>Ga0209697_10003076_pt1 | contig 23022 bp, 24 predicted proteins | sample AliMusrvi5mmetaG_FD_184115 | JGI IMG/M metagenome (GOLD analysis project Ga0209697, IMG submission 184115) | Freshwater lake bacterial and archeal communities from Alinen Mustajarvi, Finland, to study Microbial Dark Matter (Phase II) - Alinen... | ecosystem: Environmental > Aquatic > Freshwater...
CCACAGGTGCGATCATGGTTAGAAGAAGGTTAAATAAAAGGATAAAAGAATAAGGGCAAAAAAAAGTCTTTTTTTTAATTATAAATCAGTATGTTATAAAAAACACCCGCCCCCTATACCTACCGAAAAATGCCATGACCCGCCCCCTATACCTACCTACTTTTTGAGGCTGTGGATAGTTTTATAGCATCCGTCTTTCGTTCTTCGGCAGTAAGCGTCCAGCCCTCCCACCTGTCCTATTGCTGGACAAACCGTCATCCTCTGCCGTTTTGAGGAGGATGATCAATGGCTTTATCAGCACGTTGGAAACAACATATCGAGGGTTGGCAGGCCAGTGGCCTGTCGCAGGCCGAGTACTGCCGGCAGCACGGGCTTAACGCCAACACGTTTTCGGGCCGTCTGAGTCATCGCCGGTCACAGGAAAATCCCCGGCGGCCGGAACTGATCCCGGTCCAAGTGCAGCCGATGCCAGTGGCCCAGAATGCAGCGAACGGGCCGGTCGTGCTCTCGCACCGACAGTACCGGCTTGAGTTCCCGGCGGCGGTCTCGCCGCGCTGGCTGGCGGAGTTGCTGCAATGCCTGGGTTGATACCGCAGCCCCTGTCCATTTGGCTGGCGGTCGAGCCGGTGGACATGCGGCTGGGCGCGGACGGCCTGTCGCTGCATGTGCAGCAGGCACTGCGGGCCGCCCCCTGCGACGGCAGCGCCTATTTGTTCCGCAACCGGCGCGGCAACCGCCTCAAGCTTTTGGTGTGGGACGGCAACGGCGTCTGGCTGTGCCAGCGCCGCCTGCACCGGGGGCATTTCGTCTGGCCCAAGCCGGGCGAGGCGCGGTTTTCCCTGACCTTCGAGCAGTGGCAATGGCTGGTGGCGGGGGTGGACTGGCAGCGTTTGTCGGCCTTGCCGCCCAGCCTTTCGAAACTCTGAAAAAGACGTGTAAAAAAACAGCATAAATACAGCATTCATGCGGGTTACAGGGGATTATCCATGGTATAATTCCCGCATGAACTTACCCCCCGTGCCGATGCCATTGAACCCCTTTTCCGCCCTGCCGGGCATGGCGGTTTTGGCTTCGGACGAACTGGACCGGCTGCTTGACGAACTGGAATTGTCCAGGCAGACCATCGCCCTCCGCGATGTGGCCCTGCAAGCCGCCGAACTTAAAATCCAAGCCCTCACCCTCGAACTGGCCCACCACAAGCGCATCCGCTTCGGCCAGAAGAGCGAGGCACTGTCCGCCGCCGGGCAGGGCGACCTGTTCAACGAGACCGTCATTGCCGACCAGTCCGCCATCGAGGAGGAGCTGGAGCGGCTCGCGCGGCAGGCCAAGCCGTCCGCCCCGCGCAAGCCGCGCATCAAAGCCGGGCGGCAGCCGCTGCCGGCCCACCTGCCGCGCATCGTCCATGTCCACGAACCCGAAACCTGCCAGTGCGTCCGCTGCGGCGGCACCGACCTGGTCAAGATCGGCGAGGACGTCACCGAGCAGTTGGATGTCGAACCCGCCAAATTCACCGTCCACCGCCACGTCTACCCGCAATACGCCTGCCGCCCGTGCGAGGCCATCGTCGCCGCCCCGGCCCCTGCGTCCATCATCGACGGCGGCATGGCGGCAGTCGGCCTGCTGGTGTGGGTGCTCGTCAGCAAATTCCTCGACCACCTGCCGCTGTACCGCCTGGTGCAGATCGCCGCCCGCCAGAACGTCCCGCTGGCGCTGTCCACCTTGGCGGACTGGGTGGGGCGGCTGGGCGTCGCGCTGGAACCCCTGGCGGACCGGCTGGCCGAGTTGCAGCGCCTGCGCCCGGTCCTCCACGCCGACGAAACCCCGGTGCAGCAGTTGGACCCCGGAGGGGGCAGGACCAAAAAGGCATATTTGTGGGCCTACCGCAGCAACGGGCTTGACGGCGAGCCGCCGATCATCCTGTTCGACTACCAGACCAGCCGCGAAGGCAAGCATGCCAGTGCCTTCCTGCGCGGCTGGAGCGGCCACCTCATGGTCGACGACTACGCCGGATACAAGGCCCTGTTTCGGGACGGGAGCGTCATCGAACTCGGCTGCATGGCCCATGCGCGGCGCAAATTCTTCGACCTGGCCAAGGCCAGCCAAAGCCCGGTTGCCGTCCGCGCCCTGCGCCACATTGCCAGGCTGTACCGCATTGAAGCCAAGGCCGAAGGCAAAACGACCGAGGAGCGCAAGCAGATCAGGGCCAAGCATGCCAAGCCCCGGCTGAGGCTTTACCACGCCTGGCTGTTGAAGACCCGCGCCACCGTCCCCGACGGGACCGGCACCGCCAAGGCCATCGACTACACCCTCAAGCGCTGGCCCGCGCTGATCCGCTACGCCGAGACCGGACACCTGCCCATCGACAACAACCCAGTCGAGAACACGATCCGGCCGATTGCGGTAGGCAAGAAGAATTGGTTGTTCACAGGATCGGAACGGGCGGGCAAGCGGGCTGCTGTCATCCAGAGCCTGCTCGGGACGGCCAAGCTCAACGGGCTTGACCCGGCGGCATGGCTCAAGGACACCTTGGAAAAACTCCCCACCTGGCCCAACAGCCGCATTGACGAGTTGCTGCCGTTGAGGCGGGATCAGAAAAAGGACGAATAGGCAATAGGGCGAAACCGTGGTCCGGCTGGATGCTTACGCTGTATCGCCATGTTGGGCCGGATGGCTCGGTGCGCCAGCAGGGGCAGAGGCTTCTGGACGGGGGGCGGCATTGAGTAGTTTGGCGAAAAGGCCGCAATCCAAGGAGACTCTATTGAATCATTCCAGCATTCCTGGCTGATCGCCTATTCTCAATGAGGTGGTTCCTAGCGGATGTTCTCGGTCTGTTCTCAATTAATGTGGGCCCATTCTCACGTAATGTGGTCCCGAGCGACCGGATATTCTCAATTAATCTGGTCCCGAAACAGCGGATGTTCTCGGTTCCTGTGATTTATGTTCTCGGGCCGCTACAAGTAACCGAACTCTCGATTGTCGTAAATTCTACTGTAGTCGCTGGAATCGAAATCACCGTAGAGTTGAACAATTCGAGTGATGTCCCCTTCTCCCAATTCCTTGCGCTTGGAACCCAAAGTTTTGCGCATCTTCTGGAAAAACTCCGCGCCATTGATAAGCTGGATTTTTCCCTGGCGCTCCGGCTTCTTGTGGTTGGTGAGTATCCAGATATAGGTGGAGATGCCGGTGTTGTAGAACATATCGGTAGGTAGGGCGATGATGGCTTCCAGCCAATCATTTTCGATGATCCACTTGCGAATGTCCGACTCGCCCGAACCCGCGCCCCCTGTAAACAGGGGAGACCCGTTCAAGACGATGCCAATCCGACTGCCACTCTCACTGCCGTCTTTAGTGACTCGGCGCATTTTGGAAAGCAAGTGCATGAGGAAAAGAAGGCTTCCGTCCGAAATCCTCGGCAAACCGGCTCCAAACCGACCGGCAAAGCCTTTCTGTTCGTACTCGCGCCGTACCGCCGTTTCGACTTTTTTCCATTCCACACCAAAGGGCGGATTGGAGAGCATGTAATCAAAGGTCTTGCTACTGTGGCCGTCCTCGGAAAAGGTATTGCCAAAAATGATATTGGAAACATCCTGCCCCTTAATCAACATATCCGCCTTACAGATGGCGAACGATTCGGGGTTGAGTTCTTGACCGAACACCACAAGGCGAGCTTCGGGGTTCATATCGCGCAAGTGCTCCTCGGCGATGGACAGCATTCCGCCCGTACCTGCCGCCGGGTCGTAAAGGCTGCGGACAATACCCGCCTGAGTCAGGGCGGCATCGTCGGCGATGAACAGGAGGTTCACCATCAGGCGGATCACCTCACGCGGGGTATAGTGCTCTCCAGCGGTTTCGTTGGAATCCTCGGCAAAGCGCCGGATCAACTCCTCGAACACCAAGCCCATGTGGGCGTTATCGACCGTATCGGGATGCAGGTCAACGGCGGCGAATTTCTGGATGACTTGATACAGGAGGTTGGCACTGTCCAAGCGTTCAATTTGTTCCGGGAATTGATACCGCTCGAAAATATCCCGTGCGCTTTGGCTAAAGCCATTCACATACTGGATCAAATTCGCCTTGATATTCCCCGGATCAGCCAGGAGCTTTTGAAAATCGAGCGGGGAGATATTGAAAAAGCTCTGTTTCGCCTTGCGGGTGAGTATGGGGTCGAGGGGCAGGGTGGAACCCTTGCGTTTATCATATTCGGCCAATACTGCCGGTTTGGTGTCCTGCAAGACGCAATCGAGACGGCGTAACAGGGTAAACGGCAAAATCGCCTTGCCATAATCGGATCGCTTGTAATCGCCGCGCAACAGATCGGCGACTGACCAGATGAAACTGGCGGTGGAGGTAAAATTCATACGGGGTGAAATTCCATTTTAGTCAAAGGTATTCATGTAAAAAAGCTACTTTATCCATCAATGATTGATGAGCGCGGCGCGGAGATCATGCAATGTCACCATGATCGTCATGGGGTCGCTCGGGGACGGGTCGAACCCAAGGGCCAAATGGAAAGCCTTGGCCTGTTCCGAAATGGCGTGTACAACGATGCCGCGTATGCCGATGGCATCGGCCGCATTGGACACACGCCGCGCACTGTCGCGGAACAGTGCGCGGCCAAGCCCGCGCCCTTGGTAGGCCCGGTCCACGGCAAGGCGGGCCAACACAACAACCGGGATGGGGTTCGGCATGTTGCGGCTGAACCGGCCAGGCACATCCTTTATGCTGATGCTGCCCGAGGCAAGGGCGTAATAGCCGACCACTTTATCGCCGTCGCACAGCACGAAAGTCCGTGATGCGCCGCTTGCCTGGTTAGCCCGCGCCCGGCGTTTCAGCCAATCGTCAAGCGGCACTGAACCTGAATCAAAGTCACCGACTTGATGGCAGTCGGCCAGCGGCTGTGGCGCGGACAGGGGCAAGCTTATTCCCAAGGCGCAGGCGTTTGCAACGCTTTGCGCAAACGCTCGTTCGGTTGCGGCGGGGCATCAAGGCGGGCCAAAAAATCCGCGTAGGCTTCGCTGCTGACTTGGAACACCGTGCGGTCAAGGATGGCATCCTCGGCGGCCCTGCGCGTGGCATCCAGCATGAAGTCCGTCCGGTTTTTGCCCACAAGCTGCGCGGCCTGGTCAATCAGCCAACGATCTTCGGGTTTAATGCGGATGTTCAGGGTTTCCCGCTTGGCTTCATGCGGTTTCGGAGTGGTCATGTTGCTTTCTGCTTATTGGGAACAAGATTCTGATTTAGAATAGCACAACGTAATGACTCTGTCGTTACGTTGCTAAATTTTGCAATCAAGCGGTCCTAGCGCGAATATTGCTGCGATGACCTGCATCGTCATCTTGCCAGCAGGGCTTGTCAGGTTCACGCCGCCCAGGGCGAGGCAATGCACACGAATACTGGTTGCCGCCAACCTTTCGACGTTCCTGCTTAAGCGGTCAAGCTTTGTTACGACTGTTAAACCACACGGGCCAAGCTTTGCATTCGTCCCCTAAGCGTCCGATAATTTAATGGTCTTCGGTAAACCCACACACTAAAACAAAAACTGATAAAAGGGGAAGCCTCAATGTATAAACATGCGCTGATTGATGCCTTGGCGGCAAAGACAGAATTGACCAAGGCGGATTCTGCCAAGCTGCTGGATGCCTTGCTCGAAACCATCGTCGAGCAGGTCGCCGCAGGCGAACCTGTCGTCCTTGTCGGTTTTGGGACCTTCAAGTCCGCGCATCGCCCGCAAGGCGTGGGCCGCCACCCTGGCACGGGGGAACCGCTTACGATTAAGGAAACCTCGCTCCCCAAGTTCGCCCCCGGATCGACTTTCAAGAGCGCTGTCGCGGATGCCTTCCACAAGCGGCAAGCGGAAAAAGCCGAGGCGGAAAAGGCCAAGGCGAAAAAGGCTGTAAAGCCGGTCAAAGCCGCCGCCAAGGGCAAAAAGAGTGATGCGGCGGACGGGAAGCCTAAGAAGAAGAAAGAGCCGTTATGATATATAGTCCAGTGCAACCTATTGAAAGATAGCCTTCAGTTGCTTAACGGGGGTAAAAACGGCGGTTCAAACCTTGAAAATATATTGGAAATAGCCGATGACTAGGGCAGAATTCATTTCCAGGCTGGCCGACAGGCTCGGCCACCTGCCATCCGGCGAAGTCAAGACAGCGGTGCTGGCGATCACTGACCGGATTGGCCTTGCTTTGCAGAATGGGGACCGGGTGGAGATTCGCGGGTTCGGCGGGTTTTCGCTGCACCGCCGCCCGCCGAGGGTTGGCCGCAATCCGAGGACCGGGGAGTCGGTCAATGTGGCAGCGCGGTTCACCGTCCACTTCAAGCCGGGGAAGGAACTCAGGAAGCGGGTGGATGCCGTCCGTGATTGACCGTCAAGCAGCCTTGGCGCTGGCGCGAATTGTTGAAGCGTGGACAAGTCCCGGCGTTGCCCATGATTCCCTTCCCTACCGCCCATGGGACTGGTTAAGCGGCCCTGGCTCGAATGATGGTCTGCCGGGTTGTGTTGAACTCCCGCGCAAGCTCCGAAACGCCCGCCCCGCATTCCAACCTTTGCTTGACTTGCTTGCGGGCCTCCGGTTCAAGCGCGGGGCGGCGGCCTAGGCGCTTCCCTTCAGCCTTGGCGCGGCCAAGACCGGATTGCGTCCGTTCAACAAGCAAGTCGCGTTCAAACTCGGCGACCGCAGCGATGACTTGCATGGTCATCTTGCCCGCAGGACTGGTTAGATCGACGCCGCCGAGTGCGAGGCAATGCACTCTGACATCAATGGTGGCCAACTTTTCAACAGTGGCCCGGACATCCATTGCGTTGCGGCCCAGCCGGTCAAGCTTGGTCACCACCAAAACGTCACCTTCTTCCAGCCTGTCAACCAGTTTGGCGAAGCCGGGGCGGTTTGCGGCGGGGACCGAGCCGCTGATGCATTCCTCGACAATCCGCCGTTTATCGACAGAAAAGCCAGCCGCCTTGATTTCAAGCAACTGGTTTTGAGTTGTTTGTTCGGGTGTCGAAACCCGGCAATAAGCGAAAACCCGTGTCATGCCCAATTTTCCTGTATTTTCCAACGCCATACATGTACTAAAACGGTGTACTAATTATAGCACATGTACGAAACACGCTTTCCCTAATTTTCGGACACCCCTTTTCCTACTGTACGAAAACGGACGTTTTCGTACATGGTTTGGCCTACCCGACATTGCTGACATCGACTTTGAAAAATGACAGGGGTTGAGTAAAAACAGCCAATACTGTTTAAAAAAAGAAGGTTTTTTAGACAACAACAAAGTTGACTTTAGCCAAAATACTATCGGCAAATGCTTGTGCTGACTCCTTGGTGTCGAACGTGTTTCTGAAGTGGAATCCGCAACCCACATCTTGTGAAACAATGACAATCCATTTTGATAAATCATTTTCACGAATAGTTATGGAGTGAAACCTTATTGGGGTTTTGCTATTCCTTTCATTATCAATGAGAACTAGGTTATTTTGCCCGTTTGCAAGAATCAGGTCGGCTTTGTCGAAGTATTGAAAATTGTCGCTCATGGCGGCTCAAAAGGTGAGGGAATAGCCTATTCTAGCCTATCCTACGGTCCTTTGTTGCGCAAACTTTTTTCAAATTGGGCTTCATATTGTTCTATGGCCAGTTGCGGGGGGATAGAAGAAGGTAATTGCGCTACCCTTCCACCAGCACGATGCACCACAATAGGCGCGGTTCCCGGAACAAGGAATCGGGGATCATTAGTTTCGGTATATTTTCGCGTGGTGTAAAAGAACACCCATCCAAAAGGCCGCTCTGTAGTCTGCGCATCCAATATCACAAAATCGTGCTTCTGCCCAAGTGCGGCAATGGCCCGGATAGCAGACTCGCGTGCTTGTGCTAAGCTGACAACCGATCCAGGCTGGGAAGGCAGAATGTGGGTTTGAATTTCTGTCGCGTTGGTTTGGGGGGGGATGAATGGTGTCATATGCAGTGAACCTCGTTAATTATGCGTTTGGCAAGCTATGCCATTCATTGTGGGGATAGGGTCGGCAGGATTCCAATGCCCACATTCGCCGGGTTGTATCGGCTTTGAGCGGCGGTGCTGTCAATAATGGCTCCTGCACCGTTGCCGACCCCCCAGTTTTGGCCTTCTATAATCGTAGGCGTGCCATGGTCATTGGTCATGACCACGACATGCGAACTTCCATTGCCATAGTCAATTCCTACGATTGCGGTGGTACCCGGCCCGCCATTGCGCACAGTATCGAATGCGTCGCCCAAGCTGTTGCCCCAGTTCATGGTTGTGCCATTGCGATTGGCAATTTCGTCAAAACTCCCGTCTTGCGACGCGGGGGAGACGGCTTCTGGATTTGTTCGGTATAGTCGGCTAATTGCAGCATCGACATTGTTGCCGCAGTTAATGACGCTATTGGTAGGGTTGATGCTTTTTGCAATTTGGTCTGGGGTTTGGGCCAGCGGGCATGGCTGTATCACACAGGCCGCAGGGCTGGCCCCGCCACTTTCAAGAGGCGGCGTTGGTTGTTTTTCTTTACTCATGATTGCGCTTTGCCTGATAAATTCGCAAGAACGTGATTAAGCCAAGTCAGTGCTTTTTTTTCCAGGCGTTCAGCTCGGGCAGCGGGATCAACGATTTTTTCATCCAATAGTGTATTGGCAATCCAAGGGTAGAGCGGATCATGTGAGCAACCGTGTCCGAAGGCATACATCAACGCAATTATCAGGGTATAAGCGCGGGCTGAAGGGAAACGCGCTTGTTGTGCTACCGTAACGCCGCTATGGATGAGTGCTTGGAGTGCTTCATTACCTAGGTAAGCGGCCTTTTGCGGAAAAATGCTGGTCATTTCTTGCAGCATACCTGAAACAAAGTTATTGGTATTATAGTTGAACGGTTGTGTAGGCAAAAACGACAAGTTCCAAAGTGCCTCGATTGTATTTACGGCGTTAGGCCCTGAAACTTTATCCTGATAATCGATAATTTTTTCATACAGCCGTTTCGCACGTTGCATTTGCTCAGAAGAATCAGCCAAAATTCTTGCTGCCCAAGGATATTGTGGATCAGTATCGAAAGAACTGCCAAATAAAAACATCATCTCAATAAATAAACGTATTGATCCACGGTTTGTAAATCCGTAAGATTTGGCGCGAGTCATTGCGAAACGAACTGCAAAACGAAGCTGGGCATCACCAATAACACTACAAAGTTCTGGGGAAAAATTTTGACTATGGACAACCATTTCATCTTCAAAACGTTGAAGTGCTACTTTTTGAAAAGTCTCCATCTGGTCTTTTCGTATAACTAACATAAGTTCATCAATATAATAATGTTTGCCCGAATAAAGAATTTTAGAGAAGCAGCCATTCGTCGAATTCGTCTTTGAACTCCATCCAAATTGCCGGGGTTCGCCACAAAATATGCGGGGCTATGTTTGAGTGTCGTTGCAAATACCGCTTGTTGCCCTTTAAAAACTCTTCGACCTTTTCCTGCATGGTCGCAGCGGACTTGTCGAAAGCCAGTTTTTGTTTAGTCTCTTTTTGTTTTTCAGGTTTTGATTCTTCCTTTTGTTTAAAGTGGAAAATCAAATGTGTGACATTTCGGCCCGTTTTTTTCTGCGTATAACTAACAATCAAATCTGAATGTTCATTGATTTGTGCAACAGCGACATCAACCACTCGCTTCTTGAAATCTTTAAGAAGTGTGTAATGCGTTTGTATCATTAAAATTTCTTTAAGCTGTTCAATTTTGATTTGCCAAACCCCAACGCTTACCCACTGCATTATCAATTCATAAAGTCGTACCGCATATGCGCTACTCATGCGTGCTACTTTTTCAAGATCATAACGAGTGAATTCTGTTTCGAGCCTGGTAATGTAAGGCACTATGTCCGGCGAGAAGCGAAGCTGAATTACTCCGGCTTCATCAACATAACTAGCAGTCGACACCCATCGACAACGGTTTACCCTGTCCTTTCCGGATTCCGGGTGCTTGTCGTACAAAATAAATTCGCGGTTGAACAGTGTTGACGACGCTTCTTTGATTTGCGCATACGCACTTTTCTCGTCGGCATCAAAGTGTTCAGCGTAATTTTTTGCAGATATCGATACGAAATCAATTGAGTTGAGTCCTTTCCCTGTCTCCCTTGCCAGGACAATCGCTAGGAGTACGATATATTGTTCGACAAGCGTAAGTCTGTAGCTTGCGTCAACAAGCCGGTTCGCCTTCACAACAAGTTCTTTCATGTCGCTGTTCTTTTTCATGTATCGAATAATACCATTATAGCATATATGGGGGCAATAAAATTTTTGTCCTCAAATACCGTAAATTTGTCCCTAAATAGTGATCGCATGATTGTGTGATATGTGGAAAGATGAGTGGCCTTTCGTCAAATACCGTAAATCTGTCCCTAAATACCGTAAATCTGTCCCTAAATACCGTAAATCTGTCCTTTTTTAACCGTAAATTTGTCCATAAATGACCGTAAATTTGTCCTTGTTCGACCGTAAATCTGTCCCTAAATGACCGCTGAAACCCGCATGGTTCGTGGCTTCCGGCTGTCCTAAAAGCTCTTAAAAGCTTTAAAAGTTGAAAAGCTTTATGAAGAGCTTTTTAAAAAAAGCAAAATCAAGAGCAAAAAGCAGACACACCCCTGGGCGCTTTTTGGTCGTATCGGGTCGGTGACTGCCGGATTTTAAAACTGGACGGCAGCCCCGCCCTTGTTCGCTTCGCTCACTGCCCCATCTGTGAAACCCATGGATGACGTTAAATCTGTCGTCATATCTACGTATCCTGCCAGGTGGTTGGGGCGGTAGGGAAGGGAATCTTGTTAAGAGCGAGACTGTTTACAGCGTTTCGTGTTTGCATCGACTGGCGGCACAGCGACCGTGAAGGAGTACATGGGTGTTTTTGACTAAAACCGCAAAGGGTCAATTTCTGCCTAACCAGTAGGCAGTAGCAACCAGATCGCCCTCAATCCATCGGCTTTGTTCCTACCCAACCAACGAAAATCCAGTCCATAGGACAGTTTCATGTAGTTCAGAATGGCTGGGTTGTCGCAAAAGTAAAAACTATTGCGATAAGTTATGCGACAGCCACCCACTCCATAACTTTTCAGGCAAAAACAGCCAAAAATTGACCCTCGAGGCCGGGTTGTGGCGCCGTCGTCTGCAACGCTCAACCGCAGGCCAAAGGCGATGCACAAGGCCATCCGACACGGCGTCAAGTCATTACCTCGCGCTGGCGCGGGGTGGAACGTACGTTTGCAACTTAAAATCGTTTTAGGGTGATAAATGCCATCCGTATATTGACTTATCAGGGGCAGGGTACGGAATGCACAGTTTTTCTCCTTTTTCATTTTTTTTAATAGTCCATCCCAGTGAATTGCATTTTGCCAAATTATTAAAATCTACTGTCTGTGCAAAACTGTAAGCTTGCCGACCTTGTGGTGTATTCGCCCAAGCCGCCGCTGCTTTTTCATCTTTTGATTCAGAGTAACCGATTCCGTATCCTTTCGCGTATCCAGATTCACTTCCAATTTTGTTCATATAATATCCGAAAACACCAAATGATATGCTAACAACAACTACGGATATTGCAATCCATTGCAATTTTTGTTTTCCCGCAACCTTATGTGCTATCTCATGCGCAACGTCAACAACAGTTTTTTCAAGCTTATCCTTTGTTTTGTCATACGCTAATTTTGCAGCAATTCCTGCATGATATTCTGAACTCTCCTTAAATCTATTAAGTGTACTCTCTGTTAAATAATTTATTTCCTTCGGAATGCGTTTGTATTTATCGTCGTAATATTGAAGTGCCATGATAATAAGCCAAAGCGCATCGTTGTCTTTTAAACCGAGTGCGCTTTTCACACGAGATAATTGTTGTCTTTCTGTTTCAGTCGGTTGCCTTCCCAGTAATTTTGAAAAACTGTTTTCAAGGCTTTCAGTGCTCATACGATTATATTGTCAAACACTTTTTTTACTTCACTGCGCCATCTTGTTAATTCGGCTCGGTTACCAATCGGCAGTTCCTTTGCGGCTTTTTCAATTGATATTCTTTTACTAAAAATATCATCGCTAACACGATCAGCAAGGTCTGGAAATGTTACTGACTTGCCGCCTTTTTCTTCTATTGCTGTGCGTATTTTTGAACCGTTGTAAAGCTCGAACTTTTTTTCTTCACCGAAATATGCATTTCTGATGACATGAATAATTGAATCCTGTACAGAATCAATATACTCTTTTAGCAGTTGTATGCTATCCATCTGCCTGTTGATTACCCAGCATGTGACAAGGGTACGGTTGAGTTCAGCTAAAGTGTTATTCAGAATTTGACCATAAGCACTAACTCCCATGTTATTTCTTGCAGCAGAATTTACGACAACAATGCTATCTTTGTTTGCGTCACAAAGATTGACTAACGTTATCCATCCATCAGCGTCATCAAGACTTATACAGCTATTCTGTGTGATGTCTTTGTATGCCTTCCAGACATCCGGGTTTGTTGTATCTGATTCTATCAGAAAAACTTTTTTGTTTTGCTGCTGAAGATAGTCAAGCGTTGCGATAGTTACAAGCGATTTTCCGACACCGCCTTTGTTTCCGCCTATAAAATAAATTGGTTTTGCTGTTGAAATTGTGGTTTCGTTTGTCATTTGTTCACCTAAAATATTTTAAATGTCATCTACATCTGGCTTTGGAATGAATGATGATGTTGTAGAAGCATCAGAAGACTTCTCACGTATACTTTCGAGATCGTGAGAAGCGGGGGAGGGCGGCGGGGGTGTGTCTGCTCTTTGGATGCCTGATTCTTCCTCAGAACTTTTGACTTGCTTGGAACTTGCCGCGTTTTGACTTGCCTTGCCGCCCCTGCCCTGAGTTCCTTTCTTTTTTCCCTCTGCCTTGCCTGAATCACCGGCGGTATTTTTCCCTTTTGCCCGCAGCAAATAGCTTTTTAGTGTTGGCACGTTTATTTCAAGTCCTTTGTTGTTCAAAATGCCTACAACGTCGTTGTAGGTGTAACCCTTTTCAAACATGTCGCCAATCGACTTAGCGAGCATTTTAATTGTTTCTGTTTTGCTTAGTTCAGTGTTTTCGTTTTCAACTTTTGGCAGTGCGTTTAATTCTTCTATCAATGACTTCACTTCTTTGCGAGTCATCTTTTTCTTAGTTTGTTTTTGTTCGTTCATTTTTGTTACACGATTCATAAAAAAGTTTTTTTGAGTTTTATATATTATAGCATTTTTTGAAATTTTGAATGACATTAATCCGGTCAATTGAAGTCACCATGGTTGTGCATGGACGGATTCTTAGGCGGGTTAGTTAATAAGAGTGGCGGGTTGGCTGAATCGGAATTGCAGGGTGTCCAGCGTTAGCCGTCTGACTAGGTAGACTGTCCGGCTTGAATACATGAAGGAATACATGGAGCGTAGCGGTACGACGACCCCCGAGTAGCCGTATAGGGTCGGCTGGTGTTTTCATTTGCCCGATTGTGGCTTACCCCCGGTTGACGGCTCCACAAATCACAGCATGAGGCTGATACGTTACAGCACTAGGTCGAAACTGTAGCAGCATTAGGCTGATACGTTACAGCACTAGGTCGAAACTGTAGCAGCATTAGGCTGATACGTTACAGCACTAGGTCGAAACTGTAGCAGCATTAGGCTGATACGTTACAGCACTAGGCCGAAACTGTAGCAGCATTGTGAAGATAATCGCCGCTGTGGTGAAGATCATCGCTACGGCGAAAAGATAATTGCCGACTTTCATTTTTTACAGTACCTAGCTCTTAGAACAAAACGCAATGGGGTTCAATTTGATTTCATGTGCTAAAAGCTTTGGTGGATGAAGCGTTGCCTTGCGAAAGGCTAACTGGCAGCATCACACACCATTTTTTTGTACAACCTTAAAAAAAAGCTTTTGTGCTATAATATGTATGTAGTGAACTGCAATATATTGTTGTTTTATGTAAAAAATTACAATGATATTAAAAATAATATTTTTTTACAGGATGGGACTTGTAATACAAAATCGCTGGCGCGATTTTGATTACAAGCCACGCCGTCACGTTCGGCGCCCCTTGCGGGGCTTCTCACATGTCGGCTCATCCTGCCAGGGGGACACCCCCTGGACCCCCGAAGCATATCAACCATAAAAATGATTTGCTTTTCTGTTATTTTTAAAGGGTTCCCAAAGTAAGTTAATTTTTACTAAAAACAATCAAAAGCAGACCAATAGATTAAAACACAACCATTTCAGGCCGGACAGCCTACACTTTTAAGAATTACTGATGTGATTGTTAAGGGTTCCAAAAGTAAGTAAAGGTAAGCGATATTTTCAACATGCAACGCAAAAATCAAATCCAAGAACGCGAACAACTAGACGCAATGCTTAACGTGCGTCTGACCGTCGTTGAAAAAGCAATGCTTCAAGAAGATGCCGATCTTGCGGGGCTAACAATGTCTGAACTCGTCCGCCGCCGATATTTCGGTAGACCGATCATTGCGAATGCCGACGAAGTCATGATACGTGAATTGCGGCGAATCGGCGGATTGCTTAAACACGTTCACAATGAAAGCGGCGGTGCATACAGCGAATCGACTTCACACGCATTGCATGACCTCAACGTATATATACAGAAGCTTAGTGCAATTTATGACGGAAACCGCACGAATAATTTGATTTGACGAAATGATAGGAAAAAAAGTCGTCAACAAAAAAAGCAAAGATCATAGCCGATCTGCAAGCCACAAGAAGCAGCGGATTATTAACCTTGTCACTTACATGTTCAACCCGGAAGGAAAAAATAAAAATGAAAAATGTACTTACGGCGGCGGATATGGTTTTGTAACCGAAGGCTTAAAAAGCAGCATGGCGGAAATGATTGCATTGGCAACAGATGCCGTTCGCAGCAATGACCCTGTAAATCATTATGTACTGTCTTGGCGCGAAGGCGAAAAGCCTACGGCTACGCAAGTTGACGAAGCAGTAAACATTTTTCTTAATGAACTCAACTTGACCGGTCATCAAATCTTTTATGCCCTCCATGCCGACACCGACAACTATCACTTGCACCTTGCCGTAAACCGTGTACACCCGGACACTGGGAAGCCCGTTGAAATTAACAAAGGCTTTGACATCGAAGCCGTGCACAAAGCAGTGGCCCGGATAGAACACGCCCAGGGTTGGCAACGGGAAAAGCACGGACGCTATCAATTTTTAGAAAACGGCGAACTCGGACGTGAACATTTAAAGTCGGGAAAATCGCAAGATCAAGAAGAACCCAGAAAACCAACCCAGCGCCGCCGCGACATGGAAATTCGAACCGGGGAAAAATCAATCGAACGCATAGCAATTGAAGAAGCAGCGCCGATCATCAAGCAAGCTAAGACTTGGCAAGAATTGCATTCAGGGCTTTCTGAAAAAGGCATGCGCTACGAGCGCACGGGCAGCGGTGCAATGATTTATGTTGGCGACATTGCTGTCAAAGCAAGCAATGTCGACCGCAACGCCAGTCTGCCAAAACTCCAAAAACGACTCGGCATTTACGAACCACCGCAGGAAAAACCAAATGTCTACCTCGAACACACAATCGACAGAACAGAATCAGCAACAGAAGAAGAGCCGGACTCTTTCAACATTGACAACTTATCCGAAAACGGTTTGCGCAAGTTGTCAGAATGCGGTTTGGCACGAAACCCGGAAAACAAAACAACTCCGCGTGTTTTGTCGCTTGATGCACGCGCTTATCGACGAAGAATTGACCCGGTGCGACGGGAACCCGGAAGCATTTACAGAGATAACGGAGACGGAACAGGCAGACGCTCAGAGCCATTAAACTCGTTGCCTGAATTAGACCTAGACTGGGATACTTATATCACTGGACGCAATGCACACTATGCAGACAAAAAACAGGCATACGAAGAACTGAAAAAGAAACACGACGAAGAACGCAATCAGCTTTCTTCTGAACAGAAAAAACAGCGTGACGAAGTATTCAATGCGGTTGAGTGGAAAGGTAAAGGATTGTTGCTTTGCGCAATGCGCAGCGCGATTGCCGGGCGACAAGACTCGCAGAAAACTGAACTTAAGTATCGGCAAAAGAAAGAGCGCGAGCAGTTGCGCAGTAGATTCGGTCAATACCCTGATTTTGAAACCTGGTTGCGCAATAATGTAAAAATTCAACATGCGGAAATGTGGCGTTACCGAGTAAGCATAATAGGATGTTTGCGGTTATCCGGTGGCGATAGTGGCGATAAAAACAAAAAGACATACGAGCCAAGTAAAATTATTCAGGATAAGGCAGGGAACGGTGTATATGTATGGTCAAAATATGATGCACCAGCATTCATTGATAACGGCGACACGATTAGTGTTTTAAGCAACAACGATACCGCTATTATTGAAGCATTAAAGTTATCACAAGCGAAATGGGGAGATAATATTGAGGTTGAAGGAAGTGAGAGTTTTCGCAGACAGGCATGGCGGCTCGGGACATTAATGGGATTAAAGATCGAAGGCTACAAACCGACCCTTGACGAATTGCGCGAACTTCAAGCGAAACTTCAAGAGCAAGAGCAGGCTGAAATGGGGCAAGCAATGAGAATTGAAAGTACAAAATCTGGCGATAGGAAACAAAGCGGACAATTGCCGATTCCACAGCCGGTTCCGCCTGTTCAATTAGATCAATTTATACAATTTAAAAAGTATCACGAAGCAGTCAACGCCGACAGATACCGTGTGACGTGCATTCACATGTTCGATACTAAGAAAACATTTATCCTCGACAAGCGGAACGGCGAAACCAAAGGCTTCACCACGGAAGAAATTGAAAAACGGACACAGGAAATGCAACGCTTGCAAAGCCGTGGGGAGAATATTTATTACACTCCGCTCTCGACCGGAAAGCATCATATTTTAATTGACGATATGAACCGGTTGAAATTGGAGAAGCTAATTAGTGACGGCTATAAGCCTGCTGTCGTTATTGAAAGCAGCCCCGGCAATTATCAAGCTGTAATCACGATACCAAAGCTTGGAACGGCCCATGACAAGGATGTAGGCAACCGGCTGGTCGAATGCATCAATAAAGAATACGGCGATCCAAAATTGTCGGGATGCATCCATCCCCATCGCGCCCCTGGCTACCAGAACCGCAAACCCAAGCACCAACGCGAGGACGGCAGCTATCCCGAAGTTAAATTGCTCAAGGCAGAGCGGCGGGAGTGCGCCAAAACCTTTACCCTATCCATTCAGATCGACGCTGAGTATCAGCGGCTGGCAAACGAAGGCCCACAGCACAGGGAGCACACACCCCGCGCCGCTGTTGATGTTGCGGTGGCCACCGGCAGCACACTTGATGCCTGCCAACGCCACAGCCAAGACGTTTTGCAAAGACAGCGAGGTGGTCAAATTGACTTTTCCCGTGTTGATGCGATGGTCGCGGTGCGGATGCGTGTGACCGGCCACAGTCAGGCCGACATAGAAGCGGCCTTGCGCCAGTCCGCCCCGGCTCTCCGGGAAAACCCTGAAAGCCATAATTGGGATGACTATTCAAGGCGCACGGCGGCTTATGCGTTTAGCGCGAAGGGCGATATAGAAGTGAAAAAATATATCAAATACAAACAGCAATGGCTAGAACTTGAAGCCCAGGCTCCTGTTGAAGAACCAGTTTTTGAACATGAAGGCACGCAAGACAAGGACGACGGGCCGTATTTCGGGCCATGACCGGTAATACAATAAAAAGGGTTCCCAAAGTATTTTATTTGGAGGCACACACAATGCCTGAATTGATGTTTGACAGACAAAAAATAGAGGGCCGCATCAAAGCCCAACTCCGCGCCCCGGCCCTGTGCGTCAGTGCGGGCTTGGAAAACGATACCGGCCAGTACAACTTCTACGCGCAAGTTCAAGATGTTGCTTCTCTTATTAAACAGTATAGCGGCGACAACAACGACCTGCGCCAGCGCCAGGGCGCCGCAGCCCAGTACGGCGGCATCGTGAAAAAGTGGCGGCGCTTCCTTGTAGAGACGATCACCGCCGAAGTCTGGTCGGGCCGCGAGACAAGCCGCGACGTAATCCGGGACTGGCAGCAGAAGGTTTTCGGGCAATCAATTAAAGCATCCCGGCTGAAAGCCTACGGGCATCCTGAAAAAAGCGGCCAGGGGCGGCCAAGGCGTGGACGTGCCGCCGCCGAAGGGCAGGCAGGGCAGCAGGGCGGCGGGGGTTTGGGGAGCTTGGCAACGATGGAACGTGATGCTGTTGGGATTTATGAAGAGTACAGGGAGGCGGTTAAAGGGGTTTATCCTAGTATTTAACACTATTTTAATAATTAACTAAATTGTAAATATTAATACGTTGACAATAATTATTTATCTTGTTTTTTGTTAAGTGCATAAAAAACTTTTATGATAAATAGGTGAAATTTGTTCGTCTATAGTAAAATTTTTTGAAAATTATGCTAAAATAATAGTGAAAGAAAAAATCTTTTGCCGGAACTAATAAAAAGTTCATGGCGTATTCCACCATTAGTGCGGGAGGATATAAAAATGGCAAGAACTTATATAAAATGCGCGACATGTGAAGCAGAAATCAAAGTCATTGCAAGTAGTCGCAAAGAAGTCAACCAAAAAGCGGCTTGGTATGTATCAAAAGGTACGGTTTGTCCTGTATGCTGGAAAACCGAGCAGGATAAGAAACGCGCCGCAGAGTTAATAGTAGCCACCGAGGAAGCTATAAGCGAGGAATTGCCAGAACTTCAAGGTAGCGAAAAACAAATCGCATGGGCGACTACCATTCGTCATAAACTACTTAACAACATCCAGCTTGCCTATGAAAACAAGGCAGAGAAATTTTATTTTGCATGGAGTGCAATAGAGTCTTTGCTAGGCAAAGATATGTTAAATCAGTTGGATAATGAATTTGCCAGCCTTGGATTAAATACGTTTAGCGAACGTTATAATCACAAACAAGAATTCCTAGTTCAATTTTTGAACAGCGACAGGATGCTTAGGGCATTAGACTCGTTGCAGTCGAAAACCAGCGCTAATTGGTGGATTGATAATCGCGACACCCGCGCCAGTGCATTGTTAGTCGCTGAATACAACGCGACTGAACCAACCTTGGATGATACGCCAACTAAAATCGTTGCTGATGTAAAGGCCGAGGCTACTGTCCGTCCTGAATCTCCATTAACTGAAACGGTGGCCGAAATTCATCTTGCAGGCCATGAAGTACAGGTTTCATTCAAAGAAAAAGTTGAAGATTTTCGTCTGTTGATGCATAAGCTTCAATTCAAATGGATGCATAGTTATTGGGGTCGGTCATTGTCGGGTAATAACGGTTTGCCTGATGACCGCATTGCAGAAGCAGGTAACGCCATTTTAAACGCCGGTTTCATTATTCGATTGTTTGATCCGGAATTGCGCAGGCGTGCGATAGCCGCAGAATTCGAATTAGAGCACACGCGATGGATATTGCGGGTTACAAGCGGGGAGTACATCGGTTGGTTTGAAATTAAATGGAGCCGCGAAGAAGATTATTATAAGGTTGCAAAGAAATTGCCGCGATCAAGGTACAGCAAACCCTATGTAGTCGTACCCCCGGAGTCTTTTGAAGAGGTTTTGGATTTTGCCCAGCCCTTGAGACATAGTTTAGCTGATTGTCTCACGATAAATCAGGGTTCGTTTTTTGAGCGTATTCTGTATCTGAGCAGACTGGTGAGATTGAAGACAATGTAAGTAGCTGAACATAAATAATTTGGTACAATTGCATTTTTTGCCTGTCATGTCCCGCCTAAGATTCGTCAAAACACCCACCGAAGAAATTATAGAGCAACTCAGAGAAATCTATCATGGTCACTCCGACTTTGCCTTTCGCAAACGCGCCCATGCCATCCTGCTCAGCGACAAGGGCACCACGATCAACCAGTTGCAGGACATCTTCGAGGTAGACCGGGATACTATCAGCGCATGGATCAAGCGCTTCGAAACGTCCGGGGTCGAAGGCTTGAAGTCTTTGCCGATTCCCGGCAGGCCCCCCATCTACACCGATGATGAGGTGCGCCAACTTAAGGAACTGATCGACCAGGAGCCGCGCCAAATCAAACAGGCCCAAGCCGCCTTGCAGCAAGCCACCGGCAAATCGTCCTGCACGGTGACCCTCAAGCGCGCACTAAAAAAAAACTCAACTACACTTGGCATCGCTGCCGCCGTTCGCTAAAAAGCAAACGCGACCAGGTCGAGTTCGAGAAGGAAATGCAAAACCAGCAAGCCTTGCAACAGATGGCGGATGCCGGGCTGATCAACCTGTATTATTACGACGAGTCGGGCTTCACCACGGTCCCTTCCGTCCCCTATGCCTGGCAACCCGCCGGCACGACGCTGGAACTGCCGAGCTTCAAGTCCAAACGTTTGAATGTCCTAGGCTTCATGTCAAGGGACCAACAAATTTACTTCCATACTACCGAAGGCAAGGTGGACACCGCGCAAGTCGCCGCCGCCTTTGACGGCTTCACGACGCGTTACGCGCTGGAATACGCCATCCACCACAAGCCTTGCGTGGTCACCTTGGACAATGCGTCTTGGCACACCAGCCGCGCGTTTTACGACCGGGTCGACGAGTGGGCCGCACGGGGGGTGGTTGTGCATTACCTGCCACCTTACTCCCCCGAGTTGAACCCCATCGAAATACTCTGGCGCAAGATCAAATACGACTGGTTGCCCTTGGCCTGCTACGCCAGCTACGGCAGCATGAAAAACGCGGTCATGGAAATCTTAGGCGGCTTCGGCCAAGAATACCAGATTTCTTTTGTATGACTACTTATTCAAATACGTCTGTATACCAAAAATGTAACGCCCAGAGCCATTTTGGGCGTTTTTCCTTAGTGTAGCGAGAAAGGTCACCTCGCAGGGTTTCGGCTACCCTTGACACCTTTCCATGGGATATAAATCTGATTTAGCGCGCGACATCCCGCCTGAAATAGATTGGGACTCAATCCAATAATAGCCGTCTCGCCCATATCTAGGCCCAAAAGATCATGGCACAACTCATGAAAAATTCCAGTTCCTACCTCATTATGAGGCAAAATCCTCCCGTGATGCACTAGTTCTACTTTATTCAATACCCCTCATTTATTGCAAGACAAAACCCCCTTGATTATCCTAATATAACGAAGGTCGTAACACCCCTGTTTCACCAAGACTTCGAAGCCCAGTACACTGCAACCACCGAATATGTCACGCGGACAATGACAGGTTTTGATGATGTCATCAACCCGTATTGGGTGTGCATTCCAATGTCTGTGAACTTGGCGACTTCCATGCACCAACAGCATTGGGTGACGTGGGAGCCGGAGCTTGCCGGGGAGTCTCCATTTTTAGCCCAACCTGAAATGGGGTCCGACTCTATTTCAGGAGCTAAAAATTTGGCGACTACCATGCCTTCGGCGCCTGCGACGCCCTGCGTTCGCCATCCAGCCAGACTGCGCCCGAGGGGGCTTGCCCGGCTGACGGCTCCACAAATGGCTCTACGCCGTTCCGCGAAACCTTGTGTTTTCCCTCTGGCTTGCGGAAGAGCGTTGCAAACGCCGGGAAAACACCCGGTGCTACGGCTACGCAGGGGTCGGGCAAACATCCTGTTTCCCTTCAGGGCATTTGGGTCAGGCCAATGCCTAGCCACCCTTGTGTCATCAATCGCAAAAACCATTCGTTTGATTTTTATCAACCAAGGATGCGCCAGGAAGATTTTTACAAAGCCTTCACGCCTTGGTATCACCGCAAGGTTGGCGGAAGTTCTGGCCGCACCATTTGCCTAGTCGGGATTCGTACGGCGGAAAGTTTGAATCGCTGGCGGGCGATTAATACCGACAAAGGCACTTATGGTGGAATCCCTTGGACAACGAAGCTTGAACCGGACGTTTACGCGGGTTATCCGCTGTACGATTGGTCCGTCGAGGATGTTTGGACGGCCAATGCGAAATTTGGCTTTGACTATAATAAAGTTTACGACTTGTTTCATTACGCCGGTTTGTCGCCCCATGAAATGCGCGTTGCCAGCCCGTTTGGCGATTGGGCCAACAATGGAAGCTTGGCGCTGTACCGTGCCATTGAGCCTAATGTTTGGGGGCGTTTGGTGGGCCGCGTGAATGGCGCCAACTTTACCGCCATTTACGGTTCGACTCACGCGCTCGGTTACAAAAGCATCAAATTGCCGAAAGGCCACACATGGAAAAGCTATGTCGATTTCTTGTTGTCAACATTGCCAGAAGCGGCCCGCCGCAACTATCAAGAGAAGTTCGCCACGTCGATTGAGTGGTGGCTGAAAGATGGCGGCGTGTTGTCGGCTGAAACCATTGCAGAGCTTAAGTCATTGGGCGTGAAGATTGAGCTTAAGGGCAAAAGCAATTACAAGACCGACAAAGAAAAAGTGACTTTTGAAGAGTACCCGGACGATTTGGACGTGAAGGACTTTGCACTTGTACCCAGCTATAAGCGAATGGCGATTTGCATCCTGAAAAACGACCATTTGTGTAAATACATGGGGTTTGCGCTTACCAAGATCGAAAACGAAAAGCGCAAGGCAGCGATTGATAAATATAAAAACCTATGAAGTGCGCCATGAAAATACAATTACCGGGGAGTCTCCATTTTTAGCCCAACCTGAAATGGGGTCCGACTCTATTTCAGGAGCTAAAAATTTGGCGACTACCATGCCTTCGGCGCCTGCGACGCCCTGCGTTCGCCATCCAGCCAGACTGCGCCCGAGGGGGCTTGCCCGGCTGACGGCTCCACAAATGGCTCTACGCCGTTCCGCGAAACCTTGTGTTTTCCCTCTGGCTTGCGGAAGAGCGTTGCAAACGCCGGGAAAACACCCGGTGCTACGGCTACGCAGGGGTCGGGCAAACATCCTGTTTGGGTAGGCGTAAGGATTCCTTCGTAAATGAGTAACAAGCCATGTTTATCACGTTTTGACCAATGTGCGTGACCGGATAAAGTGGAGCAGCGTCGAACGCGAAACGTCCATGATCTTGGCGATTGAT
>Ga0209697_10003079_pt1 | contig 23018 bp, 15 predicted proteins | sample AliMusrvi5mmetaG_FD_184115 | JGI IMG/M metagenome (GOLD analysis project Ga0209697, IMG submission 184115) | Freshwater lake bacterial and archeal communities from Alinen Mustajarvi, Finland, to study Microbial Dark Matter (Phase II) - Alinen... | ecosystem: Environmental > Aquatic > Freshwater...
GGGCAACATCAGCGGCATCGACCGCCGAACGGGACTGATTGTCATCAAGCCCAGCGGTGTGCCTTACGAGCAGTTGCGGCCCGATTGCATGGTTGTCGTCGATTTTGAGGGCCGCGTGGTGGAAGGTCGGCTCAAGCCATCGAGCGATACACCGACCCACCTGGTTCTTTACCGTTCGTTTGCGGAGATCGGCGGCATCGTCCATACTCACAGCAGCTATGCCACGATGTTCGCGCAGGCCCGCCGCGAGATCCCCTGCCTGGGCACATCACATGCCGATCACTTCTTCGGCTCGGTGCCGGTCACCCGGGCGCTCAGTGAAGAAGAGGTGAACGAGAACTACGAGGTACATACGGGCCGAGTGATCGTCGAGCGATTTGCCCAACTTGACCCGCTTGCCATGCCGGCCGTGCTCGTTGCCGGTCACGCCCCATTCGCCTGGGGCGCAGACGTCGCCAAGAGCCTGGATAACGCCACTGCCCTGGAGGCCGTGGCGCAGATGGCCATGGGAACCTGGCACCTCAACGAGCGCGCGTGTCACCTGGAAAACTACGTACTGGAAAAACACTATCATCGCAAGCACGGCCCCGCCGCATACTACGGGCAAGAGGAGTAGTAAGAACATGGAACTCAAGTCTTTGGAAGTCTGGTTTGTCACCGGCTCGCAGCATCTCTACGGCGAGGCCGCCCTGCGGAAAGTCGCAGAGAACAGCCGTTGCGTTGCGGAAGGGCTCAACGCCTCCGGCCGGCTCCCGATTCGTGTGGTCTGCAAGGCCATTGCGACCACGCCGCAATCGATCCTCGACGTCTGCCGCGAGGCGAATTCAGCCCCCAAATGCGCCGGACTGATCTTTTGGATGCACACCTTCTCGCCAGCCAAAATGTGGATCGCCGGGCTGACCGCCTTGCAGAAGCCGTTCGTCCACCTGCACACGCAGTTCAATCGGGATCTGCCCTGGGCAACGATCGACATGGACTTCATGAACCTCAACCAGGCCGCCCACGGCGACCGCGAGTTCGGCTTCATCTGCACGCGGATGAAGAAACCTCGCAAGGTGATTGTCGGCCATTGGCAGGATCCGGAAGTCCTTGACCGATTGGCCTCCTGGCAGCGCTCGGCGGCTGGATTGCAGGAAATCCGCAATTTGAAGATTGCCCGCATCGGCGACAACATGCGGCAGGTGGCAGTCACCGAGGGCGATAAGGTGGAAGCCCAGATGCGGTTTGGGATCGAGGTCAACGGCTACGGCATCAGCGAAGTTGCCCGGCGGATTAGCGAGGTTTCCGATGCCGACGCTGATCGCCTCGTGGCCGAGTATGACAAGCTTTATGTGATGGCCCCCGATCTGAGGCAAGGCGGCGACATGCGGGCATCGTTGCGCTATGCGGCCCGCACGGAGCTGGGACTTAGACGCTTCCTCGATGACGGCGGTTTCAATGCCTTTACCGATACGTTTGAGGATTTACACGGGTTACAGCAACTGCCTGGGCTTGCCGTGCAGCGGTTGATGGCCGACGGTTACGGTTTCGGCGCCGAAGGCGACTGGAAGACCGCCGCCCTGGGCCGCGCCATGAAGGTCATGGCCGAAGGACTCCAAGGCGGCACATCATTCATGGAGGATTACACCTATCATCTCGATCCGGATGGGACGGTCGTCCTCGGCGCCCACATGCTGGAGATTTGCCCGTCGCTTGCGGCGGAGAAGCCCTCGTGCGAAATCCATCCTCTGGGCATCGGCGGCAAGGCCGATCCCGTACGGCTCGTATTTACGGCCCCGGTCGGCCCGGCGGTCAACGTCGCCGCAATCGACTTGGGTGACCGTTTTCGCATCCTTGTGAACGAGGTTTTAGTGGTTGTTTCACCACAGCCACTGCCCAGGTTGCCGGTGGCCCGCGCTTTCTGGAAGCCACTGCCGGACCTGAAGACCGCGGCAGCTTGTTGGATCCATGCCGGCGGTCCGCATCATACAGTGCTCAGCCAGGCAGTCGATGCGGAGCAAATCGAAGACTTTGCCGAGATGCTCGGTGTTGAATGTCTGAAGATCGACGCCCAGAGCAGTACGAGCTGTGTCAAGAACCATCTCCGCTGGAATGAAGCGTATTACGGCGGACGATAAGCGCGATACGTAATTTGCCAAATCGCTTGGGCAGCGCCTCCATCACACGCCGCGCATCGTCTTCGTGCCTGAAAAGGATCACAGATGCATAAATGGGTCGGGACAAGTGGTTCCATATCGGCCCATTTGGCACGGACCTTGCACCTACCTACTTCTCATGGAAAAGCTGCCAGTTTGGCAGTTTTAGGGTCCACGCCCGTTTGGGGTGGACAGTCGCCGTGTCCCTTGTGGAGCGGCCTAACCGACCCAAAAGGTCAAAAGGAGGTTCGTATGTTCGGTACTCTACGTCTGCGCCCTGTTTCTCGGGACGAATTGTTCGGTCCCGTTTCGCGGCAACTCGACCGCATGCTCAACGACGTGTTCGGCCAAGACTTCACCGAGGGCATGAAGAACAAGGCCAATTTCCCGCCGCTGGACGCTTTCACCACGAAAGACGGCCATTTGGTGGTGAAGACCACGGTTGCGGGCTATGCGTCCGACCAGATCAATGTCCAGGTTCTGCCGGAAGGCGTTCTCGAAATCTCGGGATCCAGCAAAAGCAACGGCGAGAAGAGCGAGAACCAGTATCACATTCGTGAGCTGACCTATGGCTCGTTCAAGCGGCAGCTTCGCTTGCCTGAGAACATCGAAGGCGATCCCGTGGCGGAGTTGAAGGACGGCATCCTGACGCTGACCTTCAAGCTGGAACTGCCCGAGGAGAAGAAGCCTGTAGTCAGGAACATTCCGATTCAGCAGAGCTAATACCAAGCTCACGGAATCTGAGAAGAGGATAACGAGAACCCGCTCGGTCGCAAGGCCGGGTGGGTTTTCTTTTCAACCACCCGCCAAGATGTCAAAACTGCTGTAGGTCAGGCTTTCCAGCCTGACAGTGAACCTACAGCAAATTCCGGGGACAATGCAAATTCAGGGAAGGGACACATGACTTAATTCGTATTCTGTTTCGGTTTTGGGCCGCGTTCCGGGAGAAATTTACCATGCCCCCAAAATAGCAGATTCCTCAAATCTTGCCAATAATTTAGTTATGTGTATCTGGAATTCTTGTCCCCGGAATTCTGTCCCCGGAATTCCGGAATTCCCGCCCGGCAGCAGTTTGCCGGGCATGGCGGCCGAATGCCCGTAGGGCGAATTGTTGGCCGCCGCCAAGAATCCTGTTCGACGGGCCGTTTTGAGCGGCCCTCCGGCCCGCCTCTCGACGCCACTCTCGGCACGCAACCGCAGCACGGCCTTTGATACCAAGCCTTGGCTTTCGATTTCCGTGAGCCCTGGCCGACGGCCATTTATCCCACGCCTCTGGCTGGCCGCCCTACCTTCGCCTCTACCGACCAGGCTGACGCTGCTCGCAGGGGTGGCCATTGCTGCGTACCTGAAAGCGGCACAAGGCTTTACCGATGCCCTTGGCTGGCCTGTTCGGCCCGAGGTCCGGGCGGGTTGGCAGCAAGCATGCTGTCATCTGTCTGACTGCGTTCGCAGACCGGCTGCGCCTCGTCGCCGACTTGTGGGTCAGAGTCGTAAATCGCTACAATAGCCTCTATATGCTGAAATGCCCAAGATGGTGGCAAGCCCCGGGAAGAGTGGATTTTATGGACTTCCAGACGCGTTCACTTCCGAAGCGAGGAAACACGGTGCAGGAATGTGAAGACGCCGTCGCCATAAATACCGCGAGCAGACGTTTTGCGCTCGCTGATGGGGCCACGGAGGGCTACCCGTCTGGCCCGTGGGCGCAGATGCTCGCGAACAGTTTCGTGGAAGACACCGACGGCCACCTCAATGACTGGCCCGCACGCCTCCCCGCAGTGCAACGGCAATGGGACGATGGCCTCACGGGGCTGTCGTTGCCCTGGTACGGCCAAGAACAACTAGCCCAGGGTGCTTATGCTACGTTCCTCGGCGTCGTGCTACGAACAAACGATGCTGGACGTATGACGTGGAACGCAATAGCCGTCGGCGACACCTGCCTGTTCCACGTTCGTCACAGCAAAATGCTATGCGCGTTCCCCTTGAGCCACGCCGAGCAGTTCGGCACGTCGCCACGATTGGTCGGGTCACGCAACTCGGTAGAGGCAGTAACGACTCGGCTGTCTGCGGCGTGTAGACGCTGCGACTCCGGAGACTGCTTGTGGATGATGACGGACGCGCTGGCCATGTGGTTTCTTCAGCAGCACGAGGCTGGCGTGAATCCCTGGAAGGAGTTGGAGCCCCTGCTAGTAGCAACGGCCCCGGCCAATGCGTTTATTTCGTGGATTGAGCAATTGCGCGACAAGAAGCAACTCCGCAATGATGACGTGACCGTGCTTAGAATTAACGCATAGGTGACTTATGCCCTGGCCACAGCCTGCCGATTACGCGGAAGCCGTCCAGAACCTCCGTACATCGTTCCGTGACCCAGACATCTGTGCGGGCACAGCCGCGCTCAACTCGTCCGGGCTGCCAATGACCTGGACCGGCAACTTTGCCGCCGTGTTCAAGATCCAGGATGCGGCGGGCAGGAGAGCGTGGGCCGCAAAATGCTTCACTCGCGACGTGCCCGGACTACAGGAACGCTATCGCGAGATTGGCGCTCACCTGCACCGCTGCCGGTTGCCATTCATGGTGGACTTTGAATACTTGCCTGAGGGTGTATTGGTCCGGGGGCAGTGGTATCCCTTGCTGAAGATGGAATGGGTGGAAGGGCTGCGCCTGAACGAGTTCATTACCAGGTGCTTTGAAGAAGGGTGGGACTACGAGGACACGCTTTCGCAACTCTGCGTTGCATGGGTCACGGTGGCGAGGATGCTACCAAAGGCGAAAGTGGGGCACGGCGACTTGGCACACGACAACGTGCTTCTCGTGCCGAAGGCCGGAGGCGCGGCTCTTGATCTGCGCCTGATTGACTACGATGGCATATACGTACCGCCGCTCGCCAGCCGCCCATCCGGTGAATTGGGGCATGCTGCTTATCAGCACCCGCAACGAATGCGCGAGGGAGGATATGGCCCCGAGATCGACCGTTTCTCGGTCCTATTGATCTACTGCGCCCTCCACTGCCTGCGCTTTGGCGGTAAGGGGCTATGGGACCGATTCAACAACGGTGACAACCTGCTATTCGGCTGCCGGGATCTTGAACAGCCCGAACAGTCGCGAGTGTTTCGGGAACTTCGGGAACTACCTGACGAGGATGCGGAAGCCATAGCAGGGCATTTAGTGCTCTCCTTGAAGGGTCGGCTGGAAGACGTACCAACCCTGGAGCAGCTCGTGACGGACTCGGGAGTCATTGGTCTGACGACCGCTCAACAGCGCGAGGTCGAATCATTGATCCCCACTGTCACTATTCGACCTAAGCCGGCCAGCTCGCAGCCGAAGGTGCCGCCACAGCCTGATCCGTTGAAAGCAGAGACGCGGATCGCAGTACCACACCGCGGTCGATGGTTGGCCGCCGCAGCGGTTGCTCTGCTGGCCATTACGCTGTTGCTCTGGTCCCGCCTTGGCCCCGGCGAGCATCAGCAATCGCACGGTGAACCTCCGCGTTCTGCTTCGTCATCCAGCAGCGTAAGTGCTGTCCCCAACAGGCCCCAGCAACCGTACGAGCCATTTTCAAACTCCATCGGAATGAAGTTCACGCCTGTCCCGGTTGGCGACTTCATGATGGGATCCCCGGATGGCGATGGCAAGTCGGACGAGCACCCACAACACCTAGTTCGCATCACAAAACCGTTCTTTCTCGGGGTGTACGAGGTAACGCAGGCGCAATATACGAAGGTCATGGGGAGCAATCCGAGCAATTTCAAAGATGCAGGCGACGACGCGCCTGTCGAACAAGTTTCCTGGGATGCTGCACAAGAATTCTGCCGCTGTCTATCAGACTTATCTGTCGAACGGACCGCGAACCGGATCTACCGCCTGCCTTCGGAAGCCGAGTGGGAATACGCTTGCCGGGCGGGCAGCACATCAAAGTATGGATTCGGCGACGACACGCAGCCACTCCACGAATACGCTTGGTATGAAGAGAACTCCGACGACAGGACCCATCCGGTGGGGCAGAAGCTTCCAAACAAATTCGGTCTTTATGATATGCATGGGAACGTGGCCGAATGGTGCGCTGACTGGAAGGGCCCTTACGCGGCGAACGCCATAAGTGACCCGATGGGACCCGAGTCCGGTTTTTCACGCGTGATACGGGGAGGTAGCTGGGCGGCCGGGTCTGCCGGATGCGGGTCCGCTGCACGTAATGCCTACCGTACTAAAACGCCGCCTTCAAAGTCATGCGGGTTCCGGGTAGTTTGCCTGCTCCCAGGACCGGTCGGTACGCCCTTACGCGGTAAGTTATTTCAGACCCTTCCGGAAATATAAATCATAGCAGCGGCTTTCCCCAGCCAAGATGGCAATTCCGCTGGCGAGAAACTACGTCGGCCAGGAAGAATGGGGTGCTTGACACGTGCATGGGGGCTTGCTATTCTACCTATGCTTGATAAATATAAGGAAACTTGTCGCGTCAATATGAGCGGGGTGCGAAAATGCGAAATAACTGGTCTCGCGGGGTTTTCGCTGCAATCGGATTGGTTCTAGTGGCCGCCGTTCCGGGCTACTCTCAGAAGCCGCTCGCGGAGGTCACGCAGGCAGAGATTCGCGAGTGTGTCGCGAAATGGCTGAAGGATAACCCGGAGAATCGCAAGGAGTACGGCCTAGATGCCAACGGATTGGAATATACGCCTCCTGCTGGGCCATTGGTTTGGAAGTTGCAAGCTAAGGTCGCAAATGCTCAGCGTGAAAATACTGACACGCAAGTGAGAGACTTCCTCAAAGATGCGCTTCAGCCGTTGATCAAGGCCGAGGATTTGAACACTTTGTGGAGGAATGCGAGAGTAGACAGACCAGCAGATACTAGCCCACAACCTGGCGGCAATCCGCCACGTCAACCTGACGGCAATCCGCCACGTCAACCTGACGGCAACGAGGACGCTCTCAATCGTGCAGTAGCGCGTGCCGAGGATGCGGCCAGGCGTGCTGCCGCCGCTGAGGCTGCCGCCGATAATGCCGCAGCCGATGCCGCTTGGCGTGCTAAGGCTGCCGACGCTGCCGGCGCACGGGCCGCAGTAGCTGCGGCGCGAGCGAGGGCGGCCCTGGATGCCGCCGCTCCACCGCGGATGCTTTGCATGGTTAGTTATGACACCACCTTTGCCGCCATCGAACCCGCGTGTTCGTACAGGTGCTGTCATCGCTTATTCGGCGGTTGCCGGAGCTGCGGGCGCTATTGTAAGGATTGCTTCTCTGGCGCTCCCGGCATTTGTCAACCTTCGGTTTGCGGTGCGGTCTTACAATCCGCGCAGGGTGGTGAATCGTGGTATCTTGCAATCGAGACCCTGTTCGCCAACGTCAGATTGAGGGACGAAACCGTTCTTCAGTCGGCGTCGATGGTTCCCATCGCCCCGATTGAGGAGCGGAAGACTCACCCAAGTGTGCAACTCGTTTCCCTTAAGCAGCAAAAGGCCGTGCCCCCGCCCAATTTTGGGCTGGCGATCGCGCACTACTCAAAAGGCTACAGTCTGTTTTGGCAATGCAGGTATCAGGCTGCTCTCGATGAGTTTGACCAAGCAACCGAGTCGTTTTCAGACGACGCTCGCTTCTGGTATTTCAAAGGATTTGCGGAACTCGGGCTTGGAAGACAAGAAGCGGCCGAGGTATCGCTCGGGCGCGCAGTTTCACTGCATTCGCGAAACCAGCCGGAGGATCGTGAAATCGCTCATGCCTTGCAACGCGTCCAGGGAGAGTTCCGACAAAAGTTGAAGGAGGTGCAGCTCAAAGCTTCGCTTCTACCATCTGCTCCCACATCACCTATTCCGGCCGGATCGGCAGATCGTGTAGCGGCCCGTCTCTGACCGAAGCGGGTCAGCGACAGCGATATTGCCCGGCCGGTTTTGGCTTGCGCGCAATTCCCGACCTGCGGGGGGACCTGCGCGGGGACTTGACGTACCGTGTATGGGTTACGACAATAACGACCATCCGTCTGCGGCAAAGGAGTCGTTGCTATGCCTTATACTGCTGAAATCGGCCGCGCAAACCCCATGTGCTTTCTCTTCCTCATCGACCAATCGGGCTCGATGGCTAGGCCATTCGGCCCCGACTCGGCCAGGAGCAAAGCCCAAGGAATGACAGACGTGGTAAATCGTCTGCTCCACACTTTGGTTTTTCGGTGTGCCAAAGGAGACCATATCCTCGACCGCTACTACATCGGCGTGATCGGCTACGGAGACCAGGTCGGCCTGGGGTACCTTGGCGATTTGGCAGGGAGTGTCCTGCAACCGGTCAGTCAGGTCGCAGCCAAACCGCTTCGCATTGAGTGCCGCACCAAGAAGATGGATGATGGAGCTGGTGGGTTGGTTGAGCAGTCCGTTGCCTTTCCCGTGTGGTTCGACCCGCTTGCTGACGGACAGACGCCCATGTGCCAGGCATTCCAGGCGGCACACCAAGTGATTGGCGAGTTTATCGAGCAGCACCCAAACTGTTTCCCACCGATTGTCATCAACATTACTGACGGTGAAGCGACCGATGGCAATCCAGAGCCATTCGCCATGTCGCTACGAAACCTGGCATCGACCGATGGCAACGTACTCCTGTTCAACGTACACGTATCAGAGAGTGGCGCTCGGCCAGCCCTTTTCTCGTCCGTCGAGCACGGTTTGCCTGACGCCTTCGGGCAGATGCTCTTCCGGATGTCCAGCCTGCTGCCGCCAGCGATGTTGCAGCAGGCGCGTATGGCAGAGTTCACCGTGAGTGAGGGCGCTCGGGGCTTTGGTTTCAATGCAGACGTAGTTTCCGTTATCAGTTTCTTGGATATTGGCACTCGTGTAGACACGCGGGCCGGATGAAGCCGCGTTAGCCTCGACGGCGTTCCAGCCTCGCTGAACACTCGCAACTGTGCGTGGCCAGGACGACGGGAGCATTCCGCCGAAAAGGAGCCCAATAAGCTGAAGGCTGCGTGACGCGTGCCCTATCACGCCTGCCACCCGATGCTCCCGCGGGCCGCGTTGCTCGGCAAAAACCCAGCCGGCCTCGGGTTTCGTCCTTGATCGGCTGCCTGTTGCCCGGCCCGCCCAGCAGTTCCGTAAGTTTGTACGGTCCGCCGCCGTAAGTGATTCTCGGCCTTGGCTTTGAGCACTGGAAGGAAACCTGGGGCAAATTCGCGTTCGTTTTTCCGCTTGCCGTCCTGGGCGAATCTGATCGGGAGGTGGCGTATTATGTAATGGTGGGATGAAGGGGCCTGGGTCTGTGCTGAAACCAGCGAATTCCCCCGAATTAGTAGCTGCGTGGTGTGTTGGTGGCGTATTATGTAATGGTGGGATGAAGGGGCATGGGTCTGTGCTGAAAAGCTCTCACCCCCTGCCCCTCTCCCAAAGGGAGAGGGGAGAAAGGCAACCTCTGTCACCCTCCCGAAAGGTTAGAGGGGAGAAAGGTGCCCCTTGCCACATCTCCCACGGGAGAGGATAGTTGTAGGAGACGCAGCGGGAGGAAGTGGTCCGAAATGTGCGGAATGGTGCAGATAATGGGCCGCCCTAAACAGATTATTTTAGTATAGCTAAAGGAGTTGTCCCTTCGTTATTCTTCGTGTTTTCGTGGGTGTCATTAACTCGTGTGAGCTATGCAGTCTAAACCAATGGTGGCAAATATGGCCGAAAAACTCAGAAAATCAACATCGTCTGGCACGCCCATGGTGGCACAAAAGTCGCGAGGCACCGCGGAAATGAATCGATGGTTTGTAGTTTTGCAGGGGTTATTTATTTTGGGACTGCTCGCGATAATCTGTACGCTGGCAGTTTGCCAATCCACGGCAAGGGCTGCGGTCGATGTGCGCGTGGACTGGCCGAGCTTCCTTGCGCGTCAGGACTTGATCTGGGAAGCGTTGCCGGCACAGTTTGATGACGGCGCCTTCTTGGGCAACGGCCTGATGGGTGCCACGATCTACCGCGACGGCGACAACCGTTTTCGCTGGGAGATGGGGCGCGCGGATGTGACCGAGCATCGCCGCGATAATGCCCGGCTTCCGATCGGCGGTCTGGTGCTAACGACAGTCGGCAAGATTCAGGGCGGCACGCTGAGGTTGGACCTCTGGAACGCCGAAGTCCGCGGCGAAATCAAAACGGACAAGGGAACCATCGGCTTTCGTGGTTTTATCCACACGGAGGAGATGGCGATCTTCATCGACATTGAAACCACGGGCGACGAGAAGGGTGCGAAGTTCGCATGGGAGGCCAGGCCGGCAATCGACCGAGCAAACAACTATCCCGCGGCTGAGGCCAATCCGGGACCGCGCAGGGAGACCCTCGATGGCATCGCGCTGTGCGATCAGCCTCGTTTTGCTGGCGGGGCATTTGCTACGGCCTGGAGCGAGATGAAGACCGACAAAGGCCGAAGGATCGTGCTCAGCATCGCCGACACGTTCCCGGGCAAGACTGCCGGCGAGGAAGCAGTCGCCGCGGTGAAGAAGAATCTGGCCGCGAGCTTTGCCACCCTGCTGGATACCCACCGAGCATGGTGGCACGCATTCTATCCCAAGAGCTTCGTCTCCATTCCCGATCCCAAGGCCGAGAGTTTTTACTGGATCCAGTTCTACAAGCTAGCCAGTGCCTCGCGTCCCGACCGCGTGCCTGTGGATCTCCTCGGCCCCTGGTATCGTTCGACCGGCTGGCCGCGCATCTGGTGGAACCTTAATATTGAGATCCTCTACCTGCCGGTCTACACCGGGAACCATCTCGAGCTTGGCGAATCCTTCGTCAACTTCCTCGACAAAAAACGCGACAACTTCTCCCGCAACGCCAAGCAGATATGGAAGTTCGACGAATGCGCCACGGTTTCGCACACCACCGACTACGAAGGTCTGCGCGGTGACGGAACCTGTGCACCGGACGGCTACATCAATCCCGGCGATTTCACCTGGGCCTTGCATAACTACTATCTGCACTACCGCTACTCGATGGACGAGCGGATGGTCACCGACCAAAAGGCGCACGCCTTCTATCCGCTCCTCCGCGGCAGCATCAACCTCTACCTCAAACTGCTCAAAAAGGGCGCCGACAACAAACTCCACCTGCCCGTCCTGCACTCGCCGGAGTATGGCAATGATGCCGACAACAACTATAACCTCGCGCTGCTGCGCTGGGGATGTCAGACGCTTATCGATCTGAACCGGCGTTACCAACTCAACGATCCGCTGGTTCCCGTCTGGCAGAGCACTCTCGACAATCTTGTTGTCTATCCGGTGGATGTGAACGGTTTGCGCATCGGCGCGAAGGTATCGTTCACCCATTCACACCGGCACTGGTCGCACATGCTGATGATTCACCCGCTGCATATCATGTCCGACGAGCAGCCCGAAAACCGCGATCTCATCGCCCGATCGGTCAAGCACTGGCTGACCGTCGATCATAGCCGCGAGGTATTTGGCTGGTCGCGAGCTACTGCCGCATCGCTCTATGCAACGCTAGGCGATGGCGAGAATGCCATCGACCAGATCCATCGGCACATGGCCGACGCACGCTTCGTTAGGCCCAACACTCAATACATCGAAGGCGACCCGGTCATCGAGTGCTCGATTGTGCTCAACCGATCGCTCCAGGACATGCTCCTGCAAAGCTGGGGCAATAAGATCAACGTCTTCCCGGCGGTGCCGAAGGGCTGGGATACCGCTGTCTTTCACGACTTGCGCGCCGAAGGCGCCTTCCTGGTCAGTGCCCAGCGCAAGGAGGGCAAGACTCAGTGGGTGCGCGTGAAGAGCCTGGCCGGCGAACCGTGCCGGATCAAGCCGGGTATCGAGGGGGATCTGAAGGTGGTGTCTTCAGGAAATCCGATCTCCTTCAAGGCATTGGGCAACGGGGTGTATGAACTTGGGTTGGCCAAGGGCGAAGAAGCGATGCTCCATGCGGGTTCCGCAGCGCCCGAACTGACCATCGCGCCCGTGCCGGCTGATCCCGGCAATTGCAACGCCTGGGGCTTAAAAAACGACCACAGGAATGCTCGGCCTCGATCGTAATACGGCGCAATGTTAGCACCTGTCCAACATTAACTCCGTGTTTTTGTGGTGCGGCCGTCCCGGTTGCACGTGCAGGCGAGACGCCCGCACCACAAGTTATTTTTAGACGAGCACTTCGCGCAAGGCACCATAGCGTCAGGACTTCCATGCTCCACCCTCCGTGAATAATCCGGGCTATCCTTCATGGGCAGAAAACCGAAACGTACCGCGATTCGTGAGATGGCCAACGGCCCCGCCGAGCGGTCCAGGGCAAAAACGGGCGGCGCAGCGTCCTACGACCGTGGCGAAGCGGCCTTGTTCTCGCTGACACTCTTTCTCAGTGCGGCACTGCTGTTCACCGTACAGCCGATGTTCGCCAAAATGGTACTGCCGCTGTTGGGTGGAGCACCGGCGGTGTGGAACGCCTGCCTGGTTTTCTATCAGGCGGCGCTCCTGGCCGGCTATCTCTATGCGCACCTATCGCTGAAGTGGCTTGGTCCACGGCGGCAAGCGGTACTGCACCTGTCGCTGTTGGGCTTGGCGTGGATCGCCCTGCCGATCCATGTGGCTCAAGGCTGGCTGCCGCCGGCAACGACGTTTCCGGCTCCTTGGCTGTGGATGCTGCTGGCGGTTTCCTTGGGTTTGCCGTTTCTCGCCATATCGGCCAGCGCGCCGATGCTCCAGGCCTGGTTCGCCCAGACGGTTCCGTTCGGCCAGACACGAAGGCCCATCAGGCGGGATCCTTACTTTCTCTATGCGGCCAGCAACCTCGGCAGCCTGCTGGCCTTATTGGCCTATCCGCTGGTGTTCGAGGCCAATCTCACCCTGGCGCAACAGAGCGGTGCCTGGGCGATCGGCTACGGATTGCTCATGGCACTCATCGCGGCGTGTGCCGTGAGGCTATGGAGGGGGCTGGCAGAGTTGAAGCTCGCACCAGCATTGAACCTTCCGCTCCCTGCCCCTCTTCCCCAAGGGGCGAGGGGAGATCGCTCATTACCGTCCTACAATTCGCAAGAAGAGCGAGGGGCGTTTGAACACTCGACCATGCACCGTCGGCTGCGCTGGCTGGCACTGTCGGCGGTCCCTTCCAGTCTGCTCTTGGGCGTGACGACGCACATTTCCAGCGAAGTCGCGCCGATGCCTTTTATTTGGATCGTGCCGCTGGCCTTGTATCTGCTGACCTTCGTGCTGGTCTTCGCCCCGCGAACCATCCTGCCATTGCGATGGATGGTCCGCCTACAGCCCATCTTGATCGTAGCGGCAGCCGCGACGCTCTTGTGCAATGGGACCGGGCTGCGGGAAGTCCTCTTGCTCGGGTCGTTGCACCTAGCGACCTTCTTCGTGACCGCGATGGTCTGTCATGGGCAGATCGCGGCCGACCGCCCGGAACCGAGCCAATTGACCGAGTTCTATCTCTGGATGTCGCTAGGCGGGGTCGTCGGCGGATTGTTCAGTGCCCTGGTGGCGCCGGTTGTTTTCAACAGCGTACTGGAATATCCGTTGATGATGGCCGCGGCCTGCATGTTGCGCCCACGTCAAGGTAGCGCGCATATTCCGTGTGCCGTCCGCCCTACAGCCCCAGCAGCAGGCTTTTTCATGCGTTTTTTTCAGAAGCAGACAGCTTCCGGCGGACGGCACTCGGAAAGTGCAAGCTACTTTTCTGGCCGCGAAGGGTTTCCCAGTACGGCCCTGCTGCTCTGCCTCATCGTGGCCTGGGGACTGCGCTCGGACAGTTTCCTTTCTGGCATGCGCTTTACCGATAGCCCTGTGATGCGGATCGCGACGGTGGGTCTGGCTGCCTTCGCCACGTTTCTCTTGCGGCGTCGGCCGGTAGTGTTCGGAACTGCGGTGGCCGTGCTGGCGGCGATTAGTCTGTGGTCGGTGGAAACGGGCACCCGCTTGCTCGACGCCGAGAGAAGTTTCTACGGTATCCTGCGAGTGGAGGAAGACCCCGTATGGAATACTCGCCAGTTAATGCACGGCACCACGAACCACGGTCAGCAGAGTCTCGTGGAAAGCCAACGGCACGAACCGCAGGGATATTATCACCGCACGGGACCGTTGGGACGGATCTTTGAATTACTCCAACCCCGCCGGCCGCTGACCGAGGTCGGTGTACTGGGCCTGGGCGTCGGCACGATCGCCGCGTATGCCCAGTGCGGCGAGCGGTTCACGTTCTATGAAATCGACCCGGCCGTGGAGCGGATTGCGCGGAACCCAGACTACTTCACCTATCTGGCCGATTGCCGCGGCCGGCCCGAGGTCATCCTGGGCGATGCGCGGCTTTCACTCGAACATGGGCCGCAGCGGCAGTTCGATCTACTGATCGTCGACGTCTTCAGTTCCGACTCCGTGCCCGTGCATCTTACGACCCGCGAGGCCCTCAAGATTTACTTCGACCATTTGAATCCGCGGGGACTGTTGGCGATCCATATTTCCAGCCGCTATCTCGACCTGGAGCCAATCCTAGGCAATCTGGCCGCGGCTGCCGGGCTGACGGCTCGCATGTGGCGGGATGTTGATGCGGCGGGGTCAGTAGGAAGGTTCGTCTCGGTTTGGGTCGTGATGGCCCGCAGTTCCGAGGATTTTGGTCCGCTGGCCGGCGATCGTCGCTGGCAGCCACTTGTGCGTGATACGGGGCCGGTCTGGACCGATGATTTCTCCAACGTCGCCGGAGCCTTGCGTTGGAAATCATCCGGGCTGCACCTGATTCCCTGGAAGTGGCAGAAGTCGCAACAGGCCGAGGGGCATGCCTTGCTGGCCATGGCCCTGCTCGATGAGAGACGGCTCGACGAGGCCATCGATCATTTCCAGAAGTCGCTGGATATCGATCCGCAGAGTGCTCCGAACCACTACGCGCTCGGTGTCGTCTTGGCCTCGCTTGGGCGGACGGACGAGGCCATCTCGCATTTTGAAGAGGCATTGAGCCTCGACCCGAATCTTGCGGGGGCCTATTCCGATCTGGGCATCGCCCTGGACCGCAAAGGCAAAAAGGACGAGGCCCTCGAACATTTTCGGCGGGCCGTGGAGATCAATCCCGGCTATGTCGATGGCCTCCGCAATCTCGCCAAGGCATTCTTGGACCGCCAGCAATATGACGAAGGCGCGAGCTATTTTCGCAAGGCGCTTGCTATCAAGCCCGGCAGCGCGGAGATACGTTTCGATCTAGCCCTGGCCCTGAAACAGCAAGGAAAGATTCCGGAGGCCCTGGGGGAATTTCGCCAGGCTCTGCCACTGGCCGAAGAGGAGAAGAACGTCGCACTCATCGAGAAGATTGTGGCCGAGATTCACCGCTGTGAAGCATGGCCGTGGGATAAAGAAAAGAAATAGGAGCTTTACCCGTGAAAACACCATATGCTCAATTGAGGTCGCGTCCGCGCGTTGCAATTGATGGCCAGGCCCTGCCCAATGCCCTCAAGTCGGATGAGATCAAGCTGAAGGTGAAGGAGGAGTTATTTCGCCAATTCTCGCGTTCCCGGTTTGAAATGCGGCCAGGCATTGCTGTATTTCACCGCTGTCCGCGGGCGTTCAAGTTGGGAGATTTTCTCCAGTAGTTCCTTGGCCAATGCCTCGTCGATTGGCCCGGTAAGATCGGAAAGATTTTTCGTTCCGGGCACGACTTCGTCGCAGCGGATCAAATGCACGCCGAAGGGCGAAAGCACCGGGGGACTGATCTCACCCGCCTTCAGTGCAAAGGCCGCGCGGGAGAACGACTCGTCCATAGGACCCTGTCGGCCGATTTTGCCGAGGCGGCCCCCCTGTTTACCGCTGGGGCCGGTGGAGTATTTTTCCGCAGCCGCGGCAAAGCCGATCTTGCCGGAGGTAATCTCCGCGCGGATCGTTTCGGCCTGTTTTTCCAGTGCCTCGATTTCAATTGAGCTGGCCCCGGCGGCAGGGCGAAGAAGAATGTGGCTGACGACCAACTCCGTGCCGTCCAGATTGCAGTGGTGATTCTGGAACCAGGTCTCGCGGCGTTGGAGCGTACGGTACTTGGCCAGATAGCGATCCCAGACCAGCCGCCAAAGAACCTGTCGCTCCAGATCGGCTGGGGTGATCGATTCGGTCTTGAGCACGTCAGACACCTTGCGACCTTGCGCGGCCAAGCGGGTATGGAACTCTTTTTTGGCCTTGGCCAGTTCCTCGGCACTTGGGGCATCGCCCACGCGGCGGGCATAGGCAAGTACCAGTCGACGACTTATGACCTCTTCCAGCACTTGGGCCTGGGCCATCGGTAGCAGATTGCCGGCTGGCTTCTTACTGCGAAAGATCGCGTCCATCATCCGCTGGGTTTCGGCCACTTCAACCGGATCGTCACCCACCGTGGCGGCGACAGCCGATTCCGTCAGTCCCTGTTGCGCAAGGCTTGGCGTAGTGATCGAGAGAAATGCAAACAGCCAAACGAATCGCGCGTTCATAGGCCCCGTCCTTTGTGATGCGTATTATAAACCGGCGCAAAGATGCGCAGCACGGCTCCATAATAGTTTAGCACCAATTTGGAGTGCGAGGGATTGCTCTCGCTTTTCAAAACGCGTGCGCAGCACGTTGGTTGGAAACGGGCCGTATTGGAAAGCGACGGCAAGCCGCCGCACTCCAAATACTCAGTCCCACCACCAACGGTCAACTGCTTGCGGCTTTGCAGCGTTGCTGGGCCGCTTCTCCTGGAGCTGCGGATAGCTCTCGACCTCGATCGCTTGCCGGCTCACCAACTCGCTGGTCTTCACTTCCACGCCGCCGCTGACATGCGCGACAAACAGACCCTGGCGGAGCACACGATAGTTGACGACCGAATCGACTTCCTTGGGAACAGCCCCCTGTTGGACGACGAATGCCTGCGGATTGCCAAAATAAGCCATGTGCCAGTCCACCTTGTCGGCCATGCCTTCCTCGCGAACGAGCGAAGCAGCCAGGGCCAGGTCGCACAGGTTCCGCAACTCGGCATAGATCGGATACTTCACGCAAAGTTCACTGAAGTGCTTGGTGAAGCTCTCGGTGAACTGGCGATTCAGTGGCTCCGATTCGCCGGGGTGGATCCGCTCGCCCTGGGTCGTGAGGTGTTCGTTTTCGCTCTCGACCTTTACGCCTTGGCCGCGGATGTTGAAAGCGAGGTGGTCTTTGGAAGTCTGGATGGAATCGTAGTTGAGCGTGAACCACCAACGGAGCACGCCCATTTCCTTTGGCGGGGTCCTGATCTGACTCATATAGCTCGTCACGCCCGGCACGCCTTCTTCCAGGCCCATGCCGACGAGTTTCATGCGATAGTCGGCCTCGACCAGCGTGCGAGCCGCTCGGGTTTGTGGATCCAACCCGCCGAAGACCTCAATGTCTTGCTTGCCGACCGCAGTGCGGAACTGCTCGCACCAGGTTTTGAGGGCGGCAGCCCCGGAAGGAATTGGCCGCTTGCTCCATTGAGACAAGAACTCCTGCGCACTTTTTAGCGATTCCTTGCGCGGATTGATCATGCAGCCGAAATGGGCATCGTGGTTGGTCATCATCTGGCGGAAGATAACCACGAGGTCGTCCAACCGCAGGACCGGGTCGCCCGTGTCGCGCGAGATGATGCGGTTCTCGGCTCCCGCGGTCCAGTCGCCGGCCGGTCCAGCCAGCACCAGGTCGCCCGTCTCGGGATAGACGAAGACATACTCGATCCGCCGCAGGCCGGCGAGATACTTCATCGTTTCATCGAGACCCTGGCCCAGGGCTTCGTTAAGCTGGATCTTCTTCTCCAACCGAGTGAGCGAGATCATCCGGAGAGGCGAACTGCGCCGCACGTCGTCCTGGCCGGCTCGCTGCTGATTATTGGCGCGCAGAACAGCCAGATCTCCCGTGCGGGCTTCTTTCATCAAAGGACGCAACATACCCTTGGGGTCAACGTAGACGCCGGTGGCAAATTCCGACAGGGTGCCGGTGCCGCCGTTGTCCACCCAGGTCTTGGTCGCGATGGTGTTGGTAATGAGCGTTTTGAGCGGTTCAAAGTCGGCTGCGCCGTTGGCAGCGGCTGCACCACCGGCAGCCGCAGCTCCCCCGGCGACACCGACGCCTGCCAGGATATGGGCACGGAGACGATCATCACCGACGCGGGCCACGGTTTTCACAGCGGCCGCTGGTGCCCCAGCCTGTATCTGGGCGACGGCCACCTGCGCGAGCAGAGCGTCGCGCTGCTTGGGATCGGCCGCCTTTTGAGCCGCGTCGAGGGCCGGGGCAAATTCGCCCGCAGCCAACTGGGCCTGAAGACCTGCATTTGGCGGGTCACCACGGGATACCGAGACCATCGGCCCCACGAGGCCGATCCCCGCCAAGAGCATCAACACCCGCATTAATCCAACTCTGTCTGTTTTGGTTCGCAACAACATATTTGGCTCCATCAATAGGACTGGCCCGTTATATACCCTATTACCACTATGAGCAGACGAGGCAAGAAATGCAAGCAGGAAACGAGGATTTCAAAAAACAACTCTACGGGGGGGGCGGGGGGAATTCGAAATCCGAATCTCAAACGTGAGAATCCGAACCTTTGGTCATTCGTGCTTTGCATTTTGGATTTCGACATTCGGATTTCGGATTTTTTCCCCTACGGCATCTTCACTCCTCGCACCTCGTAGGGAAAATCCTTGGCCAGCACCATCCCTGGAGTTTTGTAGACAAAGGCCAAATTCTTTGGCAAATCGGCCATGGCGAAAACATAGCCGACGCCGATTTCATTCTTGGTCCGCCGTGTGGTTTCCATCGAGTCGGGCTGAATCGGCTTGCCGTTGGCATCTTCGAGAAAGGCATCGTTCTGTAGAACCCAATTGCGGTGCGATTCCAGTGCGTCGTTGGCGTCGTCAAAGCGGAGTCGGACGAAGACCTCCCACGAATCGCCGTTCTTGCGGACTTCATCGAGCGAGACCGTGGCCGAAGCGATTCGTTTTTCCTGCTTGCCTTTGAGCAGATCAACGAAGCGAAAGGTTTCGACCTTGCCCAGCATCAACACTCGAAAAGAGCCTTTCAGCGAGGCAATTTCTTTCGGCGGTTGCGTGGGCATGGCCATGACGATATCCATTTCCACGGCCGAACTGCCCAGCCGGGGGAAAGCTTCTTTTTCCGCCTCGGGGTTATCGATGGCCACGCTGCCCCCGCTGGAATCCTTGATCTTGAGGTCGGCCATTCGCTGCTTGATGGCGATCGGTTGCAGTCGCGGCTCCCATTCCACTTCGAGGGAGACCTGCAACGCCGAAGGTGACGAACTTCTCAATTCGCGCTTAGCCACCACCAAAACCGGCTCAATCCGCATTGGCCCTTGGATCGCGGCTAGGCCGGTTCGCGGAAGATTGTGCAGCCCACGAGGCACGATTTGTAACGCGCCTGGCTGGCCATAGGGATAGATCGATAACTGAGCCTGATCCAGCACCAAGTCCAGCGCGGTCCAGAACGGCGTCTTGTCGAAATTGATGGCGATTTCCGGGTCGGGGATCGAGGCCTCGGCCGGCCGAGGCAGGTCGGCGATCGTGTTGCCAGTCTGTTTCTGGATCTCGGCGAGCACTTTGGAGACTTTCATCCGCCCATGCAGCGTGACGGTCGACGATTCGACGCTCGCGGTGGCCTGGGTCTTTTGCAATTGCTGACGAATCCGCCGGATGCCATTGGCGAGGTTGTCGTTCGGCTGAGACTCAGGCGACGGAAGATAATCGATTACCGCCGGTCCGAGTTCGAGCAAGCGTTTTTCGGCCGCCTTGCGTTCTTCCTGCTTATCTGCATCGAGATTCCGCACGAGCTTGAGAACCTCGGTTTTCAAGCTCGAATCGCTTGCTGGCTCTCCGGCAAGCAGGCAGCCGATGACGAGAATGGGTGTTAACATGGTTTTGCTTTCAGTAGGGTGGGCCGAGCCTAAGCGAGTCCCACCAGCAGCGTATTGGTGGGGCTCGTTTCACTCGTTCCCCCACTACATCGGCCTTCCATTATAACCGCTAGCGTGCAGGGCGATTTTTGGCAGCCAAACTCGATTTTTCGGCCGTGGCGGGCGCGTCGCAGAGAAAAGTATACCAAGCCAGACGCCGATAGATGGGCGAAGACTCTTGATAGCAGTCGAAATCGTGCTTCCGGCCGACCTCGCAGGAGACGTCAATCACGTCGAGCTTACCTCCAGCCGTACTCATCGGTCCGACATATCCCAGGGCTTCCGGGCCGTGGCGGCCGTAAAGGTGCGAATACCACTTCAAGATGTGATCGCATCCGTTCTTCACGACCAGGATGCGCTCAACAGCCAAGGGGGCTAGGCCATGCGGCGAAGACGGTTCCAGCCAGTTGGCATCCATGGCTGCGGCGACCATCATCACGCGAATGTGCCGAGATCCATCCTGGTTCCAAGCAGCCAAGACCTCGGGTACAAGGTTACGGCCGGCCACGGATCCTCCGGCCAAGAGTTGCAAGGCCCCACTGGTCATTCGGCACCCCAGGCTATATCCAACCAGGCTCAGTGGTGTGCCTTTGGGTAGATAGGGTAGCACACGTGCCAGATAATACGCCTCCACGTCGCTACGACAGATTTTGATCTGCATGTCGTGGCGAATCCGCCGGACTTCGCGATCTGCTGGCCACGACCAGACAATCAAGCGGAAAGGGCGTCCACATGCCTGTTGCTTCATCAAACCGTACAACTCGTCGCCATGCCGCACGGCCCAGTCCTCGTTAGTGCCGTTGCCGTGAATGAGAACGGTTGTCGGCACGCCGGGCACGGCAAAAGCCTGAAACGCGGTCGCATCGGACGATTGCCACCGGCCGCAGCCGCACGATTCGTCGAGCCGTGAGTATGTGATCTTCGAGAGATCTGCCTCCAGATCGCCACAGCCGGGAGCAGAGCGGGTATTGATCAGCCAGACCTGAGTAACAGGAGCCGGCGCGGACGATGTTTCCGCCGCAATCGCTAAAACCGAAGCATTAGCAAGGAGAGAGCACCAAGCAAGAATCAAGACAGGCAAAAGGTGGGGCATGGCGGCACTTTTGATGCGTGTGGCATCCTTTTCCTAGAAAGAAATCTTTACCTAAGTGTAACTTACATTTTAGCCCTTGGTGGAAAAAAGTAATCTCCCATGTTTTCAAAAAACGACCGCGTGGAGGTTGCACATCGTCAATCTTGGTGTAGAGTTTTCTAGTTGAAGATGCACCGCAGAGGCGGCGAGTCGGATCATAGTTTGCGCGGGTTAAAATGACGCCAACCGTAGCCCATCGGTAAAGGTTCGTGTCTTTCTAACCGCTGACAGTGTAAAATGGAGCAAATCATGCGTAGGCTGTTCACGGTAACGGCGATGTTGGTTTTTATGGTGTCGGCGATCGGCTGCGAGTCGTGTTTGTTCCGCGGCGCGAAGGCACAGCCCCAGCCCTATCCAACCTGTCCTCCTCCTTGCGATTCTGGTTGTGCCCCCGGTGGTGTGCCGGGAGGCGGTTGCTCCTCGTGTGGCCCGACGATTGGTGCTATGGGAGCAATGCCCGGCCCGGCAAACTGATCGTCGCTGAGAATACTTGCATTACCCGGTTTGGTTAGGTTCATCCGGGTCGGTTTCGCAATCCTGAACGGAACCGACTCGGAGGAACCGTTTTCGTTTTCTTGCACTTCAAATGTTACAATAGAACGAATGACCACGCCCCAAAACTTGCCACCTGCAAAACTTGATCTAATCGCTACCAGCACGTTCGGACTGGAGTCCGTCGTCGCGAGGGAACTCCAGTGGCTAGGCTACCAACCCAAAATCATCCAGCCCGGTCGGGTGCTTTTTGCCGGCGATGCGGCTGATATCTGCCGCACGAACCTCTGGCTGCGGACGGCTGACCGGATTCTGCTGCGATTAGACACTTTTGAAGCCCGCGATTTCGGCCAGCTTTTCGATCGCACTCGAACATTGCCTTGGGAAGACTGGCTTGCTGTCGAGGCCGAGTTCCCCGTATCGGGCCGGTCGGTCAAATCGCAGCTTTCCAGCGTACCAGCCTGCCAAAAAATCGTGAAAAAGGCGATCGTCGAGCGGCTAAAGGCAGCCTATCAGGTCGAGTGGTTCGTGGAGACAGGCCCAAAATATTCGATTGAAGTGGCCCTGCTCAACGACCAAGCCATGCTGACCATCGACACCAGCGGTCTAGGACTGCACAAGCGGGGTTACCGGCCATTGACAAGCAAAGCGCCGCTGAAGGAAACCTTGGCTGCAGCGATGATCCTTTTGAGTGTCTGGCGGCCCGAGCGGCCGTTGATCGATCCCTTTTGCGGTTCCGGCACGATCTCGATCGAGGCTGCGCTGATCGGCCGCAACATGGCGCCAGGGCTAGGCCGAAGCTATGCGGCTGAGACTTGGCCCAACGTGCCAGCATCGTTGTGGGAAGCGGCTCGGCAGCAGGCCCGCGAGGCGGCAAAGGCCGATCTGCCATCCCGGATCATCGGCACTGATGTTGATGAAGGTGTGCTGAGTTTAGCCCGCTTTCATGCCGAGAAGGCTGGCGTGGCCGCCGACATCCACTTCCAGCAGAAGACCTTCGCCGAGCTTTCCAGCAAGCGGTCGTACGGCTGCGTGATTTGTAATCCGCCCTACGGTGAACGACTGGGCCGATCGGCAGAGGCCCTGGCCTTGCACCGGGCCATGCCCGACGTCTTTCGCCGCTTGAAGACGTGGTCCTTTTTTGTCCTCACCGCGTTGCCGGACTTTGAGGCAGTAATCGGCCAATCGGCCACGCGGCGGCGAAAGTTGTACAACGGGCGGATTGAATGCACATATTTTCAGTTCCTTGGACCCAAGCCAGGGAAAAGCAGGGAGCAGCGAACAGAGAGCGTGGAGAAATCCGAAATCCGAATGTCGAAATCTGAAATAAATTCGGAATTGGAAATCGGAACGACCGAAACGGCTTCGAGCCTTCGTTCTTCGTCAGCCGAATTTGTTTCGGAACATTTACAACCTCCACCCCCT
>Ga0209697_10003085_pt1 | contig 22993 bp, 18 predicted proteins | sample AliMusrvi5mmetaG_FD_184115 | JGI IMG/M metagenome (GOLD analysis project Ga0209697, IMG submission 184115) | Freshwater lake bacterial and archeal communities from Alinen Mustajarvi, Finland, to study Microbial Dark Matter (Phase II) - Alinen... | ecosystem: Environmental > Aquatic > Freshwater...
CTCCAATACTATTTGGTAATTTTACACTGTAAACTGATCAAAATTCCTGTTTTATGGCTCACCAAACCCTTAAAACTTCTTATTCGGATCTTGTCGAACGACTTAACCGCTTTCCGCAGGGAGCTCCCCCATCTGAACTGCTTAACAAGATTCTTAAAGTGCTTTTCAGTGACAGGGAAGCCCAACTTGTTTCCCTTTTACCCATAAGGCCTTTTACTGCTGAGAAAGCCAGCAGGATATGGAAATTAGATCTTACCTCAACGTGTAAAATTCTTGACACCCTTGCCGGAAAAGCTTTGTTGGTTGATATTGAACAAAATGGGGAACAGGAATATGTCCTTCCCCCGCCAATGGCTGGTTTCTTTGAATTTTCGATGATGCGTATACGACCCGATATTGATCAGAAGGCACTGGGCGAACTGTTTTACCAATACCTGAATGTTGAAGAGGACTTTATCCGTGAGCTTTTTACAAGAGGGGATACTCAGCTTGGAAGGGTATTTGTGAACGAACAGGTCCTATCATCAGAAAATAATTTGCATGTTCTTGACTACGAGCGCGCCACCGAAGTGATCAAAACAGCTAATCATATCGGAGTTGGCCTCTGCTATTGCCGTCATAAAATGGAACATATGGGTCGAGCGTGTAAGGCTCCTATGGAAATTTGCATGACCTTTAATACGACTGCGGCCTCGTTGACCAAACACGGTCATGCCCGGCGGATTGATCGTATTGAGTGTATGGATTTGCTTCAGGAGGCTTATGATAACAATTTAGTGCAGTTTGGGGAAAATGTGAGGGAGGAGGTAAATTTCATCTGCAATTGCTGTGGTTGTTGTTGTGAGGCAATGATTGCCGCACGGCGATTTGCCATTTTAAATCCTGTCCATACTACCAATTTTATACCAGTAATTAATGATCAGCAGTGCAATGGCTGCAGCAAATGTGTGAATGTTTGTCCGGTTGAGGCGATGACCCTTGTTTCGGCCAATGATCCTCACCATTTGAATCTTAAAAAAGCAGTTCTTAATGAGGAACGGTGTTTGGGATGCGGAGTTTGTGTCCGGACCTGTTCCTCAAAAAGTATTTTACTCAAATCGCGTGCAAAGCGGGTACTAACCCCGTTGAATGGCGTACACAAAGCAGTTGTGATGGCTGTAGAACGTGGTAAGTTGCAACACCTTATCTTTGATAACCGGGTGTTATTCAGTCACAGGGCTTTGGCTGCGGTCCTGGGGGTTCTTCTCAAACTTCCGCCCATCAAACAGGCAATGGCCAGCCGGCAGATTAAATCACAGTTTTTTGAACTGTTAATCAGGAAGATTCCGGTCTGAATGAGTTCCTGGAGGTACTGGCAGCTGGCTTTTGGCAATTGGCGGCGAGCCTGTAATTTAATATAAAACGTTTAATCTCCTGAGAACCTGTTTAAAATTCTCCATGGGAGATCAATACCCATAGAATGGTTTATTTCTGAATACAAATTTCCCGTAGGAATTAACCAGGGATCAGTTAATGTTCTAACGGATAATAGTCATTTGGATGTTTGTTTGTCTATTGAGATTAATGCCCATGGGCAAAAAAAGACTAAATATAATTTTAAACAGTCTCTGAATATAATCGCAAAAATTACAATTGATTTCTCCCGCTCATTTTAATATCTTTAGCCTAAAATAATGGACGATGATTCAGCAATTTATAAACTATATTAAAGAGAACCACCTTTTTAATCAGACTGATAGCATCCTTGTGGGGGTAAGTGGCGGGATCGATTCTGTTGTTTTACTGGACCTGCTGGATAAAACAGGATATTCAGTGGCTATCGGGCATTGCAATTTCCAGCTGAGAGGAAAGGAATCGGACGGAGATGAAAAGCTGGTGTTCGACCTGGCCAGGAAATATGATGTTCCGCTTTACAAAACGTCGTTTGATACCAACGAATATGCGCACGAAAACAAAATCTCCGTCGAAATGGCTGCCCGTGAATTACGTTATCAATGGTTCGAATCGATTCGTGCCAAACACCATCTTGATTATATTGCTGTGGCACACCATCGTGATGACCAGCTTGAAACCTTCTTTCTAAATCTGGCCAGAGGTACCGGATTATCCGGCTTAACCGGAATGCGCCCCATCAATGGGAAAATTGTCAGACCATTGTTATTTGCTTCCAGAGAAGAGATTGAAAAATACAGGCATAAAAATTTTCTGGATTTCCAGGAGGATTCATCGAATCAGAGCCTTGATTATCAGCGGAATAAAATCAGGCATACCTTATTGCCGGTGATGGAGACTTTAAATCCGAGCTTTCGGGATGGTATGATCCGTACCATGAGCTACCTCGAGGATGTGTCTAAAATCTGTGATAAGGCAATCCTGCAGGCCTGGGAACAGGTGTCTGTCCGGAAGGGGAATGAGTTTATGATCTCAATTGCTGAATTGAAATTGTTCGATCCGGTGTCCACTTACCTTTTTGAATTTTTGAAACCTTATGGATTCAATAGTTTGGTTGTTAGTGATATTATTGCCTCTTTGGATGGTATCTCCGGAAAACAGTTTATCTCACAGACCCACCGGATTGTGCATGATCGTGAATTATTAATTCTTACTCCTGTACTTCACCAAAACAGGAAATACTTTTATCTTGAAGAGGGCAAAGAGGAGTTGCTTTCTCCTGTTCACCTTAAAATAGGAGTGAATAAGCGAAAAGATTCGTTTAAAATCCCTGATTCTCCTTTGGTAGCATGTATCGATCACGATAAACTTCAATTCCCTCTGGTGATCCGGAAATGGCAGCAGGGGGATTATTTTAAGCCCCTTGGAATGAATGGATTTAAAAAGGTGAGTGATTTTTTTATCGACTCGAAGTTAAGTCTGCCACAAAAAGAAAATACCTGGATGATTACAAACGGAGAACAGGTCGTATGGATAATTGGTCAGCGGTTGGATGACCGGTACAAAATTACTCACGCTACGCAAACAATATTTCGCATGGAATTGCTTGATTGAAATCTGAACAACCGCTGGTTGCACGCTTCCGGTGCACTTAATTGCAAACTAATTCTAGATGGGCATTAACCGGTTAACTGTTAATGCCCTAAAGGACAATTGTATTTCTAAGACTCGTTTTTCTATTGAAATTAATGTCCCATGGGCAATATAGGTTTAATTGTAATTTTTATATAATCTAAGTATTTAAAAATTATTTATTTAGGTTTTACTCTAAACATCTCCCCAACAAGACCTCCCATTAAAATTCCATAAGCACCCATCGTGTACCAATGGGAAGTGATCGGACAGGTACCTGAGGCACAACCCACAAAACGCCAGTACAAAAATCCGCCAATGGCACCTATAATGCAGAATATGATGGTGAGCCGGTATTTAGTCAGAAATTCCTTCATGCTATTTAAATTTTAAAGTGCGATAAGTCCATCTACTTCGCTTGCTTTTTGGTAGATGGCAATAATTGATTCCGTATCCGGCATCCATTGTTTGCAGGAGAGGCCGATAAATTTGATGTCCCTTGATGTTTTGTAGGTTATTGTTGACGGATCGGCAAAAAGTTCCTTGACCTGATTCAGTTTTTCGGTATTGTTTTGGACAATAAACTTAAAAAAATAAAGCATTGGCCATTCGTTTTGATCTGCAAGCAATTCACGAAATTTTTCAATATTTTCCTTCATCTTTTATTAATGACCTATTAATAAACCATTATAGACGTAAATTTCTACGTCTACACCCTTAATATACTAATTCTGTAAATCCTTTCTTTCGCCGTCGCTTTCCGTCACGTCCGAGCGCATTAACCACATAGAAATAAACTCCTGGGGAAGCCAGTTTGCCATTAATTTTGCCATCCCACGCTGCCAAAACAGAATTTTCAGGAATAAAACCACTCTTATTATAATGGTGAACCATACGTCCCCATCGGTTAAATACAATAAAATCAAGTGATTCCAATGACCGGGTTTTGATGGTCAAAACATCGTTTATCCCATCCCCGTTTGGGGTGAAAGCCGGAGCAACCTTTACCAATGAAGTATCTATGACGATTGGATCTTTCAGATAAAAGGTGTCGCGGCAGGTGTACCCGGTACTCTGTTTGGCAGCAACCAGTTTTACAATATAACTTCCTGAACTTTCATACGTATAAACCGGATTTGCCGCAGTGCTTTGCGACATGATAGAGTCTACTTTTGCCCCACCGGCACCCTCTTTTACGATTACCGCATGGTCCTTGAAAAAAAACCATTCATATTTATCCGGATCAGCGTTTTCCGATGAGTTGACAAAGTTGACTGTTAAAGGCGCTTCGGGAAGCGAATAATTGGTTTCCCCGGGTTGGGTGGTTGTCCAGGTGAAATTCGCCTTTGCCACGATCGATTGATAGGTAACCTGACTGCTTTCGGTACATCCGGCACGGTCAGTAACCTGAAGCTGGTAGATGGTATTTTTTGTGGGTGGCTGATAAATTACCGGATTTTGAAGCGTTGAAACCGGCAGGTTATTGCTTGTCCAGATATATTTAAACCCTGGATTGATTGTAATTAGCTGATTGGTTGATAAGTCAGCATAAATATAGGACCCACCTGAAGCACTTCCCTGCAAATTAAAAGACTGACAATTGGAATTTGTAATGGATGCAGTGGCGGAAATCCACCCATTGATGATCCACGCCCTGAATTGATAGTTAACCCCGTTATCGGTAAAACTAACCCGGTAACAACCATCTCTAAGACCGGTCAGATTTGATTTTGAACCGGTTTCATTGGAGAAATAGCTGAATGAGCCTGAGGCGATGGTATACTTTTCCCAGCTAAACGTAACTGTTCCTCCGGAAGAAGATGCGGTTAATGAGCCATTCTGTTGTCCTTGTTGCCCGCAGAAATAATAGATGAAATCCTTGCCGTTGAATACAGGATAGGCCGTTGACTCAGTGAATGAGGCAGATGTGGAAGTGAGTGACTGACCATATGCAAATTCCATAGGGAACATAAGGATTATCCCTATTAAAATTTTCCAGGTCATTCGAACATATTCCATTGATCGTCATTTGCAGTTATTGATGTACAATATTACAAAATTATTCGGGAATGGATAAAGATAAATTTTGGTATTATAAATTACAGATGTCCGGATATATTGTTATGATCGGATTTTTCTGTAGAGACGCACAGCTGTGCGTCTCTACAGAATATTAAATCTGAATAGGATTATTTGTTTAAATTTGCAAAATGCATGACATAAGGTTGTTTGTATTTGTGCTAAATAATTAATATACAGAATTTTGTCAAATTATCTTGAGAGTTTGAACAGCGCGCAACGCGAGGCTGTGATTAATACTGAGGGAGCTTCACTTGTGATTGCCGGCGCCGGTTCCGGTAAGACCAGAGTTCTTACCTATCGAATTGCCCACCTGCTTCGAAACAGCGTTTCTCCATCTTCCATTCTCGCTTTGACTTTTACAAATAAGGCTGCGCGCGAGATGAAAGCCAGAATTGAAACAGAAGTGGGAAGCGCCATTTCAAGGTATTTGTGGATGGGCACTTTTCATTCGGTATTCTCCCGGATTTTGAGGGTCGAATCTGAAATTATTGGCTATCCAAATACGTTTACCATCTATGACACTCAAGATTCCAAAAGTCTGATCAAAGCAATCATTAAAAGTCTTAATCTTGAGGATAATACCTACAAACCTGGAGTAATTCTGAACCGGATTTCAACCGCTAAGAATAACCTGGTCACTGCGGTTGCCTATCATCAGAATGTGGCCCAAAGGGAGGCCGATCAGGCGGCCCGAATTCCCAAAACAGCGGAGATTTATCTCGAATATACGAAGCGGTGCAAAAATGCAGGGGCCATGGATTTCGATGACTTATTGATGATTACCAACATCCTTTTTAAAAATCACCCTGAAATTCTGGCGAAATATCAGCAAATGTTCCGGTACATCCTGGTTGATGAGTACCAGGACACCAACTTTTCCCAATACCTGATCGTGAAACGGCTTGCAGAACAGCATCATAACATCTGTGTGGTTGGGGATGATGCACAAAGTATTTACTCTTTCAGGGGCGCCAGGATCGAAAATATCCTCAATTTTAAAAACGATTATCCGGGATACAGCACCTACAAACTTGAACAGAATTACCGCTCAACCCAGGTTATTGTTGATGCTGCCAACAGCTTGATTGCTAAAAATAAACATCAGTTGCAAAAGACTGTTTTCAGTGAAAACGCTGTTGGCGACAGGATCAAGGTTCTTTCGGCAATGAATGAACATGAAGAGGGATACCTGGTAGCCAATGAGATTTTTGATCATCGGATGAAGGAGAGGGAAAACTATTCGGACTTTGCCATCCTTTACCGCACTAATGCTCAGTCGCGCGTATTTGAGGAGATTCTCCGGAAACGAAATATCCCCTATAAAATTTATGGAGGTTTATCATTTTATCAGCGGAAGGAGATCAAGGATATTCTCTCTTATTTTCGGTTAATCATCAATAACAGGGATGACGAATCGTTTAAGCGGATTATCAATTATCCTGCCAGGGGAATCGGTGCAACTACGCTTAACCGGCTTGAGGAGTCGGCTGCTGCTTCAGGATGTAGTATATTTGAAGTGGCCAACTACCCCGAAAAGATGCTGCTGGCCGGTTTAAATGCCGGTTCAATCCGGAAGATCGCCGTGTTCACCCAGCTAATCAATAAATATTCTGATCAATTTGCGACAACTGATGCCTTTGAATTGGCAAACAGGATCGCTTCCGAATCAGGGATTCTTACCGAACTTTATCAGGATAAATCACCTGAAAACCTGAGCCGTTATGAAAATACACAGGAATTACTCAATGCGATCAGGGATTTTTCGCTCACTGCCAATGAAGAGGGGAGACCTAACGGGTTACAGGTATTTATGGAAGATGTGGCCTTACTGACCGACCAGGATACCGATAAAGATGTAAATGCCGATAAGGTAACGCTGATGACAGTTCACTCTTCGAAAGGGCTTGAGTTTAAAAATGTTTTTATTGTAGGGCTCGAAGAAAACCTTTTTCCATCCGGATTTTCGGGTACGCTTACTTTGTCCGAACTCGAAGAGGAGAGAAGGCTTTTTTATGTGGCACTCACACGGTCCGAAAATCAGGCATGGCTGTCATTTGCCCAGCAGCGGTTTCGCTGGGGAAAACCCGAGTTTTGCAATCCAAGCCGGTTTATAGGTGAAATTGATCATCAGTTTCTTGACATCCGAAACAGCCGTTCAATTCCACAATTCCGGAACCAGGAACTTATGGCAGATAAGAGCAACAGTCACCTTCAACGGGAGGAGTCACGTTACCAGCCACCACGTAAAGCTGAGCTTCCCGGACAACGGATACAAATCTCAAAGAGTGTTTTGCCTTCAGGTTCCCAGCCTTTTCAGGGCGACAATCCCGAAACAATCAGGACCGGAATGATGGTGGAACATGAGCGTTTCGGAAGAGGAAAAGTACTGAGCGTTGAGGGTAAACTGCCCGATCTCAAAGCCAAAGTCTTTTTCCCGAATGCCGGCGAAAAAAACCTGCTTCTTAAATTTGCCAAACTTAAAATTTCTGATCAGAAGGAATAAAACTCCAGATAAGCTGTCAGGGTAATGGGAATTATACTAACAGTTAAGGATTTGCCACTGGCAACCAGTTCCTGTGGATGGCCTGCGATCATATTGAATTGATTTATCAGTCATATAAATATTTGTGAACTATTTTGAAGGTTATTTGTTTTCATTCTAAACAAGGGTCGTTACCTCCAGTACCTCGGACCCCAAACTATGACAACTCACTAATTTTCAAAAAGTAGCAAACAATGAAACGATTCCTTACCTTTTTATTGATGGTAATTTCAATGCAAATGTTTGCGCAAAATTACCCTATCTCCGCTATCAATATAACTCTTCCCTCAAATCCGGATGCTAACATCGCAAATTGGGGATCGGGAACCTCATTATTGGTGATCACTGCCAGTTCCAAGGGTCAGAACGGACGGATAGATCCCATGGTAATGGAAAGCAAATTGCTGTTAACCATTAAAAAAGAGGGGAATAAAGTGTGCGGTTCATTTACCGGAAGTTCTGCCCCGGCTTCTGAATTTAATACCCCAACAAAAGTTTGGAGCGGGAAAAATGCAGTCTCTTTTTTAGGGAAGGAATGCTTACTAACTCCAGGTGATTACGAAATATGTGTTCAGTTTTTTGGTTACGGGACCACCGGGGTCTCCCCGATAAGTGAAGAGAAGTGCAAACCGTTTACCATTCAGGGAAAGGATAATCAAACCTACCAGCCACCCCAGGCGCTGCTCCCTGCCAACGGATCCATAATTCCTTCCACAAAGGCCAGTATGCCGGTTACGTTCCGCTGGACACCTGTTGTTCCCAAACCCAGAGAACCATTGATATACCGGTTAAAGGTTTGGCAGTTGATGCAAGGGCAGACAGGTACCCAGGCAATAAAGGCAAACCAGCCTATCCTGACCAAAGACGTTGATGATCTGACACAAGTCGTGGTGAGTAATTTAATTACTGGTCCCTGCAAGCCCCCTTATCTCTGTGATTTTGTGTGGAATGTACAGGCGTTAGCCAAAGATGAGAAGACTGTCGGCGGGAATAATGGTACCAGTGAACTGATGACATTTAATCTGGGCAATCCATCCAACGGATCAACTCCTCCGGCTATGATGACAATGGGAGGTGCCAATACCGAATTTAAGATTGATTCTGCGACGTGTCTTCCAAAAACAAACGGGCAGTTCAATTATCACCTCTGGGCCCATTACGAGAATCAGAATTCAAGCGTGGACAATGTATTATTAAATGACGTCCAGTCGTTTGCCGGTTATCCGGCGAATCCCAATCCGGGCACTGAGCTAAACCTTCGCAATAATATCCGTTTAAAATCGGGAACCTACAATGGCGCATTAACCATGAATGACATCCTCGATGCCAGTTCAGGTACAATAAGCAACATTACACCATTGCCGGCTTCCTTGTCAACTCCTGCCTCACTGGCACCGAACTCTATTCACAATTTCCAGTTCGATTACTCGACACCCACCAATACCCCGGTTCAGTTTACTTTCTATGGTTTAGTCGACGATCCGTTAAAGGATAAGCCCAACCGGAATGCCCGAAATGAGATTGACAGTCTAAAATATCCCCAATGCCCCTGCAGTGCCTGTGATCTGGTGAAAATATCGGCAGTTTTGGCGGGTGAGATTCAGAATAACGGAAACGGAGGTCTGAATTTTGCCGTCAATTTGTCCGCAGGTCCTAAAAAGGTAAAACGAATAAAGGCTGATCTGGTCTATTTTGATATGAAGCCCGATGATGTAAATTGCCTGGCGTGTGATAAATCAAGCAATACCTTCGGCAATTTCGCTACAGCAACCACTTCGGATACGAACTTCACGGGAGGTGTAATCGCCGGCCATTCTGCCGGATTTGATGCCTTGGGAAATGTAGATATCAGCAATGGAATTCCGGTTAAATTTTCACTGAGCATTCCCCCGTTGGTTAGTTGCTGCAATGCGACTATAAATTTCTGTATCCGTTATATCATCACTTTTGAGGATTGTACAGTATGCAATGCTTTGGATTGTTATACCTATACAATTACCGGCTGTCCAAAAAAATAAATGGTATAAACCTTAAAAAGAAACACGATGAAAAATCTAAAATATATTTTCCTAGTTTGTGCAGCTTTCTTCCTTTTGCAGAATGCCTCAGCACAAATCCAGACTTTGGGAATCAGTCAAAGTCAGAGTGGCAATCCGGGCAATAGTTGCGGAGTCTGTTATACCATTACCGTACAATATTCGATCAGCAATATTGCAGCAACGGGAACTACCGTCGTATGTACATTTCCAAATAATATCTTTGATATTTGCAGCTACGGTGGCGGGACTCCGACAACATTAGGTACGACCACCACCTTAACCTTCAATTTGGGGAACCAGCCCACAAGTGCCAACAGTGTTAGCTACCAGGTCCGGTTCAAACCGGGAACGACCTGCAATGGCACCAATGGTATTCTGACAGCAAAGATCTCTACTGTTGAACATCCGGTTCCTGTAATAAGCACTCCATTGACATTAACTGCAGTTGTCACTGAAGGTTGGGCGATTACAAAATATATTGCCAACAGCAATTACCAGTGGTACTATGGGTATAACAGCGGGAATCCATTCCCTTATACTGTTTCAATTTGCGGAAGTACTGTTGATGTTTATTATCATATCCGCCTTTCAAATGCAGGATGTATCAATGTGACGGGTGCTTCGGTTACCGATAACCTTCCCGCCGGAGCTACCGTTGCGGGAGTTCATACCGGATGGCCAACGACCGGGGCCAATTTAATCCCTTACACAACCGGCCCGGGAACGGTAACATGGAATGCAGGAAATGGCATCAATACGTTGGATGTGAATACCTATGCCTATGATTATTACATTCATCTTACCTTCCCTATCTCCAACTTGAATACGGTAAAATGCAACAATGCAACCCTGAACGGGACCAACTCCTGTACCAACGTTGCAAAAACAGCCACTTCTGCGACAGAATGCATCACCTTGCTTGGCGCCTATCCCGGAACTGCCTGTGGTGCCTTTGGTACTCCCTATTATATTAATTATGCCTATTATTATTTTATTGGATGCCCGGCCTGGCTCGATATCAGCCTCTCACAAACCAACCAGTGCTCGGGAAGCACCACGACCTTAAACAATATTGGCTACAACTCGGCTATACCGGTCCAAATGCATGTCGATTCGTTACGGATGAATGCCATTCCTGTTGGGAAGTGGGTAACCATAACGGTAAATACCACGTGTGGCCCTTATACCCATACCTTTACCGGTGCCCTGCCGGCTGCCACGATCAATTTCTATACCCCGCCATTTAACCTTCCGGGAGCATGTGTCATAACAAACTTCAACCTCACCTCAAACATTAGCATGACAGGAAATGCTACGCAGGATTTTGGGCAGTTATATTTTACCGTATTGACCAATACCTGGAATACAAATACCACAGTTCTGCCGGGAACCACTGTTACCATGACAGGTGCAACCTATAGTACCTCAAACGGACCGTTGAATTGTACTCCATCCTTTGTAACAAGCAGTAAAATTCCCCAAATCGAAACGGTCAAGGACTTTTGCAATTACTATGCTTATTACAATTGTCTGAACCCCAATGATACCATAAAGTATTCAATCGCTGTGCATAACTACGGTACCGGCAATTTTTCGGGAGGAAGTATCCGGGATGTTTTGCCGGTGGGTCTGCAATATGTACCCAACAGCAGCACTTTCGGGAAATATTCAACTTATACCAAATGCAATGCAACCAACCAAAATACGACTGGCATTACCGTCGTCCATGCGGAGTCTACAGGCACCACCAGCCTGCAGTGGAATTTGCCAACGCTGACTGCTGACTGCAACAGCGGAAGTGACTGGTATGTGATCAACTTCAAAGCCGTTGTCACAACGCTGGCCCCTGCCGGTCTGCTGACGAATCATGAGGACTGTTACGATGGCAGCAATGCCGTGGTTGCTGAATATAACTATTGGAATAATAATACCTCAATCTACATCTGCGAACGGAAGGTTCCACTGGAGCTTACCAAGGAGGTTAGCGCCAATAATCAGACCTGGGATAGCTGTGTTTCGGTTTCGCCCGGGGCAACCGTCTATTACCGGTTAAAAGTTAAAAATCCGGGTAATGTGGCCTTCTCGCAAATAAAGATGATGGATATCCTGCCAACCCCGGGTGACAAGTATGTAGTCAATTGCAACAGCCGCGGAAGTACTATCCCCATTTATCTGACCAGTGCCTTGCCACTTGGGAATGCCAGCACAATCGAATATTCAACCAACTTCCTGCCGACACGTGGCTCGTACCTCAATTTAATTCCGGATAATACCATCGGATGCAATTCAGCTGCTACATGGCTATCATATGCTTTAATTCCCGGAATACCCGCAGCTATCCAAAATCAAAAGGCTATCCGGATCGATTTTGCCACCTATTCGCTCGCCGCCGGTCAGACGGAAACCTATTTCTTCTCTGCACAGGTACCACCCGGAGCGACAGCAGGGTCAGTGGGCTGGAATAGTTTTGCAGCAACTGCTTCGCAAAATGCGGTTCAGACTTTAGGTGCGGAATCACGAAAAGTATGTGTCAATATTGTAGATACCGGTTGCGGATGTATTGGTAATTTTGTCTGGTTCGATGCCAATGGAAACGGGTTGCAGGATGCGGGTGAACCCGGAATAAACGGTTGCACGATTACGCTGTACGATTCCTCGAACAACCAGGTGGGATTACCTCATATTTCAACCAACAACATTGGCGGTCAACCCGGTTATTATCAGTTCTGCGGATTAACGGCCGGGACTTATCACCTGGTGGTGACACCACCTCCCGGATATATGTTTACGATTCAGAATAACTCAAACCCGGCTTTAAACAGCGACATAAATCCAAATACCGGAATGAGTGCCACTTTTCAATTCAATTGCCAGGACAACAATGACCTCGATATTGGTCTGGTTGTTGACGACGGATGTACTTGTGATCAAAGCCATTGGGGAGGAATCACAATTTCTGATAATCCGGTAATTATTGATAATCCACATAATTTTGACGGAATGGCGGTCAATAAGATGAATAAACAATCGGCACCTGCCGGCTCAATCGGAGGGGCGGAGGGCTCGTCAGTTATTCAACCCAATAATTTCTCGCTTCAACTTACCTGCGGGAAGAAAGACACGGTTACCTTGCAGTGCAAGACAACCTATAATTTTACGGCCAATTATGTCTGCAGTAAACCTAAATGCGGTTCATCGCATATCATCATAACCCCACCATCCGGCAGCCCGGCCACATTCACCAATACAGCCAGTTTGACGACAAATGATGCAGGTTATTATACGGTAAACATTTACGGAAAATGCGGGAATAAGACCTGTGACAGCTGTGTATTCAAATTTAAGGTGATTTGCCCGATCTGTCCGTGCGATTATAAACTGGGAGTAATACCTGGAAAACATACCCAGACAGTGATCGAAACAGATCCCAAATATACCTCGTACAATCAGGCATTTAATATTACGGCCCCGTCAGGAGCCTTGTTTACCCAGGTTAGGGCAGAGGTTATCAGTTTCAATCTCACGGATAATTACAATAATGAATGTATCAGCTGTAAGAACCTGCCATACACATGGGGAAGCATCTTCAATGCATCGAATATCAACACCAACGCTGCAGTGGTTGATAGTATAACCATGGGGCCGCATCCACCTGTCGTCCAGTTTACCCCTGCACCTGGCAATATCTGGCAGAATCCAAGAGAAACCATATGGGGAAATTACAGCGGATTTACCCTGCCGGCCTCACTGAATATTCAGTTTGTTTTGCCGCACCCGTCTATGATTGGTTGTTGCACACTCTATGCCAGAATATGTGTTAAGTTCACTTTCAGGGACCGGAATTGCAGGGAATGTGAGGTAATCTCCTGTATTACAGTGACTATTCCGCCGTCTTCAACAAACGAAGGCACAGGTTTGCCAACGGATAAGAATCCTCAGGCAACGCCGGTTCTTCCGGCTTCAACTTCGGGTTGCGCTACCTGCGGAACTGCCGGTTCAATGACTATCCCCGTTAACCAGGGGATTATTCAGCCGGGTTCTCTTGTGAATGCAGGCACTGCACCTTCCAACGCGGGACAAAGTGATGCGGAAGCGCTGAAAAATATCGATCAAAAGATGAAGGAGCTTAGAAAATTAAAGGAGAGCGGAATAAAACGGGGTGATGTCGAACTTCTGCCCGAATTGGAGAAACAATCGGCAGCTATAAAAGAGAGAATAAAACAGCCCTCATCAGAAAATCGATTATCACAATAGTTGGTACCATATCGTAACCGGCCGGAATAAACTTTTTTTGGCCGGTTACGAATTGCAAACATTCTAAAGTTTTTCCTGGTTATCCATTTCCATAATGGAAATGACCAAATACTTATCAATTGTTTCTTTTTCAGTTATGCAAATGATCAAATACCTATTGGATATTTCTATTTCCGTTGTACAAATGACCAAATACCTATTGGATATTTCTATTTCTGTTGTCCAAATGACCAAATACTTATTGGATATTCCTGTTTCTGATGTGCAAATGACCAAATACTTATTGGATATTCCTGTTTCTGTTGTGCAAATGACCGAAAACATAGTGTAGATTGCCTATTCCGGTGTACAATTGACTTAGAATTGATAGGAAATGATAATACGCACAGGATAAAGCTGGAAGTATATCTGAATTGAGTATTAGCGATGTGGAAAAGTGTAAAAATATTTTTCAGGAAGGTGATCCTAACTCCTTATTTATGGGAGACTTCTAAAAAATTAATTAGAAAAATCATGAATTATTTAACCAAAATAGCTTTAGGTGTGGCGATAGTCCTTGCTTTAAATGCTAACGCCAGTGAAAAGAAAGATTCCCTGACCATCAAAGGCGATATGGGAATCTGGTACGAGGGATATGGGCTCAATAAAACACCGGGATCGCCAAATCCTGATTTTTACAGCTCCCGCCGACCATGGAATCTGTTCCGCTACTCTTTTAATCCAATTCTTTCCTATGGTAAATGGGAAATTCCGTTTAATTTTAATTTCAGTCCTTCACTGAACAATTTTACCACAGCTTACGGGACCAAACAAAATTTCTGGCAGTTTTTGACCAATCCGGTCAATAGCTTTGGCCTTCGACCAAAGATAGGGACGACTGAATTCCTTCTTGGGACCCAATTCCTTAAATACAGTGATCTGAGCACCGGCGACCTGGGTATCTTTGGTTACGGAATTAATTTGTCTCCCGGTAAATTCAGGATTAAGCTCTTCAAGGGGGTTTCACAAAGTCCGATAAATTATATGGCACCTTCCAGTTCCCTGCCCAACGGTGTGGTTGGCGCTTATCAGCGTAACCAGTGGATGGCACAACTGGGACTTGGTGAGGAGGGTAAATATTTCGCGGGATTCAATATTGTTAAATCTGTTGATAAAATCAGTTCAGTAAGTTCTCCACCATTGACCCCAATTGAACCGCAGGAAAATCTGGTTATCAGTTTCCTGGCAAATACCACAACTACAAAGGGGTGGAAATATAATATCGAGCTGGCTCAGAGTTTTTTCACCCGGGATTTATATACCCCGCTCTCGTTGACCCCAATCGAAGACTTCAAGCCGTTTATTAATTCACATACCTCCACAGGAAAGGATAATGCGCTGATGATGGGGATTGCCAAAAAAGGGAAGGATTGGGAAATTGGCACCAAATTCAATTATTTCGGTGCGGGGTATTATACCGCAGGTTATCAGTTTATGACTAACGACCGGTTGGAATACCTGTTGAACACCCATTTTAATGTCTGGAAGAGGAAAATGAATGTGGTTGGCAGTATTGGCAAGCGGGTTGGCAATCTAAGCCGGGTGGCAGGTCCGGATCTTACCCACCAACTCATCGCAAATATAAACGTATTTGCCCAGTTTACCGATCATTTTACCCTCAATACGAGTTTTAACAATTATGGGTTTAATTCTCTGGGGTTATCAGGATATAAGAGTGTAAGTAACGAGCTGAGCGTAAATCCCACTTACACCTGGAACAATACCAAAATGAGCAACCTGTTAAGCGGAACCTATACCTGGAGCAAGTATGATGAAACAACCATTGTTCCACCCGGGACCACTCATAACAATACGCAAACTGTTCTGATCCTTTATGTTCCGACCTTTTTTAACAGCAAGATCAGTCCCGATTTCAGCGTCATGTGGTTTAAAAATTCTGCTCCGACCATTGATCTGACTCTGCTTACGGCCACAGGTGGAATGAGCTGGAAACTGAATAAAAAGTTCAAACTGAAAGGGCAGTTGCAGTATAGTCTGAGCACCACACAACCATACACTGCCAATAAAAATCTTTTGGCCACTTCTGGTTTTGACTGGGAAGTATTTAAAAAACTAACCTGGCAATTTTCAGCAACTGCAAATCTGTACCATTATGGATCTCAATTGCCAGGAAGCTTATTAGTCCCTGTTTATTCAGGTACACCCGGATATTTTGAGAGTACGGTGAGAACAGGATTACAATACAAATTTTAGAAATAACTGATAGAAGATATGAAAAAGTACCCAATATTCTTATTCCTGGGAATACTCCTGAGTGTTCAGGCAGTACGGGCTCAAATTACCCTGAGCCTTGCTTTAAATCCCAGACCGGACCCTTATCTTTCTGAATGGATGTATCCTGTGAATGGTCAGATGATTATCTCCTTTTTTGGTGGGACGGTGGTTAAGGATCCCAATGTAAAATTAAGAACGACATTACTCGATCAAAGCGGGAGTGTGATTGGAATATCGAATATCAATTTAGCAAGAATATATACCTTAAGACAGGGTGTTAACCAGTTCACAATGGCGGATGCCCTGCAGCTGCAAAATCTGAGATTATCGGGCAACGTACAGAATCTGTTTCTCCGGACAGGTCGTCTTGCTGCAGGGCAGTATCAGCTCATTGTTGAGTTAACAAATACGACAGGGGATGTTGTTGAGGCTAAACAAGCCAAACAGTTTTCGGTCATATCGTACCAATTGCCAATTTTGATGCAACCGGCGAACGAAGCTCAACTGGATGCCCATATTTCACAGAATATGATCATTTTCCGGTGGACCAGCCTAGTACCGAATTCTTCGGAGCAGACTTTTTACCGGGTGCAGGTGTTTGAAATCCTGCCAGGTCAAACGCCGATGCAGGCTTTCCGGGGTAATCGTCCATTGCTTGATGAACCGGCCTCACGAGGTACAACGCAATACATCTGGCAGCCAAATCTGCCCATGCTCGATTCCACAGCCAACCATCGGTTCATTTGGACGATACAAACCATGGATGCTAAGGGTATTCCAGTCCCAAGTAACGATATGAATATCCAGGGTCGCAGTGATCCGTTTGTTTTCAGTATCGTCAACCAGACTGGTACGATTGAAGAGAGGAGTATAAGGATTGAAAATTCAACCAAACACTGAAAAAGAGCTGACGGGAAGTTCGGGTCAATTCCGGCGTTAACAAATCTAATTATTCAAAAATGAAAAGGATAATCTTCGTTTTTATAATAGGCTGTTGCTTTTTGCAACTTTCTGCCCAGAATAACCAGGATGTTAAACCTTCAACCCTGGTTTTTCATGTTTTTTATGATGATTTTAAAACTGCCCAGCAAATCCGGACCAGCTCCTTAAAGAACGTGCTGGATAATCATTTGTGGAGCAAGTTTGGGGAGATGCAGATGGGTCTTGGCGTCAATTACCTGAAGGGGTTGAATAAAAATCTCGATTTTATCGCAACCCTCAATGGGAGTTCGACCGATTACCTCTATAAGAATGGAACCACAAACGGCAGCAGCGCTTTTTTGTTGGATGCCAATGCGGCGGTAAACCTCAAAATGCTCACTGACCGGCACAAGATAGTCCCTTACCTTTCCGGTGGAGGCGGGTTTTCACTTTACCAGGGGAAAACCGGATTTTATCTTCCTGTTGGAGCCGGAATCCAGTTTCATATTTACAATTCAGCCTTTGTCTTCACTAAAGTACAATACCGGAATGCCCTGACTTCCCAGGTTAATAACCATTTTCAGTACGACATTGGAGTTGGTGCCAGTTTAGGAAAAAGAAAGCCCCAACCTGCGAAAATAGTTGAAATGCCGGTGCCACCGTCTATAGTTAAAAAAGAAGTTGTTATCTTACCCAAAGATCTTTTGGTTACTGTAACCGACGAAGCTACAGGTCAGCCGCTCCCATACGTGGCTGTAACGCTTGGTAGTGCTGACGGCAGGATGCAGTATGGTTCGACTGACGATTACGGAAGAGTGACTTTTAAGGCCTTAATTCCGGATACCTATACGGTCAGCGGTTCTCTTAATCATATCAATTCGACATCACAAACTGTAAAGAAAGAGAACTTCACGACCAATGAAAACCAGGTTGGGATTAGCCTGACCCACAATGATCCCCGATTTACCCTTGCCGGTGTAGTCATCAACAAAACCCAAAATCGTCCGGAAGCAGGAGCGGATGTCAATATTACAAATGAAGAGGACCATAATCTGGTGACGACACAAAGTCATACCGGTGATGGGGTTTTCCGCACTCAGTTAAGGGCCGAAAGTGATTTTACACTGGTGGGAAAGAAAGCAAATTATATTTCCAACATTGAGAATATTACAACGAAAGGTTTGAACAGAAGTACAACACTTTACGTAAAACTGGAACTGGCAATCGAAGAGGCCAAAGTTGGGCAAAGCATTCAATTAAAGAACATCTATTTTGAAGTTGGAAAGGCAAGTCTGAATACTGCTGTTTCTTCTGATCTCGATAAATTAATTCAATTTCTTAAGGATAATCCGGCAACCAGGCTTGAGATACAAGGACATACAGATAATACGGGGAGTCTGGTTCTGAACAACAGACTGAGCCAGTCGCGTGCAGACCTTGTCGTTGAATACCTCACAAAAAATGGGATAGATAGGGGTAGGCTTATTGCAAAGGGTTATGGTCCATCATTACCAGTAGCTGACAATACAACCAATGAAGGGAGGGCCCAAAACAGACGTGTGGTTATGAAAGTATTAAAGTAGAACAGTTTTATTTTAAGGTTGATTGGGTTAATATTCAAACCCATTTGAATTAACCGTTAAAAACGATTAGCTTTGTAGTTGCAAAAACAGGTAAGATTTGGAAATCCGGTCATTACCTATAATTCATATTAAACGATGCTAGAACGCGATTATAACACACAGCGTAAGAAGATGAAACTTCCGGAATACGGGAGAAGTATTCACAAAATGGTTGATCACATTATGCAGATTGAAAACAGGGAAGAACGTATCCTTGCTGTAAAAGGGGTGATAGATGTGATGGGAATGATGTATCCCTATCTTCGAGATATCAATGAGTTCAAGCACAAGCTCTGGGACCATATTGCGATAATGTCTGATTTTAAACTCGATATTGATTATCCTTACGATCCCCCCAAGCCGGAAACGTTTATTGAAAAACCGAGGTTGATTCCTTATCAGCAGAGCGATATAAAATTCCGCCATTACGGCAAGATCATGGAAAACTATATCGCTGCAACCGCTCAACTGGATGACGAAAACCCTGCAAAACCTGTTAATACTGAACTTCTGGCCAACCAGATGAAAAAAACTTATCTTGTCTGGAATAAGGATGCCGTTGAGGATTCAAAAATTCTGAATGACATGGTTTTTCTGTCACAGGGAAAACTTAAACCAGATCCTGAGATGCACCTGCAGGAGGTGAACGACATTTTTAAACAGCAACCTAAAAAAGGAAAAATCACAACCATCTCCAATCAGTCGAGAAAACATAAATAGCCCTTTACATTAACATGGCCAGGTTTATTATTGAAGGTGGTAACCCGCTGACCGGAGAATTATCACCGCAAGGTGCCAAGAATGAAGCTTTGCAGGTGATTTGTGCTACATTGCTCACTTCTCAGAAAATTACCATCTCTAATATTCCGGAGATCAGCGATGTATTGAAGTTGATCGAGATACTCCGCTCTTTGGGTACAGTCATCGAACGTCCTGCAAAAGGAGCTTTCACGTTTCAATCGGATCATATTCGGATTGACCACCTAAAGTCAGCTCAATTCTTTGCTCAGGCTGGAAGTTTACGGGGATCTTTAATGATTGTCGGTCCGATGCTTGCCCGTTTTGGTATTGGAATTATTCCCCAACCGGGTGGAGATAAAATCGGAAGAAGAAGGCTTGATACCCATTTCAGGGGATTTGAAGCACTTGGTGCAAAATTTATTTTTGATGAGCTGGAATCCTCCTACCGTGTTGAAGCAAAGCAGTTAAAAGGATGTTACATGTTGCTCGACGAGGCTTCAGTAACCGGTACTGCCAACCTGTTGATGGCTGCCACACTGGCAAGTGGCACAACCACCATCTATAACGCAGCCTGTGAACCATACCTTCAGCAGTTGTGCAAAATGCTGAACTCGATGGGGGCCGATATCCGGGGAGTAGGATCCAATCTTTTAACGATTAACGGAGTTACTTCTTTAACAGGCTGCAATCATGTGTTGCTGCCCGATATGATAGAAGTTGGCAGTTTTATTGGTCTTGCAGCAATGACTGCCTCGGAAATCACCATTAAAAATGTGGGATTCGATCAGTTGGGTATCATCCCTGAATCGTTTCGGAGATTTGGGATACAAATGGAGCTCAAAGGTGACGATTTGCATATTCCCTCTCAGGATCATTATGAAATTGAATCGTTTATTGACGGATCAATCCTTACGGTTGCGGATGCTCCCTGGCCCGGCTTAACCCCTGATTTGCTAAGTATCTTTTTGGTGATTGCTACCCAGGCAAGGGGAAGTGTATTGATTCATCAGAAGATGTTCGAAAGTCGGCTCTTTTTTGTGGATCGGTTGATTGATATGGGGGCAAAAATTATTTTGTGTGATCCTCATCGTGCCACCGTTATCGGATTGGATAAATCACATCCGTTGCGTGGAATCAGAATGAGTTCTCCGGATATCCGCGCCGGGGTTGCACTGCTGATTGCAGCACTTTCGGCTGCCGGAAAATCAACGATCGATTATATTGAACAAATTGACCGCGGTTACGAAAATATAGATCTAAGACTTAACGCAATTGGCGCCAAAATCAGACGGGAGTGAATGTTGGTAGAATAAATTATGATATTGAATTAATATGCACATTATGAGAAATATAAATATTGTTTTATTGATAATAATGCTTGGGATTTCACCGGCCATGGCACAAACTGGCATTCAACAGGGGATTGAAATTGGAAATAAAGCTCCTGAAATTATCGAAAACTCAATTACGGGCAACCCGTTAACGCTATCATCCCTTTCCGGGAAAATCGTGTTGATCGATTTTTGGGCATCCTGGTGCAAACCGTGCAGGAATGAGAATCCCTTTGTAGTTGCATCTTATCAAAAATACAAGGATGCCGCGTTCATTGATGGCAATGGGTTCACGATTTTTAGTGTGTCTCTTGATAAAGATCCCAAAGCCTGGAAAAATGCCATTCTCACGGACGGGCTTAGCTGGGAAAATCATGTATGTGTCCTCAACAGCAATGCCTCCTATATCCAAAGTTACAATATTAGCATGATCCCAACCAATTTTTTGATTGATGGGAATGGTGTAATTCTGGCAAGCAATCTCAGGGGTAAGGCGCTCGATGAAAAGCTGGCATCCCTTAAAAAGTAGGAAAAATTTACAAAATCCAAAAGGTTCCTGGTCAGGTAGTATAAAATGACATTGATGCAGTATCAGATATGCCATTTTGTCTATCATTAAGCAATTGGCAAAATTTTTGAGGTACACTCTGGGATTTTAAACGATAATTATTCAGATGAAAAAGAAGGAGCATAAAGAGAGCAATAAGGATATCAATGATAAGGTAAATGATTTAATTACTGAAGATCAGCGCTCTAAAAAGTATTCAGATACTTCTAATTCCGGGAATGAAGATCAATGTCAACATGAGGAGGTATTATTGATTCCTGATGAAAAAGCATTGCTGGAGGCTAAAGTTGCAGAGTCAGAAGTGGCTTATAAGGAGATGAATGATAAATATCTTCGTTTGTCTGCCGAATTTGACAATTATCGGAAAAGGACCCTACGTGAGCGGATTGAACTGACAAAAACTGCAGCTGAATCGGTCATGTTGAGTATCTTGCCTGTAATGGACGATTTTGAGCGGGCAATGCATTCCATTGAAACAGGACTTGATTTTGAGGCCACAAAAGAAGGCATATTATTGATCTATAATAAATTCAATGAATTTAGCAAGCAAAACGGGATTACCGAAATAGATGCTGTTGGAAAAGTTTTTGATACTGATTTACACGAAGCCTTGACAAAAATCCCTGCTCCGTCTGACGATTTAAAAGGGAAAATTGTACAGGTAATTCAAAAAGGTTACTATTTAAATGATAAGGTTATACGATTTGCCAAAGTTGTGGTGGGCGAATAACAAATTTACGGTTAAAACCACGCAATAAACTAAGCATGACTAAAAGAGATTACTACGAAGTTTTAGGAGTAAGCAAGAATGGAAGCGCCGACGAGATAAAAAAGGCATTCCGGAAAAAAGCAATTCAATATCACCCTGATAAAAATCCTGGTGATAAACAATCTGAGGAAAAATTCAAAGAAGCAGCTGAGGCATATGAAGTATTGAGTAGTCCTGAGAAGAAGCAACGATACGATCAGTTTGGACATGCCGGATTAGGCAATCAAAGCGGTTTTGGTGGTGGTGGCCGGTCTATGGATGATATTTTCTCAATGTTCGGAGATATCTTTGGTGGCGGCGGATTTGGTGGATTTGGCGGATTTGGATCAGGAGGAAGGTCTCAGCGGGTCAATCGGGGATCTAACCTTAGGGTCAAGGTGAGTCTTGATCTTAGCGAGATTGCTCATGGTGCCGAGAAAAAGCTTAAAGTAAAAAAATATATTACCTGCACAACCTGTCATGGTAGCGGTGCTAAAGGGAGCAGCGGCTTTACCACCTGTTCAAGCTGTCGTGGTTCCGGTCAGGTAACCCGCGTCAGCAATACCTTTCTGGGACAAATGCAAACTACATCTACCTGTCCAACCTGTGGCGGTGACGGAAAGATTATTTCGCAGAAATGTGACACGTGCTATGGTGAAGGGATAATTCAGGGTGAAGAAGTGATTACTGTAAAGATTCCTCCCGGAGTTGCTGAAGGAATGCAACTTTCACTGGAAGGAAAGGGGAATGGAGCTCGACGGGGTGGAATTCCCGGTGATCTGCTGATACTGATTGCCGAGGAGGAGCATCCCGAACTTACCCGCGATGAGAATGATCTGATCTATAA
>Ga0209697_10003093_pt1 | contig 22960 bp, 18 predicted proteins | sample AliMusrvi5mmetaG_FD_184115 | JGI IMG/M metagenome (GOLD analysis project Ga0209697, IMG submission 184115) | Freshwater lake bacterial and archeal communities from Alinen Mustajarvi, Finland, to study Microbial Dark Matter (Phase II) - Alinen... | ecosystem: Environmental > Aquatic > Freshwater...
CAAAACGGCCCTCCTGCACAGCGGAAAGCCAGGCGTGATCAGCTTCACCGGCGGATACCACGGGCTCGGGCACGGCGCGCTCGAGACCTGCGGGCTCCCGTTTTTCCGCGAGCCCTTCGCGGGTCAGCTCGCGCGGTTCGGCGTCCGCCTTCCTTACCCGTATTGCTGCCGCTGCCCGTTCGGCCGCACCGAAGGCTTCCGGCTCGAGGGCCGGGATTTCCCGAACTGCTCGTCCTCGTGCCTCGAGTCGCTGCGCGAGCAGCTTGACAAAACGATCCGCCGCCGCGAGATCGGCTGCATCCTCGTCGAGCCGGTCCAAGGGCGCGGGGGAGACATTGTGCCCCCGAGGGATTTTCTCCCGCTGCTGCGCCAGGTCTGCGACGAATATAAAATCCTGCTCGTCGCCGACGAAATCTACACCGGCTTCCATCGGACCGGTCGGTTCTTCGGTTGCGAGCATTCCGGTGTCGTCCCGGACATCGTCTGCCTCGGCAAGGGGCTGACAGGCGGGTTCCCCCTCTCGGCCTGCACCGGCAAATCCCACGTGATGGACGCCTGGCCGCGCTCCGAGGGCGAGGCCCTGCACACGAGCACGTTTCTCGGCCACCCGGTCGGCTGCGCGATGGCGCTCGCCTCGATCGCGGAACACGAAAAACCCGGGGTCGCCGACCGCGCGAAAACCGCGGGAACCCTCCTCCGCCACGCCCTGTCGGACCTGAAATCCGGCCACCTCCGCGGCCTCGGTGCCATGCTCGGCTTCGAACTCGTCACCCCCGATGGATCGCCCGACACCGCTGCCGCTTCCAAAATTGTCGTCGGTTCCCTGAAATCCGGCCTCATCGTCCTTGCCGGCGGGCCGCACGGAAACGTGCTTTCCTTCGCCCCCGCCTTCGACCTCACCGCCGAAGAAGCGGACTGGACCGGCGGGCTCCTGAAAAATTTTGTGGGCAACTAGGCGGTTTGTTTTGGGGAGTCTTGACTGATCACGGGCGTGGCTTGGGTTGCGCGGGTTTGATCAGAAAAGTCATGGCTGCGCCGCAAAGCAAGAGCGCGCCGGCCGTGATGAAGGAAGATTGGTAGCTGCCGCTCTGGGTGGTCATGGTCTGCTGGAGGCGAGGCAGCACGAGTCCCCCGACTCCCCACGCGGTGAACAGGACACCGTAATTCATGCCGAAGCTCTTGAGCCCCCAAAGGTCTTTCGTGAACGACGGGAAAAGCGATAGGTTGGCACCGTAGTTGAAGCCGATGAGGCTCGCGATCAGGACGATGATGACGGGGGTGGTTTCCTTGGAGGCCGTCACGGAGATGGCGACGAACATGAGCAGCGCCTGGAAGAGCAGCACCAGGCACAGGGTCCAGCGGCGCCCGATTTTGTCCGAGAGCAACCCCGCCACGATGCGGCCGCCGGCGTTGCCGATCGCCATCACTGCCACCGCCACAAACGCCCGGTCGCCCATGCTTTTCTTGGCCATGCCGCTGAGGCTGCCGATGACCATCAATCCCGCGCCCGAGCCGATGAAGTAAATCACCCACAACAACCAGAATGCCGGCTGCCGGAGGATTTCCCGCGGCGTGGCGTGGTTGGCCGCCGCCGGTGGTGCGCCGCCCGGCGATGGTTTCGACGCGGCGACGAATCCCGCCGGCGGGTTCACCAAAAACTGCGCGAGCCCGCAAACGATGACGACGAACGCGAGACCGAGGATGAGCATCGAGGCTTTCACCTGGTAGTGCCCGAGCAGGTATTGCGAGACCGGCGCGAGATAGACCGGGGCGAGCCCGAATCCGGCGACGACGAGGCCCGCAATCAAACCGGTCTTCGCCGGCGGGAACCACTTCAGCGCCGGGGGCGTGGCCGACGAGTAGCCGAAGCCAAGGCCGAGGCCCACGAGCACGCCGAAGCCGAGCATCCACACGACGTAGTTGTTCGATGTCGATGCCAGCACGAATCCCGCGCCGACGAGCAGGCCGCCAACCGACGCCGTGATGCGTGGCCCGATCTTGTCCTGGCAACGCCCGGCGAGAATCATCGTGAAGGCGAAGACGAGGCAGCACAGCGCGTAGGGGTCGTTGAGCTGCGAGCCCTGCCAGCCGAACTCTTTTTCGATGGCCCCCTTGAACAGGCTCCACGTGTAGAGGATGCCGAGCGCCAGGTTGATGCCGAGGCCGGAAAAGGTGACGAGCCAGCCGCGATGGCGCACGGGGCCTGACTGGGTGTTTCCGGCAAGCGGCTGGTTCGACGCGGAGGGCATGCCGCTATCTAGCAAACACATCTCCCGGTGGCAACGCGGAGTTTCCATCAGGAACATTGGACCCCAACGAGCCCCCCCCTCTCGTGCAAAACTTTGATGCGGCCGCATCAAAGTTTTGCGAAATCAGAAGAGATTGTGGGGTGCAAAGACTTGACCGGGATTGGGGGGGCGACCCTCCCGGCGTCCCGCCTGTTTGGGCGCTGGCTCTGCGAGCGCTGGCTGGTGTCTTTCACAGGGCGCGACGCCTGTGCTTGCTCCCTGTATCAGCGAGACCCAGCGGGAATTTTCATGAGTTTGCCATGAGAGTTTGCCGGGTGGAGTGATCCCGGGCTGGTTTGTTCCGGGCGGACTGCTAGCATCGCGGGATGTCCGACTATTGGAAAACTTGGCAGCCGACCGAGCGCGCGACGCTTTGTTTCGTCATCCGCGGTGGAGAGATCCTGCTGATCCGGAAAAAGCGCGGGCTGGGCGCGGGAAAAATCAACGCGCCCGGCGGGCGGCTGGAACCTGGAGAATCCGCCCGCGAGGCCGCAGTCCGCGAAACGCAGGAGGAACTCGGGATCACGCCCGTGGGGGTCGAGGAGCGGGGAGAACTCCACTTTCAATTCGCGGACGGATACGCGCTCCACTGCGCGGTATTCATCGCTTCCGACTGCATCGGCGAACCGTATGAGACCGACGAGGCTGCTCCACTTTGGACCTCGCTTGACCGGATCCCGTATCATGAAATGTGGGACGACGACATCCATTGGCTGCCAGGCATGATTTCCGGCGGGAGCTTCCGCGGGTTTTTTCACTTTGACGGGGAAAAAATGCTCACATATGACGTGATGTGGTCAAATAATAAATGACACATCTCACTTATTGAAAGCACGATGCGTTATGTTTGATCTTTTTTTAAAAAACTTCTTGCGGATGATTAACGGCACGGATAATCTCACCGCATTAAAGATTGTTCTGGGGGGAACAACAGCCCGTCGTAGCATTCGCTGCGGCGGGCTGTATCTTTTTAGGGGTTGAGCGGTAAGACGTTCAAGGTTAGTTACCATCTATGCTGATCCCTGGCGGCGAATTTTTCCGGACGATGATTGCGCGGGTTTCTCCGGACGACATCGTGCTGTATGCCAACGGGGCACTGGCGTCGTATCTGCGGGTGAAGAAGTCGGATCTGGCCGGTGCGCCGCTCGAAGTTCTTGCGGCGAGATCGCGGGGTGAAATTTCCGGGTGCTTCCAGCGACCCGAGACCGGGCGGGCGAGCAACCGGCTCGTCACCGATGACGAGGGTCGGGTTTTCGAGGTCAAGACCTACAGCGAAGGCGGGGTTCTGGACATCGTCCTCGACGAGGTGACGACGGCGGATTCCGTGAACCGCGACCTGCGCCACGTGAGCGGGACTTCGGTGGATTTGCTCAGCGAGGAGGAGCTTCGCACCGCGCGCCAGCCGGAGCGGAGGTTCATGACCGTTTCGCACTCCCGCCTCAACGGCACCGCGCACCTCGCGGAGCGGCTGGCCCCGATGGAGACGCGGCTGATGCTGAACTCGTTCGTCGAGGAATCCGCCGATGCCATCCTCGAAACCGGCTGCACGTATTACCAGTCGTCCGGCGAGGCGGTGGTCGGGCTTTTCGGGGCCCCCCGGTATTTTGCGGACCATGCCCTGCGGGCGGTTCGGGCGGCGTGCAACCAGATCGAGAAATCGCTGCAGCTCCGCGCGGGGTTTTTCGGCCAAGGCAAGGAAATGCCGCCGATGTCGTGCGGGATCTGGACCGGGGAAACCTTCGTCGGCACGCTCGGGAGTTCGGCCACCCAGCAATATTCCGCCATCGGGATCACCGTGGAACTCGCCGCGGAACTGTGCCGGCTCGCGCGGCCGGGCGAGGTCCTGATTTCGGAAACGTCGCTGCGCAACATCATCCAAACGCTGCCGCCGGGGTGGCAGGCGGTCCGGGCGGAGAGCGAGACCGAGCCGGACCTGAGCGATTTTCACTGGAGCGGCGACGAGATCCAGCCGCTGCCCGCCGAAAACGTGCGCGGGGTCTGGCTGATCGGCCCGGGCATCGATGAGGATTCGTCGCAGACGGAATTTTATGCCGACTACCTTTACTCGATCAAGACCGCCGGGCTGGACGAAGCGGTGCCCGTGCTGCGGGTGGTCCGTCCCGCGGTGATCGGCGATTCGCTCGAGCTCAGCACCGACAACGTCGTCAGCGCGCAGTTTTCGCAGATGCTGGGGAAATACAAGCTGCTCAAAGTCATCGGCACCGGCGGCATGGGCAAGGTCTGGAAAGGCCAGGACCGCTACGGAAACGTGGTGGCGATCAAAGTGCTGCACTCGACGGAGGCGACCACCGACGCCCATTTGAAGCGCTTCCAGCGCGAGGCCGAGGTCATGTCCCGCCTGCCCCACCGGAACATCTGCCGCGTGTTCGAGATGAGCGAGTTCGAGGGGATCCATTACCTGGTCATGGAATACGTGGACGGGCTCACGCTCGCGGATCTTCTCTACGACCGCACGAAGGAGGAGTCGGACGGCAGGCGGGCCGGAGTGCTTCCGGACCTCAAGTCCTTGATCCACTCCCTGCGCGAGGAGAAATCGTCGCGCGACGAGTCGCAGCCAGCGGAGGAGGAAACCGTCGCCTCCCGCCCCAAGGAAACCCGGGTCCTTCCAGTCGAGCAGACGCTGACCCTGTTCCTGAAAGTCTGCGAGGCGGTGCAATTCGCGCACGAGCACGGTGTTCTCCACCGCGATTTGAAACCCGGCAACATTCTTCTCCGGGAAGACGGGGAGCCGCTCGTCGCCGACTTCGGGCTCGCAAAGCTGAGCACCAGCGATTCCGTCCAATCGCTCTCGATCAGCGGGCACGTGGTCGGCACATTGGAAAACATGTCGCCCGAACAGGCGGAGTCGAGCAAGGAGGTGGACGAGCGGGCCGACGTCTATGCGCTCGGTACGATTCTTTACCAGATGCTCACCGGCCGTCGGCATTTCGAGGCCACGGGAAATATCGTGACCGACGCCCAGGCCCTCCAGACCCACGAGCCGCTGCGCCCGCGGAGCATCAACCCCAAACTGGACGGCGACCTGGAAGTCATCCTGCTCAAAGCCCTGCGCAATTCGCCCGTCGAGCGCTACCGCAGCGTGAAGGCCCTGGAGGCCGACCTCGAGCATTACCGCAAGGGCGAGGCGATCACGGCCCGGGCGGTCACCGCCGTCGAGCTGTTGCGGAAACTCGTCCTCCGCAACCGGGCGGTCACCGCCGTCATCACCGGCTCCCTCCTCATTTTGATCGCCGGATCGGTCGCCGCATTCTGGAAAATCACCGAACGCGCGAAGGTCGCCGAGGACGCGCTGCACGAGGCGCAGATACAAAAACAACTCGCCGAGAAAAATGAAGATCTCGCCAAAAAGAAAGAGCAGGAAGCCAATGACAAAAAGGAAGAGGCGACGAACGCATTGGCTGAGGTGAAGGACGCCCTGGCCGCCAAGAAGAGAGCAGAAGAGTTGGCATCCTCCGCACAGAATGAGACGGAGTTGGAAAAGCAGAAACGCCTCAAAGAACAGAAGGACTCCGAGGCGCGTATAGCCGGAGCGCTCAAAAAGGGCAACGCGGCCGAGGAGAGATTCGAAGCGCTCCAAGCCTCCAGATCGCAGCCCCAGGAACCCGAGCGCCAGCCGTTCCCCCGCCAGCCTGCGCCGGAAGAGGAGCAGGCTTACCGGCAGGCCATGTTGACGACACAAGAGGCGCTGTTTCAGTTTCATAACGAGTTGAACCCCGCGCAGATCCGCCCGCGCCCTCCGGACTATACGATGGTCAAGATCAGCGACGGGTTGGAAACGGTCTCCAGGGCGCTCCTCGCGGATCCCACGTTCACGCCAGCCTGGATTTTGAAAGGCCGCTACCATCTCGCCTGCATGGAGGTGGCCCAGGCAAGAGAAGCCTTCGCCGCGGCGGAAAAATGCGCGGAAACCCGCCGCTCGCAGGAGAAGCCGGACCTTCTCGGGCGGGAAAATCCCGCCGACATGGTTGCCCTCTGCGACCAGGCGATGAGGGCGGTCGGCGACCGTTTCAAAAATACCGCCAGACTTTTGCGCGATTCAGGATCGCCCGCCGACGATGTGGCCGCTGGCGTGATCGAATTTTTCGGCGGCAATCCGCTCGTGAAAAAATCGGTGATCGGCCCGAGCCCGATGGACCGTCACCCGGCGGGCCAGGCCGAGATTGCGGTGGACCTGATTTCGTCCAATGGGGGAAGCGGCCAGGTGAAACTGTCGTCGGGCGGCAAAGAGCTTTCGATCTCGGGGATCGCGGAACTCACGGACCTTTCTCCGGTCAAAAAACTCACCCCGCTTCCGGCCCGCGTGCGGATCGAGGGGGCGTCCGCGCTGGACTGGACGAACCTCGCCGCCCTCCCGCTGGAGTCGCTCGATTTGAGCGGGTGCCAGTTAGCCGCAATCCCCCCGACAGCGCTGTCGTTTCAGCACCTCCAGACCCTCGTGCTCAAGGACACGGCATTCACCGAACTATCGTCCGCGCGAAGGATGCCGCAGCTTGTCAGCCTCGACATTTCCGGCACGCAGATCAGCGATCTCACGCCCCTCGCCGCCTGCCGCTGGCTGCAATCGCTCGACGCCGGAAAACTGTCCCTCACGAACCTCCAGGCTCTCCGGTTTCTGCCGCTTTCCCGCCTGACCATCAGCCCGATGATGGTTTCCGACAAGGCGGCGCTCAGCGCCTTGAGAGTCTGGAGGCTGCTGCGCGTCGTCCGCGCGCCCGATGATCCGGCGGATCAGCCGGCGGTCGAATTTTGGAAGAAACTGGATTCTGGAGGATACGACACCGGGCACTGAGAGTGCGCTCTCTCAAAGCAGCACCACTTCCCAGGTGATCATCCCCGCGGGCCGGATCGTCAGCCAGGCGTAGCTCGGCGGGATGCCTTTGTTCGGCTTGCCGATCGTTCCCGGATTCAGGAAACGCGTGCCGCCGATCATCTCGTCACGCGGCACGTGCGTGTGGCCGTGGATCAGGAAGTCCGCGCCTCCGGCTTCGCGGGGAGGGATGTGGATCAAATAAAAAGTCCGCCCGCACCGATCCAGACTCAAGCTGGCCGGCAGGTCCAGGCCGTAATCGTTGTTCCCGAGCACCGCCTGGACAGGAGGCCCGATTCCCCGCACCGCCGCGAGCGTCTTCAAATCGCAAAAATCCCCCAAGTGCCATATCTCGTCGGCTTTCCAGAGGTCGCGGAGAGTCGAGGAAGGGAGCTTCCCGTGTGTGTCGGCAATAACGGCGATGCGCATCGGTCGGCCGAATGTCAACCGTCCGGGCTGAAAAAACAACCCCCGGTTTGACGGGGATCACAACCGCGATTGACCGCGGCCCCGTCCGGCTCCATAATTGCCGTGCTTTGAAAAATCCGATCCTCATCCTCGCCGCCTTCCTGGCAGGGGCACTGCTCGTGGAAGCCCAGACTGCCGCGCCAGATATTTCCCGCGAATCCAAGCGCCTGATCCAGGGAGCGCTCGCGGACTTCGACGCGAAAAACTACGACGCTGCCCTGACGAAACTCGAGGCGGTGAACGCAAAAATGCCCGACGACGCCTTCGTGCAGAACCTCCTCGGCGCCGCCTACACCAAGAAAAAAGATTACCCGACCGCGCAGAAATATTTCGACAAATGCCTCGAAAAACAGCCGGATTTTTTCCCGGCGAAGTTCAACGTGGGGGAACTGCTCTTCCTGCAGCGGCGCTACGCGGATGCCTTGGCCTATTTCCAGAAGATGCAGGAGAAGGACCCGCAGAACGAGCTTCTCCAGTTCAAGATCTTCCTCTGCCAGCTCCAGCTCGGGGACAAGGACAACGCCGCGAAGGCATTGAAAAGCATCAAGTATCCCGGCGACACGCCGGCATGGTATTACGGGCAGGCGGCTTGGGCTTCCAAGAACGGGGACAACAAGAAGGCCCTCGAATACGTCACCGGCGCCCAGTATATTTTCGGCCCAAAAACCGCCCTGTTCGACGAGACGTTCGATGATCTCGGAATCAAGCTTCGCTGAGTGAATTCCAAACCATTCGCATCGCGCCGGGTCAAAAGGGTGGGGGCTGTCACGCCGATCCTGTCCGCATCCCAAGAAAGCCTGCCCCAGGAAAAAGCCCGTGTTCTGGTCACCGGAGCCGGAGGGTTCATCGGAAGCGCGCTGGTGCACGAGCTCAACCGGCGCGGGCTCTCGCGGATTGTCGTCACCGATTTTCTCGGCGAGGACGAGAAGTGGAAGAACCTGCTCCCTCTCGAATTCGAGGATTACGTGGCCGCCGACAAATTTCTGGAGATGGTCAAGCGCGATCCCGACCACTACGGGAAATTCACCGCGGTTTTTCACCTCGGGGCCTGCTCCTCGACCACGGTGACCGATGCGGAATACGTTCTCAAAAACAATTATGCCTGCACGAAGAGCCTCTGCAAATGGTCGCTGGCCCAGGGCGCGCGGTTCGTCTATGCCTCGTCGGCCGCCACCTACGGCGACGGCTCCGCGGGCATGGATGACCGGACCGACGACCTCCGCGCCTTCCGCCCGCTGAACCTCTACGGATACTCGAAACAGCTTTTTGACCTCTACGCGGCGCGGGAGGGCCTGCTCCCGAGAATTGTCGGCATCAAATATTTCAACGTCTTCGGGCCGAACGAATATCACAAGGGCGACATGCGCAGCCTCGTCTGCAAGGCGTTCGAGCAGATCCGCTCGACCGGACGCATCCGGCTTTTCAAGAGCTACAGGCCGGAATACCCGGATGGCGGCCAGCAGCGGGATTTCGTCTATGTGAAAGATGCCGTGGACATGTCGCTTCACCTCGCCGGGGTTGAGAATGTCGGCGGGCTTTTCAACGTCGGCTCGGGGGTGGCCCGCACGTGGGTGGACCTCGCGAACGCCCTTTTCTCGGCGCTCGGGCAACCTCCGAACATCGAGTTCATCGACATGCCGGAAAACATCAAGGGCCAGTATCAGTATTATACCTGCGCGGATATCTCCAAACTTCGCGACACCGGCTACACTAGGCCGACCACCTCGCTCGAGAACGCTGTCCACGATTATGCCGTGAACTACCTCCTGCCCGGAAAACGCCTCGGCGAGTAGCCGTGAAAATTTCCGTCCCGCGCGAACTCGCCGAATGCGGGGCGAAAACCGCAATTGTGCTGGGCTCGGGGCTCGGGCCGTTCGCCGAGGGCCTCGACCTCCTCCAGTCGCACGAGTTTTCCGCGCTCGGCCTGCCGGCGTCAACCGTCCCGGGTCACGCCGGACGCCTTGTCGTCGCGCGTCTGGATGGCCGCCTGCTTCTCGTCGCACTGGGACGCGTCCATCTCTACGAGGGCTGGACGGCATCGGAGGTCGCGCGAACGGTGGCCCTCATGCACGGGATCGGAATCCGCTCGCTGATCCTCACCAATGCGGCCGGAACCGTGAACCCGGATTTCCAGCCCGGCTCGTGGATGATGGTCTCGGACCACATGAACCTCACCGGCCAGACCCCGCTCGGCGGCGGCCCGCATTTCGTGGACATGAGCGAAGTTTACAGCCGCAGGCTTCGCCAGCTCTTCCACCAAACCGCATCGCGGCAGGGAAAAGTTTTGCGCGAAGGCGTCTATGCCGCCACGCACGGCCCCCAATACGAAACCCCCGCGGAAATCCGCATGCTCCAGCGCCTCGGGGCCGATGCCGTCGGCATGTCCACCGTCCCGGAAGCGATCCAGGCCCGCGCCCTCGGCCTCGAGGTCGCCGCGTTCTCGTGCCTCACAAACTGGGGTGCCGGCCTCTCCGGCGGAGTTCTCTCTCACGACGAAGTCACCGCCGTTGGCAGAGGCGCCGCAGGTTTCCTGGTCGAAATCCTCCGCGAGACTCTCCCGCTGATCTGAGGAACGAACGATCTGCCCCGCTGCCCTTTCGGTTGAGTCCATTCGGGACCAAAAAAAATCTTGCCTGCCTGTTTGACAAGGCCCGCGGCATCCTTCATTCTTTTCGGTTCCTATTAACTACCCGATGAAAACCTATTCTGCAAAATCCGAGGAGGTGAAGCGCGCCTGGTGGGTCATTGACGCCGCCGGCCAGCCTCTTGGTCGCGTCGCCGAGAAGGCCGCGAATCTCCTGCGTGGAAAAAACAAAACCATTTTCACTCCCCACGTGGACACCGGCGATTTTGTCGTCGTGCTGAACGCGTCGAAGGTGACGGTTGGCGGGAAAAAAGATGTGGCGAAAGTTTACACCAGTTTCTCCGGCTACGTCGGCGGACACCATTCGGAAACCTTCAAGGCCCGCCGCGAGCGCCATCCGGAACTTCTGATCGAGCGCGCGGTGCGCGGGATGATCCCCCACAACCGCCTCGGGCGTTCGATTTACACCAAACTGAAAGTCTATGCCGGCACGGAGCACCCGCACACGGCACAGAACCCGCAACCCGCCTAAGATTTCAACGAATGAGCACCATCATCCTTGCCACCGGCCGCCGTAAAACTTCTGTCGCCAGCCTGCGCATGCAGGCGGGCGCCGGCGCCATCAAAATCAACGGCCGCGACTTCGTGGATTTTTTCCCGAGTCTTTCGCTCCAGAACCAAATCCTGCGCCCGCTGGAAATCGCCACCGCCGTGCATTCCTACGACGTCGTGGTCAAGACGACCGGCGGCGGCATCAACGGCCAAGCCGGCGCCCTTCGCCTGGCTCTCAGCCGCGCGTTGATCCAGGTGGACGAGACGCTTCGTGCGGCGCTCAAGCAGGAAGGCCTGCTCACCCGCGACCCCCGCATGAAAGAGCGCAAAAAGCCCGGACAGCCCGGTGCCCGCAAGCGCTTCCAGTTCTCGAAACGATAGGCCGATTCTTCATCCTGCGGCCCCTGCAAACCATTCCTCTGGTTTCGCGTCCAGAGAAATGGCAGGGCAACCCGCACTGCTGGCACGGACGGGACCGGGAACAACAAATGCAGCATTCGTTTCTTGACCTTTGCGGACGCTTCCGGCATGCCATTTGTTCCGCGCCGGGGCAGAACGCCCCGTTTGCCGCCCAAGCCATGACATCCTGCCGATCGATATTCCAGACACGCCTGCTGTTGCCGGTGGTGTTTGCTGTTCTCCTGCAACCGCTGCTGGCCCAGACAGGCCCTGGCCCGGTCGTCAAGGATATCGCGGTCGAAAGCGTCGGGGCACCGAGCATTTCTAAGGAGCGCGTTCTCGCGAACCTCGCCACAAAAATCGGCCAGCCCTACAGCGAGCGGGCCGCCGAGCAGGACATCCGCGCGCTGTATGCCACCGGCGGCGTCTCGAACGTCCGCATCTTTGCGGAGCCGCTCGGCGACGGGGTCAAGGTCACGGTGCTCCTGCAGGGGCGTCCGGTCATCGAGGAAATCCTCATCGAGGGAGCGGACCAAATCCCCCTGAACCGCGTTCGCCGCGAGATCGGAACCAAGGTCGGCGACGTCGTCACCGAGGAAAAAATCGAGGACGACCGGCAGAAGATCATCAAGCTCTACGAGGACAGAAATTTTTCCGAGATCGACGTCCAATACAAAATCGAGGAGATCCCGGGAAAAAACCGGTCCAAGGTCATCTACTCGATCAACGAGGGGCCGAAGCTGGTCGTCAAGCGCATCACCTTTGTCGGGAACGAATCCGTTTTGGCCAAGGACATCCGCAAGGTCATGAAGACGAAGCCGGAGGACATCCTCTCGTTCGTCACCAAGAGCGGGCGGCTCGTGCCCTCGCAGGTCGAAGAAGACCGCGCGGCCATCAAAACCCTCTACCAAAACCGCGGGTTCGCCGACGTCGAGGTCTCCGACATCCAGACGCAGCCGGCGCAGCGCAACGGTGTCGAACTGGTCGTGACAATCGTCGAGGGGACGCAATACCGGCTGAACACGGTCAAGCTCGAAGGGGTGAACGTGACCTCGCCGGAGGAAGTTCTCGCGCACATGAGAATGGTCGGCGGGCAGCTTTTCACGCCCAAAGGCATGGGTGATGACCTCAAGGCGCTGCGGGATTTCTACGGGAGCCGCGGTTATGTCGATATGGTGGCCGCGCCGGAAGTCCTTCCCGCCGGTGCCGGCGCTGTCGATGTGACCTACCGGATCAACGAAGGGGTCCAGTCCTATGTCAACCTCGTCAACATCCAGGGGAACACCCGCACCCAGGATCGCGTGATCCGCCGTGAACTGGCCGTCAAACCGGGTGACGTCTTCGATACCACCCTCTTGGATGTCAGCAAAAAACGCCTCGAGAACCTCAACTATTTTTCCCGCGTGGACACCGCGCCCGCCGACACGATCGTCCCCGGCCGCAAGGACCTGAACGTGATCGTGGAGGAAAAACGCACCGGGTCGTTCAACTTCGGCGTCGGGTTCAGCACGATTGACAGCCTGCTCGGCTTCGCGGAACTCCAGCAGACCAATTTCGATCTCTTCAACTGGCCCAACTTCACCGGTGGCGGACAGAGGTTCCGGATCCGCGGCCAGTATGGGCTCCAGAGAAGCGACTTCGTCGTGGCGCTCACCGAGCCGTGGTTCCTCGGGCAGAAGCTCTCGCTCGGTGTGGAAGGCTACTACCGGAACGCGAACTTCCTTTCCGCGGTCTATAACCAGTCAAACCTCGGTGTTGCCATCCAGGCGCGGAAACAGTTGTGGCGGGCGCTCTCGGCCCGAGCGGAATACCGCGTCGAGCAGATCCGGATCTATAATATCAACATGAGCAACAGCCCGAATGGTGTCGGCTCCTTCAGCGGGAACAATGTCGTCCCCGGACCAGTCATCGAGTCCTCCGAAGGCAACTACACCAAGAGCGCCTTCACCGGCTCGCTCACTTGGGATACGCGCGACAGTCTATTCCTCACCCGCAAGGGAGAGTTGGTGGAACTCACCGGCTTTATTTCGGGAGGCCCTCTCGGTGGAACCGTGCAGGACTACGGGCTGTCTCTCGAAGCCACAAAATATTTCTCGCTGCCATTCGACCTGATCTTTCTCGTCAAGGGACAGCTCGCCATCGTGAACGGATGGGGAAACAGCTCGTCATCGGCGAACGGCGGATACGGCGGCGGATACGGCAGCGGGGTCCCGATTTTCGACCGCCTCTACCTGGGCGGAGCGAACAACATGCGCGGCTTCAATTTCCGCGAGGTCGGCCCGGTGGATACAAGGGGCAATCCGGTCGGCGGCGACTCTCTGGCCTATCTGACTTTCGAGCTGACCTTTCCCATCGTCTCTCGCGTGAGGGGGGCGGTCTTCAGCGACGTGGGGTTTGTCAATCAAAAGCCCGGCGACTTCACCACGAGCAATGCCAATGCGGACATCGGCATCGGCCTGCGCCTCGATCTCCCGATCGGCCCGATCCGGGTGGACTACGGCATCCCGGTCATTTACGACGGTTGGAACGGCCCTCCCGGCAAATTTAATTTCAATATCGGCTACCAATTTTGAACGAATTGGGGCTGAGGCGGTCAATACTTGACCAATCCATTCCATAAGGCACACTCACCCACTCTCATCACCAACAAACCAAAATGCTCAAATCCATCCTCTCCATCACCATCTTGGCCACGGCGCTTTTCGCCGTTGCCCCGTCCGCCAACGCCGAGAATAAAATCGGCACGTTGGATATGAACGCCATCTTTACCCAGTATTACAAAACCAAGGATGCCGAGGCGAAGCTCAACGAAGCCCGCGCCGCCGCCAAGAAGGAACTCGACGACCGCTTGGAGACGCTCAAAAAGGCCATGGACGAGATCAACAAGATCAACACCGATCTCGAAAAACCCGAGCTCAGCAAGGACGCGAAGGACAAGGCCACAAAAAACCGCGATGAAAAGGTCAATGACGCCCGCAACCTCGACCGCGAAATCACGGAGTTCCGCGGCACACGCGAGCGCCAGCTCCAAGAACAGTTTGTCCGCATGCGCAAGGACATCATCGACGAGATCATGGCGGTCGTAAACGCGAAGGTCAAAGCGACCGGGTTCGACATCGTTTTCGACAAGTCCGGGATGAGCATGGGCCAGATCCCGGTCCTCATCTATTCCCGCACCGACTTGGATTTCAGCAAGGACATTGTTGACACGCTCAACAAGAACGCGCCGAAAGACGCGCCGAAAGCCAATCCCGCTCCCTGAAGAGCATGACTCTCGGTGAAGTGGCCGCCCAGACGGGCGGCTGGGTGGCTCCGGAAGCCGCCGCGCAGGAAATCTCCGGGCTGGCGTCTCTCGATGAGGCCAACCCCGGGGATCTGGCGTTTTTTGGAAACCCGAAGTATCTCAGATCGCTCCGGAAGTCCCGGGCCACCGCGGCTTTCGTCCCCCACGGTTTTGGCGAGGAAGTTCCTCCCATCCGGATTTGGGTGGACGATCCGGGTGCGGCCTTTGCCACGCTGCAGCCAGCGTTTGTTCCTCCGGCGATCACCTTTCCGCCCGGGGTGCATCCGACAGCGGTTGTGAGCCCCGAGGCCATTGTTGGCGAGGGGGTTTTCATCGGCCCGTTTGTGGTTGTCGAGCCGGGCGCGAGCATCGGGGCGCGTTCCGTCATCGCGGCCCACTCCTACATCGGTCACGGAGTCCGGATCGGCGAGGATTGCCGGATCTACCCGCACGTCACGATCCGCGAGCGCTGCACGCTCGCAAACCGCGTGACCATCCACTCGGGGACCGTCGTCGGAGCCGATGGGTTCGGGTATGAATTCCGGGATGGCGGGCATCAAAAAATCCCGCAGACCGGGATTGTCCAGATCGAGGATGATGTGGAAATCGGAGCCAACTCGACCATCGACCGCGCGCGCTTCGGCCGCACGTGGGTCCGCAAAGGGACGAAGATCGACAACCTTGTCCAGATTGCACACAACGTCAGCATCGGAGAACATTCCATCCTCTGCGCCCAAGTCGGGATCTCCGGGAGCACGCGCGTCGGAAGTTTTGTGACCCTGGCCGGGAAGGCCGGCATCAACGGCCATATTGAAATCGGGGACGGGGCCATTGTTACGGGCATGGCCGGAGTCACGAAGAGCATCCCGCCCAAGCAAGTGGTCATCGGTGCTCCCGCGCGTTCCATGAAGGACTACAAAACCAACTTCGCTATGCTCAACAAGCTCCCAAAACTTTTTGAGCGTGTGAAGAAACTCGAAGAGGGAACCGCCGGTCCCGAGTAGAGGTGCTCTTCGCGCTGGAGTGAACAAACACGATCGCATCGGCGAATCTGTCCGGTCCCGGCAAACCGCCGGAGATTACCCCGCGTCCTACGAGCAGTTTTTTCCGCTTTTCAATGCGGGCGAATATTTTGAGGCGCACGATGTCCTCGAGCACCTCTGGAGGGGGTGCCGGGACTCCAACGCCATTTTCTACAAAGGCCTCATCCAGATCGCCGGGGGGTTCGTCCACCTGCACCGGCAGTTTCTGCGCCCCGACCACCCCAAGGACGGGAAACGGCTCCGCCCCGCATGCAGGCTGCTGGCTCTCGGCATTTCAAATATCATCGGGTTTGGCCCGCACCACATGGGGCTGGACGTCAATAAACTCTGCGCGATGTGCGGATCGCTCGCCCGGGCGATCGAAGAATCCGGGTTTCAAACCAATCCTTGGAGCCCGCGATCCCGCCCGCTCATCGGATTTCCTACCGCATCCGGAGAATTTGGAAACCACTGACATCCACTCAACACCACTAAAATCAGCCGCCTGTTCGCCGATGCTGCAGACATGATCTGCTGGGGGGAGGCGAGTTTTTCTCTCCTCTTTTCCTCAGCGTCTTTTAGTGTTTTTCAGTGGTTCAAAATGCCGAGCGTCGGATGAAGGTTCTTGTTGTCGAGGACGACCCCGGAATCGCGGATGTCTTGGAGTATTCGCTGCGGGGTGCCGGGTTCGAAGTTTCAAAAACCTCGTCGGGACGAGAAGCCATGCGCCTGGCTCCGGCCTCGGACTTTGTTGTGCTTGATATCGGGCTTCCCGATCTCGACGGCTTCGATGTGTGCCGGGAGATCCGCAAATCCTCCCCGGTCCCCATCCTTTTCCTCACATCCCGGACGGAAGAAATCGACCGGGTGGTTGGGCTGGAACTCGGCGCGGACGACTATATGCCGAAGCCGTTCAGCCCCCGGGAACTCGTGGCAAGGATCCGCGCGATCGCGCGCCGGTCGAACATCCGGCAGGAACCTCCGCAACCTGGGCTGCTCCTCGACCGCGATTCTTTCACGGCCTCCGTGGACGGGCGTCCGATGGAGCTTTCGCGCACCGAGTTCGAAGTGCTCGCTTTCCTCGCGGGCCAGCCTGGAAGGGTATTCTCTCGCGAGCAAATCCTCGACGGGGCCTGGAAGGATGGGGGATGCGTCACGGACCGCACCGTGGATGCGCACATCAAATCCCTCCGGAAAAAAATGCTGCCCTCGGAGCTGATCCAAACCGTCCGCGGCGTCGGCTACCGATTCAAGCCCTGATGGCCAAGGGTGTTCCACCGACCGGATCTCCGGGCCGCGCGGTGATATTCATCCAGCGGTTGATCAGCGCGCTCGCACCGCCGCTCCACAGCCTCCATTGGAAAATTTTCCTGCTCACCCTCGCCTCGATATTTCTTCCGGGTGTCTATTTCGCGTGGAAAGTCGGCCAAGGGATCGAGCGCAGCCACCTGCGGTCGGCCGAGCAGGGGATGATCGACACGGCGCTTGTGGTTGCCGAAACATGGTCGCCCCGGTCGCTGGAAACTCTTCCGACGGCGCGAGAGATCCAAAGATCCGTCTTCGGAGACCTCTCCCCTAATCTTCGCATCGTGCTCTACGATCCGGCCGGGAAAGTGCTCCACGACACCGCGAATCTCTGGCCGGCAGGGAGCGACCACTCCGCACAAAGGGAAGTCCGGCAGGCGATGGAATGCGGGTATGGCGCACGGTGGGAGCGGGACGATTACCGTCGCGTCGTCGTGCTTTACTGTGCGCTCCCCGTCCTCAAAAACGGAAAGCTCGCCGGCATCGTCAGCGTCATCAAGACCACTGCCGATGTCCGAAAATCCGTCATCCGTTCGCTCAAAGACCTCGCGGTTCCGGCCCTGCTGGCGCTGGCGCTCGCGACGCTCGTCTCCTACGCGCTCTCGACCTATCTCACGCGGATCATCACCGGCCTGGCACGGCAGGCGGAGCGCGTGGCGGATGGCGAGCCGGGGGTCCGCCTCGAAACGTGGACGAAGAGCGAGCTGGGGGACCTTTCCCGAGCGGTCGAGAGGATGCGGCGCAAGCTCGAAGGCAAAGCCTATGTCGAGGAAATGGCGCTCACGCTTTCCCACGAAATCAAAACCCCGCTCGCCTCGATCCGCGGCGCGGCCGAAATCCTCGATCAGGCGGAGGAACCCGCCGTCAGGAAAAAGTTCTCCGGAAACATTCTCGGCGAAGTGGACAGGCTGGCGTCGATCGTCACGAATTTTCTCGCGCTCTCGCGGATTGAAACCGCTCCGGCGGACCCCGATGCGCACGCCTCGCTTGCGGAGACAGCCGGGCAGGTCGCCTCGATTTTCCGGTCGAGGGCAACTTCTCTCGGACTGGTCTTCGAGACACGGATTTCCGAGCGCCCTTGTTGGGTTGCAATCCCGGCGGACCAGCTTCGACGCCTGATGGAAGCGCTTTTGGAAAACGCGTTCCAGTTCACCCCGCGCGGCCGCCAAGTCCTTTTTGAAACAGGGCCTTCTCTCCTGCGTGTCCGCGACGAGGGGCCAGGGATCCCGCCGGAGCTGCGCGAAAAAGTTTTCGAGAGGTTCTTTACCACGGTGAACCCGCTGACCGGCCGCCGCGGCACGGGACTCGGCCTCGCCATCGTCAGATCGATCACCGCCCGCTACCGCGCCCGCATCGAACTCGAAGACATGCCCGGCGGCGGAACTTCGGTCACCGTGCAGTTCGAGACCATCTGACCGCAGACTGGCGGGGTTTGAGCAGATTCAACCCGAAAACGGCGATTCTTGTAGAGGAATTCTGAAAGAATTTCTCAATCGTCGTTTTCAGTCTGAAGCATCGTCAAATGGGCGCCTGCTGCGAGTTTGAGTGGATTTCGGGATACTCTGACGTGAGGGTCAAGTAGTCTGGCTTTCCAGTGCCCAAAGTGGGGATCCGGGTTTCCACGATGGATTTTGGGACGCAGATTTCCGAGATCCCGTTCTCTCTGGCTTTTTCGAGGATTTCTTTGCGCTGGGGATTGGGTTTTTCGGTGAAGAGGATGATTTCCTCTCCCCGTTGGGGATGGGCGATGCTGATGGCGGCGCAGGCGAAATCCGGCCACGTGGACGAGGCGAGTTCTTCGACGGCGGTGAGCGAGACCATCTCTCCTCCGATTTTTGCGAACCGTTTTGCGCGGCCGAGAATTTTGACGAACCCCTCGTCGGTGATCTCCACGATGTCGCCCGTGTCATACCATCCGTTTTCCGGCGGCACGAGCGCGCCGGGATTTTCTGGCAGGAAGTATCCGAGCATAATATTTGGCCCGCTGACGGAGAGTTTACCTCCTGCGGGAACGCCGGGGACCAGATCGAGCTTGTAGGAGATCCCCGGCAGAAATTTCCCCACCGTGCCCGACTGGTTGAACATCGGCGTGTTCATGCACAAAGCGGGCGAGCATTCGGTGGATCCGTAGCCTTCGAAGAGGCGGACGCCGAAGACTTCCGACCAGACGGATTTCGTCTCCGCCTTGAGTTTTTCAGCGCCGGCGAAGATGTAGCGCACGGAGTGGAAATCGTAGGGGTGTGCCTTTTTCGAGTAGCCGTTGAGAAAGGTGTTCGTGCCAAAAAGGATGGTGGCGTTGGTCTGGTAAACGAGTTCCGGGATGATCCGGTAATGCAGCGGCGACGGATAGAGGAAGAGCTGCACGCCTCCGAGCAGGGGGCAGAGGGTTCCTCCGGTGAGCCCGAACGAGTGAAAGATCGGCAGGCAATTGAAGACCTTGTCTTGGCGGTTGATGTCGATCTGGGAGAGGAGCTGGTGGACGTTGGAGAGGATGTTCGCGTGCGAAAGCACCACGGCTTTCGGTGTCCCGCTTGACCCGGAGGTGAACAGGATGATCGCGGGCTTGTCCGCCGCCTCGTCGCTGGAACACTGGTTTTCCTTCAGGTGCGAGCGCAGGGATGCCTTCCACATTCGACCCGGGAAGAGGAAGGCCAGCAGGAAGACCAGCCGGGCTTGGAAATCTTTTTTGAGGGATTCGAGGACCCGGATTTCTATGCCGGCATCCTGCAAAGCTTTTGCTTCGTTCTCGAGGTTCGCTTCTTTGAGGAAACGCTCGGATGTCCAGACGGTCCGGATTTTTGCGGTCCTGCAGGTGCTCAGGAGATTTTTTGAGCCGAGAGAAAAGTTGAGCAGGGCCGCGCACCGGCAGGCCGCCTGGAGACCGAAGAGCGTGACGACGGCGGCTTTGCTGTTAGGGAGCATGATGCCGACCGCGCCATCGGTTCCTTCGATGAGCCGGGAGGAGAGCGTGAGGGCTTGCGCGACGAGCTTGCGGTAGCTCGACGGCGCAAAGTTGTGGTCGTCGATAATCCGGGTTTTGGCCCCGTGGATCTGTCTCGCTTTGAGAAGAGATTCAAAGAGCAGCATCCGGCACGGCACTGTCGAGAACGCCATTTCGCTCATGATTGTGTAGATCCGGCTGCTGAGATCCGACCGTGCCTGCCGGCGGTTCTCGTCGGTGTTCTCCATGTTGATCGGCGGGAGAATCGTGATGGTGATTTCCGGGAACCATTGTTGCTTCACCTTGTTTTTGAGGTAGGAAAACCGGCTGAACTGGACCCCGTCGAGCTGGATGGGGAGGATGTCGGCGTCCCCGTGGATAGCCATCATTCCAGGCCCCTGGTAAACTTTCATCAGCCGTCCGGTGATCGTGAGGCGGCCTTCCGGGAAGATGGCGACGGGGACTTTTTCTTTGACGAGCTTGGTGAGCGACTTGATCGCCATCGGATTTGTGGGATCCACAGGGTAGATCCGGACAAACCAGAGCAGGGGTTTCATCCACCACATTTTGGCGACCTGGGTGTTGACCGCGAACGTCGGCAGCTCCGGCAGGAACGCCGTGAGAAGTGCCGCGTCAAGGTAGGAGACGTGGTTGGCGATGATGACTTTTCTCTCTTTCGCCGCCCGGTAATTCTCGATCCCCACGACTTTGACATGGAAGAGCGCCTGCAGCAGCCAGCGCAGGAACGTGTGCAGGACGGCTTCGGGGATGATTTTGATGATGTAGATCGAGACGGCTAGGTTCAGGACGGCCATCGCGGTCAGGACGGCATAACCGCCGACCCCGACGAGCCCGAGGAGGGCGACCAGCCCGTTTCCGGCCACCATGAAAATCCCGTTGAGAATGTTGTTGGAGGCGATGTTCCGCGAGGTGTGGGCGGGATCGGACCAGGCTTGGATGATCGTGTAGAGGGGGACGCTGAACAGGCCGCTTGCGACCGCGATCCCGAGCAGGCAGGCGCAGGTGAGAATCCCCTTGGCCGACCCGAAGGAAAACCCCGGGCCGGGAAGGCCTTGGACCGCCACGAAAAGCAGCGTGAAGAAGGAGATGGCCAGCCCGGCCAACGGGACAAATTTCGCGCTGATTTCGCCTTTCAGCAGCCTTTGGCAGGCAAGCGATCCGAGCCCGATACCGAGGCTGAAAATGGTGATAAAGATCGTCGCGGTCCCGTTGTCGGCCTTGAGGTTCTCGGCCACGTAGGTGGGGATGAATGCGAGCCAGATCGACCCGATGGTCCAGAACCAGGAGAGCCCGAGCATCGAGCGCCAGATTCCGATCTGGGGTTTCGCGCTCATGAGCACGTCTTTGGTTGCCGCAAAGATGTTCCAGTTGATCTGGAAGGATTCTCCAGACGGCGGGGCCTGGGGGATCCACCGGCTGATCGCCCATCCTGCGACTGCCAGGATGCAGATCGTCCACGGGAGCCATGGCGAAATGGCCCATGCCCGCGTGAGAGCCAATCCGCCGAGGATGGTGCCCAGAAGGATGGCCGCGAAGGTCGCGGCCTCGATCATCGCTGATCCTTGGAGGAGCTCTTTCTCCTCGAGGTGGTTTGGAAGGATCCCGTATTTCAGCGGGCCGAAGATAGCGAGTTGGACGCCTGTGAGGAACGTGGCGCCCATGAGCAGCCAAGGGTTGGCAATCCAGAAGCCCATGGCCGCCAGCGCCATGATGGCGATTTCGCCGAGCTTCGTCCACTGGATGAGCATCGACTTCTCGAACCGGTCGGCGAGCTGCCCGCCGACGGCCGAGAGGAGGATCGAAGGAAAAAGGAACAGCACCATGATCAGGTTGACCGCCGTCGCCGTCCCCCAGCCCATGTCCTTTGCCAGCTTGAAGGTCATCAGCATCACGAAGGCGTTCTTGAAAACGTTGTCGTTGAACGCGCCGAGAAATTGGACGAGAAAGAGGGGCAGGAATCGCCTGGATCTGAGCAGCGGCCCGCCCGTTCCACCATGGCTCTGTGAATCCATGCCGCTGTCTTAGCCGGAATGCGGCAGCGATGTCCATTCTTGCATTGCTCGCCCTCCGCGATGGCAGCCGGCTATTCGCCATCGACGAGCACTTCAAAAGGATCGGAGACCTCGCCGGGCTCGCCCGCTACGAACCCGGCGACGGCGGGATGTTCCGGCCAGAGTGACTATTCCCCGATGAGCTTTACCAGAACCCGCTTCCGGCGGAGTCCGTCGAATTCCCCGTAGAAAATCTGCTCCCACGGGCCGAAGTCGAGGCGGCCTTCGGTGATGGCGACGACGACCTCGCGGCCCATGATCGAGCGCTTCAGATGGGCGTCCGCGTTGTCCTCGCCGCCGTTGTGCGCGTATTGGGCATGCGGCTTCTCCGGGGCAAGTTTTTCGAGCCACTTTTCGAAATCCCGGTGCAGGCCGGACTCGTCGTCATTGATGAAGACGCTTGCGGTGATGTGCATCGCGTTGACGAGGCAGAGCCCCTCCCGGATGCCGCTCTTGGCCAGGCAGGCGTCGATCTGCGGAGTGATGTTCAGAAACCCCCGGCGGGCCGGGACCTGAAACCAGAGTTCTTCGCGGTAGGATTTCATCGCGGGGATCATGCCACAAAAACTTGATTCTGGAGAGGAAAATAGCACCGCAGATGAACACACGAGCAAGCCCGTGCCATCCTCGATAGAAAGAGCCGGATTCTCCCGTTGCTGCCCGAGATCGATGAGGAGGGCCGACACCTGATTTTTGTTTTTGACAGAAAAACTCCGTGCGCTACTCTGACCCTCCTGCCAGAAGCAGGGGGAACAACGCTGCCCGTTTTCGCAGAGGCGACAACGGCAAGCGTTTTTCACCCTTTTTCCGGCTCCAAAACAAACGCTTCTCGATGTCCAAACCACGCGGCTCCGGCCGCCAGATGCCCATGTAGCTCAGTTGGTAGAGCACGTCCTTGGTAAGGACGAGGTCACCGGTTCAAACCCGGTCATGGGCTCCACGAACATCGGTCGCAAAAATCAAACAATCCGAATAAACTCAACATGGCTAAAGAACAGTTCAAGAGAAACAAACCGCACTGCAACATCGGCACAATCGGCCATGTTGATCACGGCAAGACCACCCTCACCGCGGCGATCACGACCGTGCTCGCCAAAACCGGCGGGGCAACCGCCAAGAAATACGATGAGATCGACGCCGCCCCCGAAGAAAAAGAGCGCGGCATCACCATCAACACCGCCCACGTCGAATACGAGACCGCGAAGCGCCACTACGCGC
>Ga0209697_10003097_pt1 | contig 22941 bp, 22 predicted proteins | sample AliMusrvi5mmetaG_FD_184115 | JGI IMG/M metagenome (GOLD analysis project Ga0209697, IMG submission 184115) | Freshwater lake bacterial and archeal communities from Alinen Mustajarvi, Finland, to study Microbial Dark Matter (Phase II) - Alinen... | ecosystem: Environmental > Aquatic > Freshwater...
TGCGCGCGGGAAATAATTTTCTGCGTTGTACGGACGCCGAAGGCGGACGGGAGCGGCCAGCAGGCCGCGCATAGGAGGTGGCAATAAGATGCCGCCTACCTTGGGAGCAGGTGCGAAGGCGCGTTAGTGCCGAGCCCTGCGAACCCACTACTTAGCGGCGAGCATGGGCGGCCGCGAAGTGGCCGACCGTGCGGCTTCTCGCGGATAAGATCGGCCTACCTTGTCCAAAGACGACCGGGGAAAGGTATTTATAAAGTTTCCGCTGGATGTGACGCGAAGTAGTGTCGAACTTTATCCTGGAAACTCCGATCTTTTTTTCTCCGAAAAAAAGATCGCAGTCTCCCCAGCAAAACATAGAAGCGGCGTAGTCGACCCCGAATTTTTTCTCCAAAGAAAAGATCGCAGCCTCCCTAGCAAAACAAAAAGCTGCACAGTCAACCCCGAACTTACTCTCCCATTAAAGATATTTAAGAGTTTAAGCAACGTCCTGCCTAACCTGACCCGCGCGCACTAATTCAATTAATTCTTCTTGTTTTTTAGAAAATCAAAAACATTATTCAATAACAGCATGGATTTTTCAGCTTCGTTTTGGGCACTTCTAATGTTTTTGTCTAAGTAGGCCTTTTCATGAACTATTTCTTTTCTGCAAAGTCTAAAATGTTTACACGAATCCAATAGCGAGACATCTGCACATCCCAGAAGACTTAGTTTCTCTTCGTAGGTTTTACGATCATGTTTCTCGCATTTGTCCGGTCCCAAATATTTACCAATGTACAAATGCAAGGTCGCATCAAGACAAACACCGCAAAAAACAATTGTTACCAATGCTTTCTTAAACCCTTTCTGCTCGGGGTCGAACACATTGACACGCCCAACTTCCCCATTTAATTTCTGGAGTGAATATTGCTTTTCATAAATCCGCATCTCAGCTAATGACTCCTTAGCTATTGCATAAAATGTCTGGATATTTGTGAGAAACAGTTTTTCAATCTTCGTCATAAAGCTTACTAAACAATCTGAGAAAATCTTTATTTATTTTTTAGCCTTTGCGTACATTGCTTGCAACGAATACACGGCATAAAGGTAGGTCGCATCATCTTCGGGAAGCAATTTCATAACAGTCTCAAAATCTGCGGTAGCATCTTCACGATTGCCGAGGTTTTTGTAGGCGTTCCCTCGCCTGGCATAGAATAGTGCATTCTTTGGGTCAGCATTTATAGCTTTAGTAAATTCTTGAATAGCTTTAGAGTAGTCCCCATTCTTTTCATAGGCATACCCTTGTTTTTTATACACTTCTATATCTTGTGTGTTTCCATAGAAGATTCGGAAGTATTGTTCCTCTTTTTGTGGCATGAGTGTAATTGCCTTTTTATAATCAGACACAGCTTTTTCGTTCTCATCGTTCAATCGATATGCAACTGCACGGAGGAAATAGACATCTGCATTGCTAGGGTCTAGGCGCAATAATGCATCATAATCCGCAATTGCTTTGTCGTACTGTTTAAGTTCGCAAAAGATTTTGCTTCGGAATTTGTAGGCTTGAGTATAATCTGGCTTAAATTCAATAGTTTTACTGTAATCCGCAATTGCTTTGGGTTTGTCACCTTTATCGTCATATGCCACTCCACGTTCGATGTATAAATTGGGCAAATTAGCCTGGCTTAAATTAATAGCTTTAGTAAAATCTAAAATAGCTTTGTCGTAGTCGCTTTTAGCGTAATAAACAAGACCTCGCAAATTATAGGCGTCCCCAAAACTCGGATTTAGCTCAATAGCTTTGCTGTAGTCTATAATAGCTTTGTTCTGGTCGCCTTTCCCGTCATATGCAAGGCCACGTTGGAAGTAGAGTTCCGGGAAATTAATGGGGCTCAACTCAATGGCCTTGTTTAAATCGTCTATCGCATTAGTATAATCTGATTTGGCACTGTACGCCCGGGCTCTTACCATGTATGCTTCCGGGTAATCAAGTTTCAAATCTAATACCTGGCTTAAATCCGTGATAACCTTATCATAATCCCCTTTTATGAAGTATATAATCCCTCTGTCGTTGTAAGCCTCCAAGTAATCAGGCTTCAATTTTATTGCTTTGTTGTAGAATTCTATTGCTATGTTGTATTTCCCGCCTTCGTAGTATTGATAGCCTCGCTGGTAATAATCCTGGGCGCTATCAGCGATTACTTTTCCACTTTCAGTTTGGTTAAGCGGCTTAATATCTTTCCAATCTTTTTTAATATTGGCCAGCCCAGCAGTAATAATTTTGCCTGTTTCCACTTCTATAACGCGAGCATTAACTTCAATTTCATCGGTGTTGAGTTCGTTTATCGTTCCAGAAACTATAGCGTCTGCTCCGAGTAATTTGCCTATTTTCTTGGCACCATCAGAGCTGACTGCACCGGATAATTGCAGCTTCTGCTCCTGAAAGACTTTCTCTAATAGCGCCCGCTCTATAATCGTCATGTTTGTGTTTTTAACTAGGAAGGTGGTCAACCTTTCACGAATCACAAAAGGATCTTGGGCATTATTGCCACTAAGCGATGAGAAATCCATGACTGCAAGTTTTATGGCAGGGTCTTTAATGTCAGTTCTAAACTTGGAAGCCAAATCTCCCAACGACCCAGAAAATCCTGGAACAGGAAGCAAAAGGGAAAATATCAGCCAAAGCACATTTTTACACATAAGTTTCATTACATCCCCCTGAGTTGGAAAAGCAAATCAAATAACTTTACGCCCTTTACAAATATGGTATTGAGGACGTAGATGAATGGCGAATTATTATTTCACCTTTCCCAATTTCAATATTCTAACAAATAAGTCTTCAGAAATAAGGCTAACGGCGGTCACCGTGGCAGGTAATCATGGATATGTGACAACAAGTGCCGGGCGGGGGCAAGCAACAATATTTTCAGGAAGTTATTGATATTGCGTCGGGTATCACTGGAGGGGTGACAGGCATGGGTCGGATCGGGCCGAGGAGGAACCGGCGCGAAGTCGCCGGGCCGGCCGCAGGCCCGAGCCGACCCATGCCTGGCAGGACCCCGAACCTTCAGACACAACTTTACAAAACCCTACAGACTTAAAAATCGCCTAAGTTCTTTGATAGCGGCAATAATGACAGATTGTCATGATAATTGATTTGTCCGCCTACTTTTAAATTCATAAAATTAAACTTATAGGAATAGCGGTAAGAAGGCAGTCGCGACAGACAGCGAATATAGCCGGACCTGCCTTCTTTTACCTCTAAGCTGCAAGCGACAGACCCGGTCTGAAACTGGACACCGGCTTTCGCCGGTGTGACGGAACCAATTGAAGTTTTCAGGTAATTTCACTTCTTTCTAAAAGGAGCTTCTATGCCTAAAGTAGCCATTATCATGGGGAGCGATTCCGACCTGCCGGTCATGAAAGCGGCGGCTGAAATACTTGAGAAATTCCATATACAATTCGAATTGAGGATACTTTCGGCGCACCGCACGCCGAAAGAAACCGCGGCTTATGTCTCATCCGCCCCGGCCCGCGGCGTGGAAGTCTTTATCGCCGGCGCCGGAGGAGCGGCGCACCTGCCCGGTGTTATAGCGTCTTTTACCATCCTGCCGGTAATCGGCGTACCCATACGCGGCTCGCTGGAGGGACTCGACGCGCTGCTTTCGATAGTACAGATGCCTCCCGGCATACCGGTTGCGACAGTAGGCGTGAACGCGGCCAAGAACGCCGCGCTACTGGCCGTATCCATACTGGCCCTTAAGGATAAAGTCCTCGCCCGCAAACTGACGGCTTACCGCGCGGAAATGAAAAAGGAAGTGCTGGCCAGATCAAAAAAAGCCGCGACCCTCGGCTATAAGAAATACCTTGATAACATGTCTAAATGACTATTTTCGCTAAAGCCTCGCCGGCTTCCATCCGTAAAGCCGCCGCCCTGATCCGCGGCGGAGGGACAGTCGTTTTCCCGACCGAGACCGTTTACGGCCTGGGCGCGTGCGCCCTGGACGCTAAAGCCGCCGCCAGGATCTTCGAGATAAAGAAAAGACCGCATTTCGATCCGCTCATCGTGCACGTGGAGTCCATACGCCAGGCAAAAACGCTGGCGCGCGTCAGCGCTAAAGCCGAAGCGCTGATGAAACGCTTCTGGCCGGGGCCGCTGACCCTCGTGCTGCCGAAAAAAAATATAGTACCTGACATCGTTACGGCGGGGCTGGATACTGTGGCGCTGCGAATGCCGTCGCATCCTGTCGCGCTGGCCCTGATAAAAAAAGCGGGAGTGCCCGTTGCCGCCCCGAGCGCCAACAGCTTCGGCTCCTTAAGCCCGACCACGGCGGCGCACGCGAGCCACCAACTTAAAGATGGTCCGGACATGATCCTGGACGGAGGCCGGGCGCGCATCGGCGTGGAATCCACGGTCCTGGCGCATATCGGCGGCCGTTTTCTTATCCTCCGCCACGGCGGCCTGCCTCAGGAAGAGATAGAGTTGGTGACAGGCCCGCTGACTGCCTCCTTAAAAGGGGGGAAGCGCCCCGTTTCTCCGGGCCAGCTGAAAAAGCATTACTCACCCCGCACTCCGCTGCGCATCATCACAAAAGCTCCGCTGAAACTTAAGGCCGGAGTCAAATACGGCTATCTGGCTTTTAAGTCTAAGCCTGCTCTGGCGGTAAAGCACGCGGAGATACTTTCCAAAACCGGCGACCTTAAAGAGGCGGCGGCTAATTTATTTTCGCACCTGCATAAACTGGACAAAGCCGGCGTGGATATTATCCTGGCTGAAGCCGTGCCGTCAAAAGGCCTCGGCCGCGCTATAATGGACAGGCTCAGGCGGGCACAGCAGAAGTGACAAGTGGCTAGTGATTAGTGGCGAGTGGACAGTGGTCAGTGAACAGTATCATCGGCCGCTGGTACACTATAACCTGAGAACTTCAGTTGGTCCGTCACACCGGCAAAGTTTGTCCTGTTCTTAATACGGAAGCCGGTGTCCAGATTCCGACGGGGCCTGGATTCCGGCTTTCCTCCTTCGCCAGGCTGCGAAGGACAGGTCGCCGGAAAGACGGAATATAGATTTATGAAGAAAAAAGAAGCGGCGATCGAGATAGTGAAGAAATTCATACAGAGCGACCCGCTAAAAGCCGCCCAGGCGCTTGAAACCCTTGCGGTCAGCGACGCTGCGCAGGTGCTGAAAGAGCTGCCGTCTTCCATCGCGGCTCAGTGCCTTGAGCATCTGCCGCCTCTCACTGCAGCGCAGCTGCTGGAAAAGAATTCTAAAGAAGAAGCGGCCGACATCCTGCTGAAGATCGGCAAATATCACGCGGCCGACATCTTCCGCCGGTTCAATACGGACTTTTCAAAAGCGGTGATACCTCTGCTGGCCCATGATTTTTCAAAGGACATGGCCGAGATCCTGGCTTATCCTAAAGAAAGCGCCGGCCGCATGATGCACACCGATTTTTTGTCTTTCCGCAAGGACCTGAAGGTGCGGGAGGTGATCGTCAGGCTGCGCCAGATAGCGAAGAAACATCCTCCCGCCGCCTACTGCTATGTGACGGACGACTCTAATGTGCTGCTCGGCGTGCTGAACATGCGAGACCTGCTGCTGGCCGCGCTTGACGCTCCGGTGGAAGAAGTGATGATCAGGGACGTTGTAAAAGTGTCGCCTTTCGCCGACCGGGAAGAGCTGACGGCGATGTTTTCGAGAAGGCATTATCTTGCCGTGCCGGTCGTAAATGAGGCCGGCCGGATAATAGGCATAGTCAATACTAAGAACATCATCGCCTCGAGCGAGGAAGAAGCGAGCGAAGACCTGCAGATCCTGTTCGGCGCCAGCGCGGAAGAGCGCGTTTATTCCCCGGCGATCTTCAAAATAAAGAAGCGCCTGCCCTGGCTGCACATAAACCTGGCCACCGTATTCCTGGCCAGCGCCGTGGTGGCCCTGTTTGAAGGCCTGATAGCTAAAGTGGCGGTGCTGGCCGTTTTTCTGCCCGTAGTGTCCGGGCAGGGCGGCAACGCCGGGACCCAAACGCTTTCCGTGGTCCTGCGCGGCATGATAATGCGCGAGATAGAGCCCAGAAGCGCGATGAAACTGGTTTTGACCGAGGTCTGGGTGGGCTTCGTTAACGGCCTGGCCACAGGGCTGGTGACGGCCGTCGTCGTCTGGCTGTGGAAAGGGAATCCTTATCTGGGCCTGGTCGTAGGCGCGGCCATGGTGGTGAACCTGATCGTCGCCGGCCTTAGCGGAGCGCTGATCCCGCTGACCATGAAAAAACTCGGCTTCGACCCCGCTCACTCGTCGGGCATTGTACTGACCACGGTCACCGATGTTGTCGGCTTTACCGCCTTCCTGAGCCTCGCCTGGCTGCTCCAGGACAAGCTGATATAACCGGAGCGGATATCACGCAAAGGCCGCAAAGGAAGCGCGAAGAACGCAAAGATTTGTAATTTAAAAGGGAAATAATTAATAAACCTTTGCGTTTCTTTTTGTATATATCTTTGCGTTCTTTGCGTGAACTAACGAATGCGGTTTAACTTAGGCTTTATGATAAACACTCTATGCTGAACGCTATAAAAAAAGAGTTCAAAGATCTGGCAAACCCGACCAAAGCCGCTATACTGGCGCGGTTCTTCAAAACCGGGAAGGGGGAATACGCCGAGGGCGATAAATTCCTGGGCCTCACGGTGCCGCAGACGCGCCTGATCACGAAAAAATACGCCGCACTGCTGACTCTGGCCCAAACCACAGCACTCCTCCGCTCTCTCATGCACGAGGAGCGCCTGGCCGCGCTGCTGATCTTGAAAGAAAAATACGGTCGCGGGGACAACGGCGATAAAGCCTGCATTTTCCGGCTTTACCTGTCGAGCACTCGTTTTATCAACAATTGGGACCTGGTAGACATGTCCGCCGAACACATAGTCGGCGCCTGGCTTGAAGATAAGGACAAACGGCTCCTGCTCCGTCTGGCCAGGTCAAAAGTCCTTTGGGAACGCCGCATAGCGCTGCTGGCAACTTTCCGCTATATAAAGACCGGCGAAAGCGCCTTGACACTGAAACTGGTAAATGAAGTTTTAGAGGACAAGCACGATCTGATGCACAAGGCCGCGGGCTGGATGCTGCGCGAGGTCGGGAAACGATGTTCGGAAAAGGACCTGAAAGATTTCCTAAAAAATAATTATGACCGTCTGCCAAGGACGGCCCTGCGCTACGCCATAGAATATTTTCCGGAAGTCGAACGCCAAAGATATCTGAGCGGGGAAATCACTAAAAGAAGGGAACTGTCAGAGCCCAAAAGCTCGCGTAAACCCAAGTCGTCATTCCGGCGAAAGCCGGAATCCAGGAAAACCAACGAAGCTGGACCCCGGCTTTCGCCGGGGTGACATCGAAGGCTTCACCTGAGCGATGGAAATACTATAACGTAACGACCAAAAGGAGAACTTAATGCAAAACTTCACATTTTATAATCCGGTAAAAATAATTTTCGGCAAGGGCACTATCGCCAGGCTCGGGGCCGAGGCTTCCAAGGCCGGCAAACACGCCCTGCTGGTGTACGGCGGGGGGAGCATAAAGAATAACGGCGTCTATATGACGGTAATGATAGCCCTTGAGGCCGCCGGCATAGCCGTGACGGAGCATTCGGGGGTCAAACCCAATCCCGTGCTCAGCCACGTAAGGGAAGGCGTAAAGAAAGCCAAAGAGGCCGGCTGCGACATGGTGATCGCCGCCGGCGGCGGCTCCGTGATAGACGAGGCCAAGGCCATAGCGGCGGGAGCCGGATACGAGGGGGATCTCTGGGACTTTTTTCTCGGCAAGGACGGGATCAAGAGCGCGCTGCCGCTTTTTACCGTGCTGACGATCCCGGCGACCGGCTCCGAAATGAACTCGGGCTGCGTGATAACGAACGAGGAGACAAAACAGAAGTTCTCCGCCATGAGCTCCGCGCTTTTCCCAAAAGCTTCGATCCTGGACCCCGAAGCGACCATGACGCTGCCCACGGCGCAGGTGGCTTACGGCGCGGTGGACGGGCTGGCACATCTTATAGAAGGTTACTTTTCTACGACCGACAAGGACGTGGCGATCACCGATGAACTGGTCCACGCCGTCGCGCGGTCTATCATAACGTCTACTGACCGGATCTTGACGGACCCGAAAGATTATAACGCGCGCGCCTCGATGATGTGGTCGGCCACAATGGCGCTGAACGGCATGCAGTCGCTGGGCTACGGCGGCACGAGCTTCGTTAATCACGTCATAGAACACTCGCTCAGCGCCATCTACGATATCGCGCACGGCGCGGGCCTGGCCATAGTCATGCCGGCCTGGTTCAAATATGACCTGGCGAAGAACGGACCGGCGCGGCTGGAAAAGTTCGGCGCCGCGGTCTTCGGCGCGAAGACGGCAGAAGGAACGATAGCGGCTTTTGAGGAATGGTTCGGGAAGATCGGAGCGCCCACCCGCCTTTCGCAGGCGAATATTCCGGCTGAAGACATCCCCAGGATAGCCGAGAACGCCATGGGCCTGATCAAGCTTTGGGAAATAGCTTACTACCAGCCTGAGATAGAAGAGATATTGGAGAAAGCGAAGTAGCGGCGGAGTGAACAGTAAATAGCGACTAGGAGCCTGTCCGACATAAGGTTTTTAAGGCGAAATTGTCGGTTTTGAAGCCGAGCCGAAGCGACGCGAGACGAGCATTCTCCAATGAGACTGTGAGTTGAGCGTCGCAAAGGTGCAGGCAAAAAACGGCAATTGCAGCCAAAATTCCTTATGTCGGACAGGCTCCTAGCCTAAAAGTTTCAGTTGAAGTCGTAAAATCGTCGACTTGATAAGAATTATTTATTCCGTCATTCCGGCGAAAGCCGGAATCCCCAGCCCCGACGCAATCTGTACACCGGCCCCGTGTCGAAGCACGGGGCATGCTTTGACGACCGCCGGTGAGATGGATGAATTGAAGTTTTCAAACCAGCGAAATAGCGGCGGAGTTCCCGTATTACCCTATCAATATTCCCTACTTCACCATTTCGCTATTTCCTACTTCGCTATTTTTCCATCCCCAAGCACGTATTCCAGATATTTGCGGTAGATATGAACCGCGCGGTCGGCCGAGCGGAAGACCGGAATTCCCAGTTCCAGCGCATATTCGCAGTACTGGTCATATAAGGCCCCGGCCGCCACGCAGAAGATCAGAGGCTTACCCTCGCGCTTCATGCGTTCGGCCGTGTGTTTCAAGAAGGACTTCTCAAAATCGTCCGGGTACTCGCCGCGCCCCTTAGGCAGTGTGTTCATCGCGGGGGTCAGCGGCACCATCGAGAGCACCACCGCACCGAACTCACCCGAGCCCAGCGCCAGGTCAGCCGCGGCCCCGATAGCCGCGTCCGGCGCCATGGGCGTCACGTCCAGCGGATTTTTCACGTCGACGATGCCGTCCAGCCTGGATCCTTTCAGGACCGCCTGCATGGCTCCTATAAGTTTTTCGTCCTTCAGCTCGGCTGTCAGCGCCCCGCCGACCCCGTCCGCCATGCCGGCGGATTCGAACCCTGCGTTGCTCATAAAGAACGTGTTGCCGGTCTTGATGCGGAAATTGGAGAAATAACAGGCCATGACTGCCAGATCGTTGAAATCGTCGAAGCTCTCGGCCGCCAGGGCTCCAGCCGCTTCCAGAATAGTCTTGGTGACCAGATAATCTCCGGCGATGGAGGCGGTATGCCCCATGACCGCTTTCTGTCCGACGGCAGTCCTGCCGGCTTTATAAACTATCACCAGTTTGCCTTTCTCCCGGGCCTTTTTTATGACCCGCGCTAAAAGAAGTCCGTCCGCGTACTTAAAACCTTCCAGGTATACCAGCAGTACTTTAATCTCGTCGTCTTCGGAAAGCCTCTCGACGTAATCCACGACGGTCACATCCTGCTGGTTGCCGACGGTAACGCTGTATACAGGTTTCAGCCAGGCCATTTTGCTGAGGGAGGAAATAACGAAAGCGCCGCTCTGGCTGACAAAAGCAGTTTTGGCTATATGAGGATTCTCTCCCAGAGGGTAAGCCAGCTTATACTCGGGGATAAAAAGAGTGTTGACGCCGGAGCGGGGAAGGACGATGCCGAGCGAATTTCCGCCGCTGAGGACGAAATCCGGATTTTTTTTCTTTCCTTCCGCTATGGCGCGCACTACGCTGGCGCCCACATCTTCGCTGCCGACTTTCTCGCCCATGCCGCCGGAGATGAGAACCACGCCGTTGATCTTCCCGGACGCCCCGGCCCTGGCCAGCACTTCCGGCACCTCCGCCGAGGGCACGGCCACCACGTACATATCCACGGTCTCCGGCAGGTCGCGCGGGTCGGCAAAGCATTTCACTCCGTCGAGCTCGGCCGCCCCTTCCTTTATGACATAGACGCGCTTGCGGTCAAAACCCGCCTTTACGACATTGTTCAGGATGATGCGGGCCATGTTCATCTTTTTTTCGCTCACACCCGTGACCGCGACCGCGCGCGGCCGCAGCAGTCCCGCCACGCCTTGTTTTGAAGGGCGGACGCGCTCCTGCGCGCGCGCGGGGCGAAAGCGCAGCACGCCGTCCAGCGCCACCAGGCGGCCTTTCGATACCGCCACGGGATTCACCTCGAATTCCACGATGGCGAACTTGGACGCTCCGCCGTCACGGAAATGCAGCATTATTCGGGCGAACGCTTCCAGCCAGTCCGCCATTTCGCCGTCCTGAGCGAGTCGTTTTCCGCCGCGCACTTTGCCGGAAGTATACCGCCAGATCCAGGACTTCCCGATAAAATCCAGCCAGTCCGCTCCGCCGCGCATCAGCTCCGCTGGAACGATGGCCGGGCTCGTGCCGGGTTTGAGCGAGGCGGTCAGGCCCTCGGCATTGGTACCGCCTGCGCCGAGCGTGAGCACGGGGCCGAACGCGTCGTCTGCGCGCGCGCCCAGCATCAGTTCTTCGCCCAGCGCGAAGGGGGAATGCTCGGCGAACTCGCAAGCCATCAGCCCCTCAACGTCCCGGAACCTCTCCAGCATATCCTTTAGCGTCAATTCCACGGCGTTCTTTTCACGGGCGGGGATCTTCACTCCGCCGGACTCGGTCTTGTGCAGGGTCTTTGAGGAAACTATTTTTATCACAACTTTCCCGCCCTCAAGCCCGGAGACTATCTCCCGCGCGGCTGCGGAGGGATCAAGGCCTGGCAAAGGATAAAAGAGGAATTTGGGCGCCGTTAAACCGGCGAGCTCCAGTATCCGGTAGACCTCGGTCTCAAGCAGCGCCGTCCTTTTTTCGGCGTGAGCCTTCTCGAATATGGCTTCGACAATTTTAAAATTTTCCATGTTTACGCGCTCCAAAGATTATTAGATTGCTTTGTTCCACATTCATAAACTACTCTACTAACAAGAAAACCACTTGTATGAAAAACTTAGTGTCACTCCGTGCTCTCTGTGCCTCCGTGGTAAGTAGTTGCCTTATTCGATATTTCTGCCGCCGTTCTATAGTTTTTTAATTTTAACGCTTTCGGCAAAAGTCTCGGCCTCGCCGCGGCAAATATAGCCGGCACCCAGAGTCAGACAATCGGAAGCGGCGCAGGCGGTGGCAAGTTTAAGATTCGTTTCGAAAGCGGCCCCCTTCATAAACCCGTTGATAAAACAGGCCATAAAAGAGTCTCCGGCTCCGACGGGGCTTACGACCCGCTTGAGCTGCACGGGCTTGGCCGTCCATGAGCCGGACCGCGAAACCGCTAAGGTAGAGTGGCGGCCATTGGTCACGATAAGGGTTTGCAGGCCGCGGGGTGAATATTCGCTAAAAACTTTGAGGATGGCTGGGCGGGAAAGCCCGTGTCCAAAAACTTCTTCGAACTCGCTTTTGTTTATCTTCACAAGGTCCGCTCCTGCCCTGATCCCCTCCATCAGGGCCGCGCCGCTGGTGTCGAAAGCGGTGAAACAGCCGGCTTTTTTAAGCTCCCGCGTCAGCCTGGTGTAGAATCCTTTTTTAATCCCCATCGAGCCGCGTCCGCAGACTGCCGCCACCCGGAAGGCGCCGGCCTTTACGGCTATTTTTTCCAGCAAAAGGTCCTGAGCCTCGGGCGGGACCGGCGGCCCCTCCTCGTTAAAGTCCATGGAAACACCGTGCGCGTCGACGATGGAATAACAGACGCGTGATTCGCCGCCCTCGTACCGGACAAGCAGGCTGGGAAAATGATCGCCCGGAAGGTTATCCTCTATCCAGCGGCCATTATAGCCGCTTACGAAGCCGGCGATGACCGGAGTACAGCCCAGCTCCTTAAGAACACGGGCGACGTTGACGCCTTTGCCGCCCGGCTGGGTCATTGTGTCCGTGAAGCGGTAGACGCGGCCCGGCCTGAAGGCGGACACCCGCGCGGTCTTGTCTATGGCCAGATTAAGGTTCACGATAAGGGCTTTCATGTGTGTGGGAATAATCTAGCATTTTTGGTCTTGAAAATAAATTTCGCGCTGTCACTTTTGTATAATTAAATTATATGAGGAAACTGCTGAAAGCATTGGCCTGGGTACTGGCGCTCGTTCTGGCTTTGGCCCTGGCCGTTTTCCTGGCCCTGAAATTTTACTTTACGCCGGACCGCATCAGAAAGCTGGCGCTGGAATACGCCGAGCATAATCTCCGGCGCGAGATCAGTCTGGACGCGGCTTCGCTTAACCTGCGCGGCTTTTCGCTTAAGAACTTTAAAGTGGCCGAGGCCGGAGGCTTTAAGAACGGCGAATTCCTCGCGGCTGAAGACTTCAGCGTCCGACCGGATTTCAGGGCACTGCTCAGAAAAGAGCTCCGCATACGTTCGATCTACGCTTCCGGCGTGACGCTCAATATCCTCCAGGTAAAAAAAGACGATTATAATTTTTCCGACCTGCTCTCTGCGCCGCCGCCGGCGGCCGCGAAAAAGCCCGCCCCCGGCATACCAACGAAACCCGTCGAGCTGAGCGTTTCAGACATTAACGTCAGGAATTCACGCGTGGTCTACGCGAACGCCGACCGCTCGATAACCGTAACCCTTTCGAACCTCGACCTAAAAGCAAGCTCTCTCACTTCGGGAATTATGTTCCCTTTTGAGACGAGCTTCACTCTCGGCTTAAGATCTTCCTACCTAAGCGGGGAATTTCCCGTCTATGCCAAAGGCCGGACGGCGCTCGGCGGGTGGAACCCGGAGAAGGGCCGGGTGGAAATCGACAAAGCCTCGCTGAAGGCCGGTAAGATCTCGTGCGAATTCACCGGACGCGCCGAAAACCTTATAGAGCCGGACGCCAAGATCTCCATGCGCGTCAACGCCTTCTCCACTACCGACCTAAAGCCGTATTTTCCCGGTGTGTCCGCGCACATACTCCTGCCCGCTCTGGCGGCCGACTCCGACTTCAAGCTTACCTCGGATAATATTCTCTTTAAAACCCTGGACTTCAAGGCGGGCCCGGCCCAGGGCTCGCTTAAAGGACGTCTGGCCTGGAACCCGGTCTTTGATTACGAACTCGCCGCGGACATTAAGGTACAGACGCCCGAACTGGACACCACCGAAGTGGCCAGGAAGTTCCATTCGATACCAAAAAATATCAAGTTCCCTCTGGCCGACGTCAGCGCGAAATTGGCCTTGTCGCCAAAAAAAATACGGGTTCTCGCCGCCAGCGTCGCCGCTAAGAGCTTAAAAGCCTCCGCCGTCGGAGAGATCACCATGGTTCCAGCGTTCGCGGCTTCCGGCCGTCTTAACCTGAATGCCGGGGACTTGCACGATCTCGGAGAGATGCTGCCGCAGCTCAGGGAATACGACCCGGCCGGCTCCGCCTCGGGCGACTTCACTTTCGCCATGGCGAAGCAACTGGACCTGAGCGGACAGCTCACCCTTAACGGCGCAGGGGCCAAGATACTGGACTACAGGTTCTCGGAGATGAGCGGAACGGCCGATCTTTCAAAAGATCTGATTAAAGCGGACTTCACCGGCAAAATGGAAGGCTCGCCCCTGAAAATGTCGCTTTCGGTAAAGAACTATTCCGCCCATCCGCAGGTGGTGCTAAACGCGGACCTGGCGGCCCTCACGCTTAAGCCGCAGGCGACCACGGGCGGAGCGGCCAAAGCGAAGCCCGCCGCTAAAAAAACTGCGGCCGGCGGCGCTTTCAGCTTCGACGTCTCGGGCAAAACGCGGCTGGGCGCGATCGCCCATCCTAATTTCAAGGGAGGGGAAACGACCATAAAATACGATCTCAAGAACCTCTCAGCCGAACTTAGCGGGCTCTCCGGCTCCGCTTCCTTCGGGGTGGCCGGTGGGGAACTGGACGACCTGCAGCAGTTCGCCAACAGCTCAAAAACGGCGCGCATAGTTTTCTATCCGCTGCTAGTCCTCGGCAAAGCCTCCAAGATAGTGCCCTCCCTAAAACTGCCGGACCTAACCAGGGTCAAATTCACGAAGATGGAAGGAGACTATACATTCCGCGACGGCGTCATGAAAATCGACAAGTCCCAGTTCCGCTCCGACGCGGTCGACGCCGACTCCGCCGGCAGCATAGATCTGGCGAACGAGGCGCTGGACCTGAAAGTTTCGGCGACCCCGAAAACCGGCATAATTCTCTCCGCCCCTATAGGCATGACGATAAAGGGCACTTTCGATAATCCCTCGGTCAAACCGGACGTTGCTTCGCTCTTGAAGCAGCCGGCGGTAAAAGACGCCGTGCAAAAACTGCTTAAAGGCTTTTTCAAATGAGCTCCCCCGCTATACGGCTGGACGGCCGGCCGGCTGGACGGCCGGGCGGCAGGAACTGCCAAGCTGCCTCGCAGACCGTCCGCCTAGCGGCCTTATTATCGCTGTGCCTTCTTTTAAGCGGCTGCTTCTTCGCTAAAAAACCAGAAATCATACTCACGAGCGAGCCGTCCATAGACCGCGCTTTCGACATACTCTCCGACATTCCCGAGGGCAGACAGCTGCTGCGCTTTCTGAACAAAAACCCGATAAGGTTCGAATACGCCAATACACCCGGAGTCTGCCACAAATTCTCTCTCAAGACCGGCAAAATATACCTGCCTAAGGAGTACAAGAATTCCGACGCGCTGCTGGCCCTCGCGCTGGCCAGGGCCGCCTATATCTACCGCCTCTACGTTATGAGCGGTCTGGAAGGTTTGATCTCCGAAGAGGAGGAATTAGGGGCGCTGTACCAGGCGCGGATCGGGCTTGAGACGGGTTTGACGAACAAGGATTTCGAGCGGAACCGCTTCGCAGGCGAACTGCGCTCCGATTTCTGCACTTACATTATGGAGGGCTCCAAGTCCGCGGCCCTTTCCGCGCGCACCGCCGCGCTCTCCTCGCAGCCGGATTGCCAGCGCCCGCTCGATACGCTTCAGGCGCAGCGTGTCTGGCTCGAGAAGACCCGCGACGCTATAAACGACGACACGTTCTTCCAGCTGCTCTACGACCGCGACCTGCAGAAAGTACACAAAGGCGTCATGACGGATAGCGAGGCCATGAAGAACGACGCGGCTATAAGAGCGATGCCGATGTACGAGATCTACCGCTACCAGCGTAGTTTTTACGACAAACAGAGCGACATCTTCGGACGAATAGAAAAGCTTTATCGCGACGAATTAAAAAATGACGAGGCCTGGCGCCTGGCCAACCAGCCGGCCATCGAAAACGCCCGAAAAGAGTTCTCAGCCTGCAACCTGCCGGAATAATGGAGCAGTGGTTAGTGGCTAGTGGACAGTGTTTCAGGGAAATTCCTTATCAGCCCGCGCTTTTGCCGCCGCGCCTGTGTTGACTTAGCGAGTTCGTATTTATATCATTATCATATGCCGACCCCATATACCGTCTGCCTCGTCACAGTTGGCGATGAAAAGACCGCCTCTTTGATCGCCCGCGGACTTGTAGAGGGGAAATTCGCCGCCTGCGTATCGGTGGTCGGCAGCGTAAACTCCACCTACCGCTGGAAGGGCAAAGTGGAAAAATCCAACGAATTTCTGCTGCTCATCAAGACCCGCAAGAAACTTATGGAAGACGTGGAGCAGTTCATTAAGCGCAATCATACGTATACGACTCCGGAAATACTCTTCCTGAACATCGAATACGGAAGCGCGGAATATCTGGACTGGCTCGGCGCCAACACGCTGTTCACCTCCAACATCCCGAAAGACAAGACCGGGAAGATCATACTATGAAAACAGTGCTCAACGTCGTGATAGTTATAGTCGTAGGTTCGCTCCTCGGCATATTCCTGAATAAACTGGGGAATTTCTGGTTCCCGGTCGGCCACATCAACAACCTCCTCAACACCGGCATCAACACCGGCCTGAACCCGACTACGCTAGACCTCAACCTCGTAGAACTTACCGCCGGGCTGGTCTTCAAATTCAACATCTCCAGCATCGCGGGCATCTTTATCGCCGCCGTTATCTACAAGCAGCTCCTAAAGTAAATGTCCCCGACAAAACTTATTTTAGCCTCGCAATCGCCCAGGCGCGCCCGTCTTTTGAAAGAGGCGGGCATTAGCTTTTCAACGATCCCCAGCCATATAAAAGAGGTGCCCACCTTTAAAAAGCCGGAACTGATAGTTAAGGAACTGGCGTATAAAAAGGCTCTTAGCGTGGCACTGAAAAACCCCGGCAGGCCGGTCCTCGGCTCCGACACCATAGTTTTCTGCAAGGGCCGGGTCCTGAACAAACCTAAACATAAAGCCGACGCCATGCGACTGCTGCGCCTCCAGAACGGCTCCTGGCAGACCGTTTATACCGGCGTTTCTCTGCTGTGGCTGGATAAAGGGGTGTTCCTCTGCGGTTTCGGCGCTTCGCGCTGCAAGGCCAGAAAGCTTGGCGAGGCCGCTCTCAGGGAACTAGCCGGCAAACACCCGGACAAGGCCGGCGCCTACGCGGTGCAGGACGCCGAGGACGAATTCATAGAAAAGATAGAAGGCCGTTTTGACACGGTCGTAGGCCTTTCGATGGACCTGGTAAAGAAATTCCTGAAAAAAGCTAAAGTGCTATAGCGCAAGTCAGCTCGTGGCTTTATCGGATCGGCCCATATTTACCGCGGCGTTATAGAAATGGAACCTTATGCATAAGATCAAAAAAACCTTTCACCTGGCTTACGGGCACCGGCTGCCCGGCCACAAAGGGAAATGCGCCGGCCTGCATGGGCATAACGGCGTAGTGGAAGTCACGCTGAAAGCGTCAAAGCTAAACGACGAGAAAATGGTGATGGACTTCGCCGAGCTGGGGCGGCAGGTCAAGGAATGGCTCGACGAGAACCTTGATCACAAGGTCATACTTTCAAAACATGACCCGCTGCTGAAGGTCCTGAAGAAAGAGAACCAGCCCTGCTTCGAGACCTCCCAGAATCCCACGGCCGAGATCCTGGCGGAACTGATCTTCAGAGAGCTGATGGGCCTTGGACTGAGAGTGCACGAAGTCGCTTTTTGGGAAACGCCGACTTCGATGGCAAGCTATAAACAGGATTAAGGATTTCCGCCGAAGGCGGACCCGCCGAGCTGTTTGGCGGGAAGCACTAAGGATTAAGTTTAAATTTTTTTGCTTTTAGTTCTTACGAGTTTACTACTTACACCTTAATCCTTACCACTTACTACTTATTATTTGTCCATAGGAATTTATCATGAACGAAACCGATCACCATTACCAGATAATGATCATAGGCTCCGGACCCGCCGGGTTCACGGCCGCCATTTACGGCGCGCGCGGAGGGGCCAGTACCGCTCTTCTGGGCGGGGTGGCGCCCGGAGGCCAGCTGCTCCAGACGTCGGAGATCGAGAATTTTCCCGGACTTGTAGAACCTGTCGCCGGCGCGGACCTGATGGAGAAAATGCTTAAGCAGACCAGGCGCCTGGGCACCGAAGTCTTCACCGAGGACGCGGCCTCCGTCGATCTCTCCATACGGCCGTTCGTGACGACCACGGCTTCCGGGCGCAAATACACTTCGGACGCGCTGATCGCGGCCACCGGCGCGCGCGCCAGGTGGCTGCGCCTCCCTTCCGAACAGCAATACGTGGGCAAAGGCGTCTCAGGCTGCGCCACCTGCGACGGTTTCTTCTACCGCGGGAAAGAGGTCAGCGTGATAGGCGGCGGGGACACCGCGGCCGAAGACGCGATCTTCCTGACCAAGTTCGCAAGCAAGGTCTACATGGTGCACCGCCGCGACGAACTGCGCGCCAATTCACGGCTGCAGGACAAACTTAAGAGCAATCCTAAAATAGAGATAATCTACGACAGCGTCCTGGAAGAAGTCCGGGGCGGAGCCAAAGTCGAAAGCCTGAGCATAAAGAACGTGAAGACCGGGGAGATACGAATCCTGCCCACGCCCGGGATCTTCATCGCCATAGGCCACGATCCGGCCACGGACATATTCAAAGGGAAGCTCGACCTGGACGAATCATCCTATATCGTTACCGATCACCGCACCCACACCTCCGTTAACGGAGTTTTCGCGGCCGGAGACGTAATGGACCCGATCTATAGGCAGGCCGTGGTGGCGGCCGGCACCGGCTGCATGGCCGCGCTGGAAGCCCTCAAATATCTGGAAGAAATAAAACCAGCGAAATAGCGAAGTAGGGCTGGAAAAGACCTCCGTCTCGATTTCGCTATCACACATGCGGCAGCACGTTCAATTTGCGCATATCGCCGCTGGTCTTTCGGATGTCTTTGACGAAGACGCGCCAGCCCTTTATCAGGTTCGCGCGCTCGGCGTCGGAGATGGCGGGGATGAATTCTCTCGAAACCTTAGTTCTGTCCGGCAGCTCTATGCCCGTGGCTCTGGCCGCGCCGATGGCCGCGCCCAGCGCGGTGGCTTCGGTCTCCTCCATGCGCAGCACTTTGGCCCCGCTGATATCCGCCTGGAACTGAAGCAGCCAGTCGATGTTCGAGAGTCCGCCGGAAGCCCGGATCTCGGTGATGTTAAAACCCTTTTTCCTTATAATATCTAGCGGATCGCCTACAAGATACGCTATGCCCTCGACCACGCCGCGCACGACGTCGTTCCTGTCAGTATGGGGGGAGAATCCCGCGAAGGTAGTGAAAGTGGAAAAATCCCAGTAAGGGGAACCTATACCGCCTATGGCCGGCAGGCACATAAGCCGATTGCGTGAAAGCCGGCACATCGCGTCCACCTCCGACAGCTCGCCGAACAAGCCGAATTTCACCTTCAGCCACTCGAGCGCCGTCGCCGCCGAATTCACCGTACTTTCAAGGAAGTAGCAGGGCAGTTTGCCCCCGGCTTCCTGCCAGCCGACGGAATTCAGTATGCCGCGCGTCTTGACCAGCCGCGAGCCGGTGTTCACCATCAAAAAAGCGCCCGTGCCGTAATTAAGCGCCGCCGAATTTTCCGAGCGCACGCCCAGCCCGAGCAGCGCGGCCTGCTGGTCCCCTATCACCGCGCGCACAGGAATATCAAAGCCTTCTACTTTTATCTTTCCGAAGTCGCCGATTGTAGGCGCGACCTTAGGAAGCAGACCTGAGCTTACACCGAACTCTCCGAGCAGTTCCGAATCCCATTTCAACCGTTTGATGTTGAAAAGCAGTGTCCTCTGGGCCTGCGTAGGGTCAATGGCGAAAATTTTTCCCTTTGAAAGATGCCAGAGAATAAAGCCGGACACGGGCGAGATAAGCAGCTTGCCGGCGGCGGCGGCTTCCTTCACCTGCGGAAGGTTCTCCAAGCACCATTTGATCTTGGAAGCGGAGTAATAGGGGGTCTTATAAAGTCCGGTGAGTTCGTGGATGGCAGTATTGGAGATAGAAACCCTTGATAATTCTCCCTGCGCCCTCCCGTCCTGCCAGCTTAGCGCGGGGGCCAGGGGCACGCCCGTTTCCCTGTCCCAGAGGACTACGGTGGAGCGCTGTGCGGCCAGGCCCATGGCTCTCACCGAGCAGCCCTCAGGCAGTTTGGCCAGCACTTCCTTCAAACTGTCTGTCTGGCTTTTCAGAAGTTCCAGACCGTCGTACTGCGCGTAGTCGGGCTGCGGATAACTGAGCGCGATCTTTTTCTGGGCCTTGAAGCGGATATTCCCGTCGAGGTCGAAGGCCAGCGCTCTCGAGCTGGAGCTGCCCTGGTCCAGGACTATAATGAATTCTTCTTTCACGGCAGTGGCCCGCCCAGCCCTTTTGGCTTCGTTACTTTGGCCATTGGTGAAACTGTGTAGTCCATCAGCTGTTCACTCCTGAGCCAAAAGAGCCGGGCTCGTCCAGCCCTTTTGGCTTCGTTACTGTGACCATTGGCGAAACAGTTATAGTCCATCAGCTGTTCGCTCCAGGGCCAAAAGAGCCGGGGCCGCCGGGCTTCTTAAGTTTCAGATCGAAAACATGAGATCTCTCCGCGTGGCGGCGGAGCTTTTCGCGGGCAGGCTCCGGCACGGCGGGGTCGTTCATCAACAGCACGATATTCTTAAGCGTCAGCCCCAGGGCTTTCTGGTAAAGATCGAATTCGTTCAGCACGCCTATGACCGCCTCGCGGTCGCGGAACTCCCACTTCTCAGAGCGCAGGATGTCCACCGCGTATTTTTGCCCGGCGGCGGCCGCGGCGCCCTCGGTCAAGGAAACTATCTTCGCCTTCACGTCCTCTATCTGGATGTTCAGTTCGTCCATCTTTTCCCGCAGATGGCCATAGCGGTCCACCAGTTCCTCTACGGGGTCCGCGATGGCCTGCGCGGGCGCGGCGCACTGGGCGCGGCCGCCGTAATAATGCGGGCATAATTTTTTATAGTCGCACCACATGCACTGGCGCTCTCCGGGGGTCGGGTCGTATTTAAGGCCGCGGATATTATCGGCCACTCCCAGCACCCGTTCCCAAAAAGCGCCGATCTCGGAGTCTTCGGCGCGGTCGAACTGATATTCCTTGAGGGTCGGCACATGGTAATAGAGCATCTGCTTTATCCTGACGCCGTCGACGCGGTCGCCGTAGACCGCCTGGACGCGCTCGCGCAGGCGCGGGTCGAGTTCGCAGATCTTCTGGTACATGTAAAGCTGGGCGGGCTGGCGCTTTACGTCTTTGCCGGTCTTGTAGTCCACCAGGACGATCTCGCCGTTGCCCTGATATTCTATCTTGTCGGCGATAATGCGCACCAGCAGTCCGTCCACTTCCACATCGGTGCTGTACTCAAGCAAAAAGGGGAGTTTGAACCTGCCGGCATGATGCCGGTAATAGTTCTTCAGCATCGCCATTCCTTTCTGATAATCCTCCTCCGCCCTGAGGGGGTCCTTATAGCCTTTTTCTAGATAGGATTTCAGGCCCCAATCTTTCTTGAAAGCTTCGAGCAGTTCGTCGACGCCCGGGAACGGGGGGGCTTTTACCGCGTACAGGAATTCCAGCGCGTGGTGGATGCTGTTGCCGAAGGCGAAATAATATTTCGGCTCTTCTTTTATTTTGTCTATGTACTTGAATTTATACTTGAGCGGACATTCCTCGTAGAGGGACAGCTTCGAGTAAGAAAACGAAAGCAGACCTTTCGAATTTGTTTTCGGCTCCTTAACGGCAGGAGGAAGCGGCAGCGCGGCGCCGAAAAGCCCCGGCTCTCCGGCTTCTTCGCTTTTAACGGATTTCTTCATATTTTCCGGACCACGCTTAGGAGTGACCTTGAGGATAAAAATCTATGCCCCCACCAGGAATCGAACCTGGATTACCTGCTTAGAAGGCAGATGCTCTATCCGTTGAGCTATGGGGGCCTTTGTCGTACCCCGCGCGAAACAAATGCGCGGGGCGGATTACCGCCGGACCTCTAATGGAAATCGGTCCGGTACCTGTTCTACTGAATTGTGTCCATGGTGGCGCAAGACTGCCGCTAAGTCCACCCCACGAGGGGAACTAGGTTTCCCTTCGTCGCTCGCTTTTCGCGCCATTAAAGGCGCGAACGCTCGCTGAACCCTTCTATAAGGTCCCCGCACTTGCTACGAAGGTAACGTGCGGGCCTATTGAACCCCGCGCAGAACTACGTGCGCGGGGCGGATTACCGCCGGACCTCTAGCGGAAATCGGTAAGGTGTTATTATATAAAAGGTAGAGAGACCTGTCGAATTTGGAGAGCACGCCAGTTGAAAGCACGACCGGACAGGATGAATTAAGTTGAGAGTTAGAATTACTAACCTGCATCTGGATGATTTTTGAACCGCCAATCGCTTAAACAGAACACAAACCGCCTATTTTTAGAAAAGGGGGAAACTTATTTCATTGGGGAAATGCGTTATAGGCCTAAATTAGGCCTTGACAGCTATACTTTGCTATACTATACTTATGGAGGCATTATGACCATAACAAACGAAACCAACAGGGACTTTAAATTGTGGATGGTCGCAACACTCGGCCTGATAAAGGATGGAAAAATGGGCGCCTCGCAGGCTCGGGCCGACCGCATCAAAACCGCGATGACCTACACCAAGAGGGGAGGTAAACAATAATGAAAGCGCGCTACCAGATAGTTATCTCACTTTCGGAAGAAGACAGCAAGAAACTAGCTGAACTGCGGGATTCAGGATACCAGATAGTTGAAATCTTCCGTCTCGGCCTGGGAGAGGCCGAGGCGGAGGCGGCCAAGAGCCGCAAAAAGAAAGAAGCTGACCGGGGAAAAAAGGAAAAACCGGGCGACGCGCTTTTTTAACTTAAATCCCTCGGTCCAGGGTAGTTTCCATATAAAAAACACGTGAACGGAATAATTCCCGCATGATCAGCTCCCGCCCAGAACTCTTACCTCATTAATTTCATTACTGCAAAAAACACGAATTAAAGTTTGTTTCTCGGTAGATATGAAACTGCACACCGGCTTCCGCCGGTGTGACGAATCGACTGAAACTTTCGGGGGAGCGTGCTGCTTTTGTGCCTTTGTCCCACTGCTGCGACCTCTAAGGACGAAAACCACTTAATTTTTTTCGGGACAAATGATAACCGCAGTTTAATTCTCCCCATAATACCGCAGTTATATCTTCCCCACTCCGTGTGCGCCGTTTTTTAAAAATCCCACAATTTCGCAAATGATTGCTGTTAGGCTGTAGCATAGGAGCCCTCC
>Ga0209697_10003107_pt1 | contig 22900 bp, 19 predicted proteins | sample AliMusrvi5mmetaG_FD_184115 | JGI IMG/M metagenome (GOLD analysis project Ga0209697, IMG submission 184115) | Freshwater lake bacterial and archeal communities from Alinen Mustajarvi, Finland, to study Microbial Dark Matter (Phase II) - Alinen... | ecosystem: Environmental > Aquatic > Freshwater...
TTGGATGTAAGCAAGCAGGACATTTTTCCAATGCTTTTTCTGATTCATAAACGTATCCGCAGTTCAAACATTTCCACCAAACTTTTCCGTCTTTCATAAAAACTTTATCTTCTGAAAGGTTTTGTAATAGCTTTAAATAGCGGCGTTCGTGTTCAGCTTCCACTTTGGCAATCATTTTGTAAGCTGTTGCTATTTCCATAAATCCTTCTTCTTTTGCTGTTTCAGCAAACTGAGGATATAAATCTGTCCATTCTTCATTCTCTCCTTCAGCAGCCGCTTTCAGGTTTTCTTTTGTTGTTCCGATTTTTCCGGCAGGATAACATGCAGTGATTTCAATGGCTCCACCTTCTAAAAATTTGAAAAAACGTTTTGCATGTTCTTTTTCCTGATTGGCTGTTTCCTGGAAAATAGCTGCAATCTGTTCGTAGCCTTCGTTCTTGGCAACTTTTGCAAAAAATTCATAACGATTTCTTGCCTGACTTTCACCGGCAAATGATTTTAATAAATTTTGTTCTGTTTTAGAACCTTTCAATGAGTTTGACATATCTTTTATTTTTTCAGGGTATAATTTTTTTTAACCGAATTTTGATATTAGCAAACTTACATAATTTTTTCAAAAAAAATTTTTATTTAATGAAAAAAATTTTCTTTCCTGACAGGTATAATACAGCATTATGTTTTACTAATATGCAAAAATAAATTAACACCTTCGCTTTCTGATTTAATATCAATGTTTTTATCTTCAATACCACAAGCATGAGCAAGCTTTATTAAATCTTCTTCTGTCCTATGGTTAAGATACCAAAATCCAAATTCCATGTAAGCCTTTGATGGATTCTTTGGATGGAAATTACCAATGACTAATTCACCATCAGTCCTAATATTCTTTAGAAATCTTTTAAGTAGTCTTATAAAAACTTTGTCTTCAAAGTAATCAAATAAACCTGCTGACCAAATTAAGTCGTATTCTTTACTTGTGTCAAACTTGAAAATATTTTTATTAATGAAATTAATTTTCGTTTGTTTTATAGTGCTTTTATTAAGTAAATTTTTCCCGTATTCTATGGCGTTTGTATCTAACTCAACACAATCAAAACTAATTTCACTTTTGGGATTTTCTTCCAGATATTCAATCATGTCCCTGCATGGACCGCTTGCTAAATTCAAGATATTAATATCATTTGCTTTTGTTTTTAAAAGTTGTTTAAAGTAATCTTTTCTGTTTCTTACTGCTTTACATGCAGCCAGAGTATGAAAGAAATAGTCCCACTTACTAAATTTAGAATCTTCTGTAATTGAATTTGTGTAAATTTTATCAATAATTTCAAAATCTCCAGAATAACCATGGGGTTTCACACAACAAAATCCTTGTAATGTTTTTGAAGTTAGCATTGCTTCTCCAAATCTTTTTTGAAATTCAATAACATCTTCGTTTTTCAAAAATCCTTCGGTTCTCAATTCTCTTTGCAATGTGTTTCCCTTCCTTTGCTTATTAAATCCCGCTCTTTTCCAATTGTTTTTTAACAATTTCAATTGAAAATCATAAAAAACAATTAGAACCCATTGTTTTCTATTTGTTTTCCGCAGTGATTGATTTAGTTTCTGCGGGGATTGATTTGGAAAAGGCGAAGATTGATTTGTTTTACAGAAAGACTGATATTTTTGCAAAAAGGAAAGGAAACTATTGCAAAGGGATTGATAGAACTTGAATAGGGAAACGTTTAGTTCCATAAGGGTGTTAATTAGAAAGGAATGTAAGTGAATTGAAATACCGAACCTTTGATTTGTTGAAGGAAAAGATAGTAAAATAATTGGCTGATAAAGGTTATTCTCTCTCTCTCTCTCTCTCTCTCTCTCTCTACAGCGGCAGGGAATTTAGAGGAGGCTACAAAACAAGATTGTTTTATTAAATGCAATGTCTTAATCATAAATAACACAGGCATTAAAAATGTGGTTTTAAATTCCGAATGCAATATAACATTTTTTTTGAAACTCAAAAATATTTTCAGTTTTTGTAATAATGTATATTTTTGATGCTGTTTTTTTGTGTTTAATTCTCTTATAACCCTTATCAAAAAGGAGAAGGACAGGGGATGGGTGTATTTTTAAATTTGATGAAAACAGATACGTTTTGATGATTCGGGAATGAAAATTTTATAGATAAAGTGTGGAATTCTTCTTTTTTACTCATCCCCAACCCTTCTCTAAAAATAGAGAAGGGAGTATCTCATCCTATCAGGTTTGATTCCATAAATTTCTATACTTGACAGGGGGGAAAACTAAAAAAAATTCTCCAATTAACTCTGTCAGGGTTCCAAACCCTGACAGAGTTATACTGCAGCTAAAAAAGTCAACGAAGCATGAGTTAATTATTTATTAAAAAAGTGATGTTGAAAAATGATGAATCTGTATAAATATTGCAAACTATTTTATGTCAAATTTTTCATTATCTTTGCGCCGAAATTTAGATTTCTCGATAAATGATAAAAATAACATTACCGGATAATTCGGTTCGTGAATATCCTGAAGGCACTACGGCTCTTGAGGTTGCTAAAAGCATCAGCGAAGGATTGGCACGTAATGTGCTTGCTGCCAAGTTGGATGATGAAGTGATTGATGCAACAAGACCAATCAACAAAGATGCAAAACTAAAATTGCTGACATGGAATGATACCGAAGGCAAAGCTGCTCTTTGGCATTCGTCTGCACACATCATGGCAGAAGCGATTGAATCGTTTTATCCTGGCGTGAAGTTTGGCATTGGTCCTGATATTGAAAATGGTTTTTATTATGATATTGACTTCTGCGAACACACCATCACTGAAGCTGATTTAAAAAAAATAGAAAATAAATTCTTAGAAATTTGCAGACAGAAAAATGTTTTTGTACGAAAAGACATTTCAAAAAATGATGCATTAGATTTCTTCACAAAGAAAAACGATCCATATAAATTAGAATTGATAAGCGAATTGCAGGATGGAACAATCAGTTTGTATGAATCAGGCAATTTTACTGATCTTTGCCGTGGTCCGCATATTCCAGATACAGGTTTTATCAAAGCTGTAAAATTATTAAGTATTGCAGGCGCTTACTGGCGAGGCAATGAGAAGAACAAACAGCTTACTCGTATTTACGGAATTACATTTCCAAAACAAAAAGAGCTGGAAGAATATCTCGTAATGCTTGAAGAAGCTAAAAAAAGAGACCATCGTATCATTGGTAAAGAACTTGAACTTTTTACTTTTTCTCAAAAGGTAGGTTCCGGTCTTCCGCTCTGGTTGCCTAAAGGTGCAGCTTTGCGTGAACGTTTGGAAAATTTCTTAAAGAAGATTCAAAAACAATATGGCTACGAACAAGTCATCACGCCACATATCGGACTAAAAGATTTATATGTTACATCAGGACATTGGGAAAAATATGGAAAAGATTCTTTTCATCCAATTCATACACCGCAGGAAGGCGAGGAGTTCTTACTGAAACCAATGAATTGCCCGCATCATTGTGAAATCTATAAATCAAAACCACGCTCTTATAAAGATCTTCCTTTGCGTTTAGCAGAATTTGGAACAGTTTATCGTTATGAACAAAGCGGCGAACTGCACGGTTTGACAAGGGTTCGCGGATTTACACAGGATGATGCACATTTATTTTGTCGCCCTGATCAGATAAAAGAAGAATTTGAAAAAGTAATTGATATCGTTTTATACATTTTTAATATTCTTGATTTTAAAGATTATACAGCACAGATTTCTTTGCGCGATCCAAGCAATACAGAAAAATATATTGGTTCGGATGAGAACTGGGAAAAAGCTGAAAAAGCTATCATTGAAGCAGCTGCTGAAAAAGGATTGAGAACAACTGTTGAACTGGGCGAAGCAGCTTTCTACGGACCAAAACTTGACTTCATGGTCAAAGATGCGATTGGAAGAAAATGGCAGTTAGGAACTATACAAGTTGATTACAATCTTCCGGAACGTTTTGAATTAGAATATGCAGGAAGTGATAATCAGAAACATCGTCCTGTCATGATACATCGTGCGCCATTCGGTTCAATGGAGCGTTTTGTAGCTGTATTGATTGAGCATTGTGCCGGTAAATTTCCATTATGGTTAACCCCTGAACAGGCGATTATTCTACCAATCAGTGAAAAATTTCATGAATATTCAAAAAAAGTATTAAATTTGCTGCAAAATTCAGACATACGAGTTCTTGTTGATGAAAGAGGAGAGAAGATAGGTAAAAAGATCAGAGATGCTGAACTGCAACGGATTCCCTTCATGTTAATTGTTGGAGAAAAAGAACAAGATGAAGAAAAGGTTTCTGTTCGCAAACAAGGTTCAGGAGATTTAGGTTCTTTTACAATCAATGAAGTTGCTGAATTAATAAACAAAGAAATTAGCGAAATATTAAAATAAAGAGAAGTTTAATTTTTAAAAAGGAGGTTTGGTATTATAACGAATAATCGTTTTGAGAAGAGTAAAAGGCCATTTGAACGTAAGCCTTTCAAAAAGCAATATCCTCACAGGATTAATGATTTAATCAGAGAATCAATGGTGAGGGTTGTAGGTGAAAATATTCAACCAGGAATTTATTCTATACGGGAAGCCTTGGATATGGCGGAACAACAAGGTCTTGATCTTGTTGAAATTTCTCCAACAGTAAATCCACCTGTATGTAAAATAATTGACTATCAAAAATTTTTATATCAGCTAAAAAAGAAACAAAAAGATACAAAAGCGAAAGCGGCCAAGATAATTGTAAAAGAAGTAAGATTTGGTCCTAACACTGATGAACATGATTTTGAATTCAAATTGAAACACATTATCAATTTTCTTAGTGAAGGAGCCAAAGTGAAGACAGATGTCTTTTTTAAAGGTCGTTCGATAATGTATAAAGAACAAGGCGAAAATATTCTAAAACGTGTTGCACTCGGTATAGAAGAATGCGGAAAAGTAGAACAAGAGCCTCGTTTAGAAGGAAAAAGATTAATAATGATACTTGCACCTAAAAAATAATTTATTTTAATATCTATTTAAAATGCCTAAACAGAAAACAAAATCCAGTGTAAAGAAAAGATTCAGTATAACTGGTACTGGAAAGATTAAAAGAAAACATGCTTTTAAAAGTCATATTCTTACAAAAAAATCAACGAAACGTAAACGTCAATTGACGCATTCAGGTTTAGTTGACAGTACCGAGATGAAGTCTATCAAAAGAATGTTAAACGCTTAAACAATTATTTTTTTTATAAACCTTGTTCAATGCCGTATGAAGTTTCTGTAAAGCCAGAGCGCTTGAACAAAAAATCATTAAACTATGCCACGTTCAGTCAATAGTGTTGCTAAGAGAGCAAGAACTAAAAAAATGTTAAGCCGAACAAAAGGATATTTCGGCAAAAGAAAAAATGTACGATCACATGCCAAAATTGGCTTGGAAAAAGGATTACTTCACGCATTTGTGGGAAGACGTAATAAGAAACGAGATTTTCGTAGTCTTTGGATTGCACGTATCAATGCAGCAATCAGAGAATATGATATGAGTTATTCAGATTTCATGGGACGTTTGAAAAAGAATGAAATTGATATTAACCGCAAAGTACTTGCTGATCTTGCTTTAAACAACCCTGAAGGTTTTAAAGCCATTGTTCTTTCAGTAAAATAATTAAAAAAAATTTGGATTTTAATTATTTTCAAAAACAATAAAAATATACAAATAATTTCTTTGGGTATTATAATATTTGCAAGTATATTTGCACTCCCAAAATGTTTAAGTAGCTCAGCAGGTAGAGCACATCCCTTTTAAGGATGGGGTCCCGGGTTCGAATCCCGGCTTGAACACTTTCACAAAAAGCCAAAATACGCTAACCACCGCAAACCCTTGATTTACGGTGGTTTCTTTTTTTACCCACCGCAAAAAATACCTATAAAACGCATATACTCTGGTGGAGTTGGCGGTGGAGTTGATTCAATTTTCTCCAAGTCCACCAAGTTGAAATAATGCGCTGATTTGTAGTGTTTTGCACTTGACGAACTTGCATAGTTTAAGTAATTTTATACACCTAAAAAAAAATATTAGGTGGAGTTATTAATTTAAAAATAAAACTATGAACAAGAAAAGTTATTCAGTGTTGTTTTACATTAAACGCACTAAGTTATTAAAGGATGGTAAAGCGCCTATTTTTACAAGGATTACAGTAGATCATGAACGAGTAGAATTTACTCTTCAAAGAAAAGTTGAAGAAAGTTTATGGGATGATAAATCCAGTCGGATGCTTGGAAACACAATTGAAGCCATAGAGCTAAATGATTACTTAGATAATGTTCAAAGTAAGCTTTATGAAATCAAACGAAATTATGAAGAGTTCCATAAACCTTTTACTTCAATTGATATAAAGAATGAATTTTTTGGAATTAAGAATGAAGACAGTTTTACATTCTTTGAAATTTTCCAAGAGCATAATGACAGAGTAAAAGCTTTGATAGGGAAGGACTATGTGAAAGATACGCACAAACACTATCAGACCACTCTAAACAATCTTAAATCCTTTGTTAAATGGAAATATAACAAAAGTGATTTACAACTTGAGGAGCTTAATTCTAAATTGATTTTAGATTTTGAATTATTTCTAAAGCAAAATAAAAACTGCTGTAATAACACAGCAATAAAATATATGAAGCATTTTAGAAAGATTATCCGAATTGCTTTAAATAGAGGATTAAAGAAAGATCCTTTTTTAGATGTGAAATTTAAACTGGATAAAGTTGAAATTGATTATCTGGAAGATTTTGAATTAGAAACTTTATTGAAAAAGAAATTTGAAAATTCAAGAATTCAAAATGTAAAAAATATTTATCTGTTTTGTTGCTTTACCGGATTAGCATTTACGGATGTTTATCATTTAACCCCAGAGAATCTTGTCACTGATGGCAAAGGAAATAAATGGATTTATAAGAAAAGACAAAAAACAGGAACCCTATGTAAAATACCTTTGCTTCCGCCAGCTGAAGAAATTTTAAATTATTATCAAGAATTTCAGTCTTTTTTCAAAGGTCATTTGTTGCCAGTTTTATCAAATCAAAAAATGAATGTGTATTTAAAAGAAATTGCAGACAGCTGTCAGATCAATAAAAAACTCACAACGCATACGGCAAGACATACATTTGCAACAACCGTTACATTGGCTAATGATGTTCCACTTGAAGTAGTTTCAAAAATACTGGGTCATTCATCAATAAAAATGACATTAAACTATGCTCGTGTTCTAACAAATAATATTGAAAAATCAATGAATCCATTAAAAGAAAAATATCCAAAACAGAATAATTTTAATTTTTATAAGATGGAAGATAATTAAAAATTAAACTGATGATTTTGATAAAAAAGAGGGATTACAGATGTTAAGATTAAAGGAATAGATAATAGTTATCAAATACTTGATTGATTATATTTATGTTATAATGTTATTTTCTTTATTGTCTTTTTTTCGTTTATAGATTAGATATACAACCGTAATAGATAATATAAAAATCATTCCGATACCACTATATACAAAATATCGATTGATGGTCATAGTTGTTTGTACCTCTTCGGTTTTTACAGGAACCTTGTCAATGGTTGTAACAATATTTATTTTTTGAATTTCTTTTGTCGTATTGAAAGAACTGTTATTACTATCATTTTTAGATTTTTTAGGATCATTAATTTTATTTAAAGATGTGATAACATGAACTGCATCAAGAATGCTCTTTGTAATTTTAATTGAGTTATCATCAGCTCCGTATTTTTTCAAATCGTTAATGTTCACCTTATCAGTATAAGCCCAGATAGCATCTTGTCCTATTATGTTTTGTAAATAAGCTGATTCAATATATTTGCTAATATTAACTAATGAATTGTCAGCTATTGAACCAATTTGGAATGTTGTATGAATATCAGGAGGCCCTTTGTGATATTGAGTACACATAGCATACAAACGATTTGTGTATTTTGATTTTGGTGAAAGGGCGATTTCAAAATAATGGGTAATTATCATTCTTTGTATTGATTCATCATCTGGAATTAAAAATGTTCCACAATCAAGTTTTAGATAAACCAAACTATCGATTCTACTTTGAATATTGAAAGTCATACATTTCCCAAAATAAATTCCGCCATCAGTATTGTCTGATTTTAATGGTTGATCCGAACCAGTAATTTTTAAATTTATAATTCCTTTTTTGAAAGCTTCTTTCATTGAAATCAGAGAAATTCTTTTATTTTTTGAAGTGCTCTGGGCTTCAACTCTCAATAGAATCAAAAGAAAAGTAATGATTGTTAATATTATATATTTTCGCATTATGTTTATTAAAATAAAATTTGGAAAATTTTGTTAACGAATAAATCTTGTAACCCCAAATATAATAAAAATCAAAATATATTGAAAAAATGTTTTTTTATAAAAGTTAAAATAAAAATGTGTAGAGGATATGTACTTAAGCGTTCAGTGCTGATTTCATTTTAGTCAAAAAAAATATTGGAACTTTTATTTCTTTTTTTTACATTAACATATTATGAAAACTAAAGATTTATTCTTGTGAATTTAAGATGAGAGATAAATAAAAAACAAAAGATGGAGTTCAACGCACCAACTTAAAAATGTATATTTGAAAATTAATATTTAAGATTTTTCTAAATGAGTGAAGAACAAAAAAAACAACTGGAACAACAGCTATGGAATATAGCTAATACCTTAAGAGGGAAGATGGGTGCCGATGAATTTCGTGATTATATCTTGGGATTTATTTTTTATAAATATCTGTCAGAGAAAATGGAGATTTACGCAAATAACATTTTGAAACAGGACAAAATAAAATACCGTGAGATTCAAGAAAACACTAAGAAAAGCAAAGAATACATTGATGCAATAAGAGAAGAATCATTAGAAAAATTAGGTTACTTTTTAAAACCTTCTGAATTGTTTGGTGAAGTGGCAAAACGTGGAAATGGTAATGGAAACAAGGATAAAGAAAGTAATTTTATTCTTGAAGACTTACAAAAAATTCTGATAAATATCCAATTAAGCACAATGGGGACTGCAAGCGAAGAGGATTTTGATAACCTCTTTGAGGATATGGATTTAAACAGCACCAAGCTTGGCAAGACACCCGAAGCAAGAAATGAAATTATTGCAAAAGTATTGTCGCATCTTGATAAAATTGATTTCAATCTCGACCATACTGAACTCGATGTTCTGGGTGATGCCTATGAATACTTGATTGGACAGTTTGCAAGCGGAGCTGGGAAAAAAGCAGGTGAGTTCTATACTCCACAACAAGTTAGTATGGTTCTTGCAAAATTAGTAACAACAGGTAAAAAGAAATTAAAATCGGTTTATGATCCAACATGTGGCTCGGGCTCGCTATTGTTGCGTGTGGCAAAGGAAGTAAAAGAAGTTACAAACTTTTATGGTCAGGAAATGAACCGTACTACTTACAACCTTGCAAGAATGAATATGATTTTACACGATGTACATTATCGTAAATTCGATATTAAGCAAGAAGATACATTAGATCATCCACAACATTTGGGAATGACGTTTGAAGCCGTTGTTGCAAATCCGCCATTTTCAGCTCAATGGAGTGCAAATCCATTGTTTACAAGCGACGACCGTTTTAGTCAATACGGTAAACTTGCACCATCAAGTAAAGCCGATTATGCTTTTGTGCAACATATGATTTATCATCTTGCTGAGAATGGTATTATGGCGGTTGTTTTACCTCATGGAGCCTTGTTTAGAGGTGGCGCAGAACAACACATTCGTAAATACTTGATTGAAGATAAAAATTTTTTAGATGCTGTTATTGGTTTGCCAGCCAATATCTTTTATGGTACAAGCATTCCTACATGCATAATAGTATTTAAAAAATGTCGTGAGCAACCCGAAGATGTATTATTTATTGATGCCAGTAATGATTTTGAAAAAATAAAAACACAAAACATTTTAAGGCAAGAGCATATTGACAAAATCATTGACACTTATAGAAATAGAAAAGTTATTGAAGAATATAGTAGCCTTGCAACACTTAAGGAAATTGATGAAAATGAATACAATCTGAATATTTCTCGATATGTAGACACTATTGCTAAAGAAGAAATAATTGACATTGATACTATTGCAAAGCAAATAAGATTTTTGGAAAGCGAGACAAAAAAAACAGATAAAGAATTGACTGCATTTTGTAAAGAATTAAATATTGAAACTCCATTTTAAATGAAGAAGCAAAATGAAATACCCAAATTACGATTTCCTTCATTTAAAAATGATTGGGAAATAATTAATGGCGACATTGTGTTTGAAAGTGTTTCTAACAAAAATCATAATTCTGATTTACCAATTTTGGCTATAACCCAAGAACAAGGTGCAATACCAAGAGATTTAATTGCTTATAATATATCTGTAACTGATAAAAGTATTGAATCATATAAAGTTGTTGAAGAAGGTGACTTTATTATCAGTTTAAGGTCTTTCCAAGGTGGAATAGAATATTCAAATTTCAAAGGAATATGCAGTCCTGCATATATCATTCTTAAGCCCATCAAGGAAATAGATAGAACATTTTTTAAATACTATTTTAAAACTCCACGTTATATAAAAAGATTAACCAAGAATTTGGAAGGCATCAGAGATGGAAAGATGATTAGTTTCAAATATTTTTCTGAAGCTAAACTAACCTTCCCAACCATACCCGAACAAACCCGCATCGCTTCATTCTTTATTGTCATTGATCAAAAACTATTTCAACTCAAACAAAAGAAAACCCTTTTGGAGCAATACAAAAAAGGTGTAATGCAAAAAATCTTTTCACAAGAGCTACGCTTTAAAGATGAGAATGGGAAAGAGTTTCCGAAGTGGGAGAGGAAGAAGTTGGGGGAAATTGGCGAATTTCAAACAAGTAGTGTTGACAAACTTAATGTTGAAGGTGAAAAAGAAGTATATCTTTTTAATTATATGAATGTTTATAGGCATGAAAATATCAATAAACAAACAATTACTAATTTACAAGTTACAACTGCAAAAGACACTCAAATAAAATCAAACAATTTAGTAAAGGGAGATATTTTATTTACTCCATCTTCAGAAACACCATCAGATATTGGGCATTCAGTTGTTATTTTTGAGGATTTAGAAAATTGTGTTTATAGTTATCATTTAATGAGATTTAGACCTAAAATAAAAATAGATATACTTTATTCTCATTATTTCTGTAATATACCTGATGTTCTTAATCAATTCTCAAAATTATCAACTGGAAGTACGAGATTCACAATTTCAGTTAAATCTTTTAAATCAATTGAAATTAACCTTTCTTGTTTAAAAGAACAAACAAAAATCGCCAATTTCCTCTCTGTCATTGACGAAAAAATAAACCATTGCCAAAAGCAGATAGAACAAACCAAACAATGGGAAAAAGGATTGTTGCAAAAAATGTTTTGTTAATGAAATTTTATCCCAAAATGAAAATAATAATAGAAAAACTTGTTAATTCAAAAAAACATAGTAATTTTGTATCAACAGTACCCGTTTTGCATACCATAAGAACTGCAAGCGGGTCATTTTTTTTATATGCCTATGTCGAATAAACCTGCATATACCATAGCAGACCAGATAGCATTACTCAAACAACGAGGAATGTCCTTTCGCAATGAAACTGCTGTACCAGAATTGTTAAAAAACATTAGTTATTACCGACTGAAAGGTTATTGGTGGGATATGCAAGAAGATTACAATTTACATACCCTGAAACCGAATACCTATTTTGAAGATATTATTGGACGTTATAATTTTGATAGAGATTTACGACTTATTTTATTTGATGCCATTGAACATATTGAAATTGCTTTGAGAGCCAAAATGATTTATCATTTATCTATTAGCTATGGTGGGCTTTGGTATCTTGATGCTTCATTGTTTGAGTCTAATACAAAAACGATAAACAATATAACAAAAACAATTCATCTACACATTTTAGATGAGCTTAAATTAGAATTTAAGAGAAGTACAGAAATTTTTATTAAAGACCAAAAAAATCGCTTTCCTAACAAAGATACTGATGCTTGGAAAATACTTGAAGTAGCTTCTATGGGAACGCTTTCTAAATTATACAAAAATCTAAAACATCAGTTACCAGAAAAAGCCAACATTGCTAAAGAAATGGGATTAAATTTACACAGTGAGCTATCCAGTTGGTTGGAAGCTATAACATATGTTAGAAATATCATTGCACATCATTCAAGGTTGTGGAGCAGGAATATGGTAAAAAGACCAATGGAAGAAATAAATAACCCTATTGGATTATGGTTTTGTAATCCTCTAACGGAGGTTCAATCCAAGAAGCCATTTTTAATTATATCTTGTATGATATATTTGTGCAATCAGGTTTCTTCAAATCATCAAATTAAAAATAAAATCATCAAACTTTTTAATACGAACCCTAATATTCCTATATATAAATTAGGGTTCGTAAATAATTGGGATAAGGAAGCTATTTGGAAATAAAATGTCAAAGCAACCTGAACAAATATTAGAAGAACAACTGGTTGAGCAACTGCAAAAGTTGAACTACAGCTTGGTTTATATTAAAGACGAAAAAGAACTTATTGCTAATCTGAAAAGCCAGTTAGAAAAACACAATAATATTACTTTTAGCAATAAAGAATTTGATAAAGTATTAAATATTTTAAGCAAAGGCTCTGTATTTGAAAAAGCCAAAACACTCCGTGAAAAACAGCATATAGTCAGAGATAACGGTAAAAATCTCTATTTTGAATTCATACAAACTGAACATTGGTGTCAGAACCAGTTTCAGGTTACGCATCAGGTAACGATAGAAGGCAAATATAAAAACCGTTACGATGTTACTTTGCTGATTAATGGTTTGCCATTGGTGCAGATAGAACTTAAGCGTAGAGGGCTTGAATTGAAAGAAGCGTTTAATCAAATTAATCGTTACCAACGACATTCCTTTGGTGCAAATTCTGCTTTGTTTCAATACCTACAAATCTTTGTAATCAGCAATGGTGTTAACACAAAGTATTATGCCAACAATAGATTTCAATCATTCAAACAAACCTTTTTCTGGACAGACAAGGAAAACAAACGGCTTACCAATATTCTGAATGGTTTTACCAGTGATTTTCTGGAGCCGTGCCACATATCGAAAATGATATGCAAATATATTGTGCTGAATGAAACGCAAAAAATCTTGATGGTCTTGCGTCCGTATCAGTATTATGCAGTGGAAGCACTTGTTGACAAAGTAATGCATAGTCGAAGCAATGGCTATATTTGGCATACCACAGGATCGGGTAAAACATTGACTTCATTTAAAGCCAGTCAGGTTCTTACAGCTCTGCCGAAAATTAAGAAAGTTGTTTTCGTAGTTGACCGTAAAGATTTGGATTATCAAACCACCAAAGAATTTAATAGTTTCAGCAAAGGCAGTATTGACGGTACTGACAACACTAGGGCATTGGTTAAACAATTTTCGGACGATACAAAACTCTTAGTTACCACCATTCAGAAACTAAATACTGCTATCAGCAAAAAACAGTATTTCACTAAAATGGAAAAACTAAAAAACGAGCGCATTGTTTTTATTTTCGATGAATGCCACCGCTCACAGTTTGGAGAAACGCATAGCCGAATAAAAACATTTTTCAATGAACCGCAAATGTTTGGTTTTACTGGTACACCTATCTTTGTCGACAATGCTGTTAAAAATGAATTAGGAAAACGCACAACGAAAGAATTGTTTGGCGATTGTTTGCACAAATATGTGATTTCTGATGCTATTAAAGATGAAAATGTATTGAAGTTTTCGGTTGAATATGTTGGCAGATACAAAAGAAAAGACACAGCAACTGAAATTGATATTGAGGTAGAAGACATTGATACCAAAGAGTTGATGGAATCGCCAGTGCGTTTAGAAAAGATTGTAGATTATATTTTAGCCAATCATAATCGTAAAACACACACCAAAGAATTTACCGCCATGTTTTGTGTAAGTGGCATCGAAACATTGATAAAATATTATGATATTTTCCAAAAGAAAAAGGAAGAAGGAAAACATAATCTAAAGATTGCAACCATATTCAGTTATACAGCCAATGAAGATGATGCAGATGCAAATGGCTTTATTCCCGAAGAATTATCTATTGCTGAAGAACCACGGGTGCTGTATGGATTGCAGGCACACAGTAGAGAAAAACTTGACGAATACATTGAACAATACAACAAAATGTTCGAGACAAAATTCTCAACCAAAGACAGTGAATCTTTTTATAACTATTACAACGATATTTCTAAGAAAGTAAAAGAACGCAAAATTGATATTCTGCTTGTTGTGAATATGTACCTCACAGGCTTTGATAGTCCACCATTGAACACTTTATATGTTGACAAAAATCTGAAATATCATGGACTGATACAAGCCTATTCACTCACCAACAGAATATTGAACGAACAAAAATCACAGGGAAACATTGTTGTATTCCGTAATCTAAAAAATGCTACAGATGAAGCAATAACCTTGTTTAGCAATAAAGAAGCCATTGAGGTTATCATTATGAAACCTTATGAGGATTACGTTAAGAAATTCAACGAAGCATTTATTAAACTACTGAAAATTACTCCAACGGTAAACAGTGTAAACGAACTGCAAACAGAAAACGATGAGCTGGAATTTATCAAATCATTCAGGGAGTTGATGCGAATAAAAAATATTCTCACTGCTTTCTCTGATTTTAAATGGGAAAGTTTGGCAATGAACGAACAGCTTTTTGAAGACTATAAAAGCAAATATCTTGACCTGTACGACAAAGTTAAAAGCAATAATCAAAAAGAGAAAGTTTCAATATTGGAAGATGTTGATTTTGAACTCGAATTGATTCATCGAGACGAAATCAATGTTGCATACATCATACAGTTGCTTATAAAACTGAAATCGAAAGTAAGAGCCGATGTTGCACAAGTAGAAAAAGAAATATTCAATTTGCTCAATACCGAAGCCCATTTGCGTAGTAAACGTGAATTGATTGAAAAATTCATTCAAGCTAATCTACCTTCGATTAAAGATACTGATGATATTCCACAAGAATTTGAAAAGTTCTGGAATGAGGAACAGCAAAAGGCTTTTAACCAACTTGTAAATGCAGAAAAGTTATCGGCTGATAAAACGCAATCATTGATTGAAGATTATTTATATGCCGAGAGAGAACCACTTCGAGATGAAATACTTGAATTATTGGAAGGGGAGCAACCAACAGTTTTAGAACGAAAAAAAACTGGTGATAGAATCCTGAAAAAGATTTTGAATTTTGTGGATACGTTTATTAATGGGATTGCGGGAGTTTAACGTCATATGAAACCAGAGTTCATTTTTGAGCAACTCTTACAAAAAAACAAACTTTGTAATAATAGACAATTGTATTGGCTCGTCGGCTTTGGTAATGTGCTTATAGAAGCTTTAGTTTATTAAAATTCGTCTTTTATTTTTTCCAAATAATACCTAAATTCTTCATATTTTAAGATTTTATTTTTCCTTGTTTTTAATAAAATCCTTCTTGCTTTTTCATATTTGTCGAGTTCTTTCTCGAAAAACCACTTTTTATAATCAGTATATTCTATTGATTGACTCGTCAACAAAGCATTAAAGGAATTTGCTGCTTGGTCAAAATAATCTCTGCATAACATTTCTGTATAGAACTGAGCAAAACCTTCAACAATTTTTAAATCTGAATTATTGAAGTCTTCAGAATTCCAATTGTTACCATCTTTATCAAACCCAATATGTGTATAACCATGAACTAACTCGTGAATTAATACAACTAAGGTGAAATCCTCAATTGGTAAATCATGTAAAATATTGCAAAGACCAATGCACAACCAATATAATTCAACATGATTGTCTTTTATAAAATATGCTCCTAACAAATCGGGGCCGAGTTCCTTTATTGATTCTAATATTCCGCAATCCTCGACTTCTTTTATTAATTTGTGTAAGTGATTTTTTACACTCGAAAGCTCTTGAACCTTTGAAGCATTTTTATGATATTGAGAGAAGTTAGAATATTTATCAATTTGAAAATCAATTTCATTAGCTGAACGCTTCATTCTTCTAAAATGTAAAAGCAGTTCAATATGATTGTCATCATACTTGTCAAATAACTCTAATAGGCTTAAAGGAACAAGATCAACGACTTTGATTGGAATACTTGCTTTTTCTCGATTATCTATTTCTTTTGTGTCTATATCTTTTGTTCTATATGTTAATGAAACACCAGTTTTTTCAGCAATTACCCCTCTAACTTTAATATTATACTTGTCTTTTGCTCTGATGACTTCCTCTTTCAAATTTTTATTGAAAATCAAAATAAGTTTTTCAAGACGTTCATATTGCTTTTTCTGAGAGACTGTCAATGGCAAAAACCAAGTTGAATATTTACTGCTAAAACTTTCCATATTTACTTTATTAATTTACTTAATTTAAATTTTATTTCTTTTTAGATTGAAAAAAATTATCATGTTGTTGTTGCAGAATATTTATATCGCTTATAATATATATTTTTTAGATTTTTTATTTTATTTATTTTCCATTAGAATAAGAATTTTTTATGATAAATAATAAAATACAAGAATAAAAAAAAGGCGTAGAACTATAACTATATCTGTTTGTGAGGTACTGGTATACCCAATCCGACAAATAAGTTTAGCCCACGCCTTGACGTGAGCGTATCACTTATTATTCCTATCGGATTTTGAAAATTACCAGTTTTCACAAACAAGAATAAAAGCTAACGCTTTTATAAATTTCTTAAACAAAGAACAATTTATATTCTTCTTTACAGAATATAAATACAAATATAAAGTAATAAAATTCTATTTTTTTAAAAACCAATTAAAATATTTTATGGATTTCACAAATAAACATAATTTGTAATTCATAGTAAACATTTGTTTTCAGTGAACCAGTTAAATAAAAATAATAGTCCTTATTTTACAAGGATTTTCTAACTAAAAAATAGATACCTTTATTTTGAACCATTAAAAACTATTTTAGTGTGTTTTGAAAACACACATAATTGAACAATTATTAAGATGGGGGATGTAATAAATCCGATCAATTTTGTCTTTTCCACACATCAAACAAAATATCATATTCTGAAGAAATGTGGATTTGAATTTTTTTTTGATTATTACATGATTCTGCAATTACTTTATAAATATAAATATCTTTTTCACTTAAATTGCCAATTTCAAATATATTCATTGTGAAAAATTCACTTTCATTTGTAAAGTATTCCCAAAATTCATTAAAGTCTTTAAACCTCTTTTCTTGTTTCATTTGTGAATAATCAAAGCCTAAATCCAATAATTGATTTTTAGAATAATTCTTTGAGAAAAAAATCTTTTCCGAATCCAAAATATTATTGATGACGTTTTTGAGAATTAAACTTATTTCCATATCAAATAGATTTTTATCTATTATTTTTCTAGTTGATCTAAGTTCAAGGCAATTAAATGAAAAATTTAGTTGATAAAATTTATGGCCTGGAATTTCAAAATATTTAAGTATTAATTTCTTGTCATTTTTTGTTTTTGATTTCATCATATTAAATGCACTAAAAAAAACATAAAATTATCGGTAGTTGAAATTCTATTTTTTTTATAAAAATTGTATAAAATTATAAAAAATGTATAAAATTAGAAAAAATGTATTTTTTTCACTCTTTTTTTAACGTTGAGAATTATAAAATCAGCTTGAATTGTTTATGTATAATTAAATCCCAAAGTGTTTTGACCAAATTTTTTGTACATAAGATCAAAAGTTGTCCCTGCGAATCTATCTGCAATAGGTAAAATGAATTTATCAATTTTGAACCATTCAAAACCATTTGGTTTTTTAAATAAGCGGTAGGTCGTATTATTTGGAAAATCTAATATTTGTAAAAGATAATTTTGTTCCTTTTTAATTGAATTAGTTTTCATACACTATCAATTTTCAGTAAAAAAGTATTCTTATTAAGAATTTAATTATTAATACAAATGTATTATAAAAATTACCACCAAAGGGGTCAAAATAATAATCTTTTGTACTATTATGGCATAATTACCTTTTTGTCGGGAAAGTTATAATAGGGGTTTTATATTAATAAAATACAAGGATGTTGTGTCATATGAAGAATTTGCATATAAGTTGTCAAAACGAAATTTGAATAATATCTATACATACAGTCAAATTTTGATATATCGAAATAGGATTGTTCTGTTAAAAAAAACTTACTTTTGTAATAGGTGAAACCAGATTAAATTTTTTAGAATAAATGAAACAATCAAAAAAAAATTCAACAACATCTCTTGAAATTTTTTCTATTTCATCTGAAACCGCATTAGAATTACCAATAGTTTCATCTGGAATAAATGCAGGATTTCCTTCACCAGCAGCAGATTTTACTGACTTATCCATAGACCTGAACAAATATCTTGTTAAAAATGCATCAGCAACTTTTTATGGAAGAGTAAAAGGGGAGTCCATGAAAGATGCAGGTATAGACAATGGCGACCTGCTTATTATTGATAAAAGTCTTGAACCTATTGATGGCAAAATTGCTGTCTGTTATATTGACGGAGAGTTTACCATTAAACGAATTAAATTAGAAAAAAATATTTGTTGGCTGTTAGCTGCTAATGAAAAATACAAGCCAATCAAAGTAACACCTGATAACGATTTTTTAATTTGGGGTATAATAACTCATGTAATTAAATCTTTCTAATGTTTGCTCTTGTTGATTGCAATAATTTTTATGCTTCCTGTGAGCGTGTTTTCAGACCAGACCTGATCGGTAAGCCTATTGTTGTGTTATCAAATAACGATGGTTGTATTATTGCCAGAAGTAATGAAGCCAAAGCATTAAAAATTCCAATGGGTGCACCTGCCTATCAATATGAAAAAATATTTACTGAAAATAATGTTCAGGTTTTTTCAGCCAACTTTGTTTTATATGGTGATATGAGTTCAAGAGTTATGAATATTCTATCTTCATATTCACCAGACATTGAGATTTACAGCATAGACGAAGCATTTTTAAAATTAAATGGATTTGAAAAATTCAATCTGCAAACTTACGGTCAGGAAATACAACGCAGAGTAACCAAGTGGACAGGCATTCCTGTCAGTGTTGGTATTGCACCAACAAAAGCATTGGCAAAAGTGGCTAACAGGATTGCAAAAAAATATCCAGAAAAAACCAAAAGTGTTTATTTAATTGACAGTGAAGAAAAACGTATCAAATCATTAAAATGGCTGAAAATAGAGGATGTCTGGGGAATTGGCAGACAACATGCAAAAAAATTAAATGCTATTAAAGTTAATACCGCTTATGACTTCACGCAGCTTGACGATTCATGGGTAAGGAAAAATATGGCAATTGTTGGATTACGCTTAAAACAGGATTTGCAAGGGATACCAGTTTTAGATTTAGAAGAACTACAAGCAAAGAAAAATATTGCAGTTACACGTTCCTTTGAAAAAAACTATACTGAACTGGAACAGTTAAAAGAACGTGTTACAACTTTTTCTATTTCATGTGCCGAGAAATTGAGAAAACAAAAATCCTGTTGTAATTCAATGATGGTTTTTATTCATACCAATGAACATCGCAATGACCTTGCTCAATACAGCAGAAACATAGTTGTTGAACTACCTTATCCCACTAACTCAAATATTGAGTTAGCAAATTTTGCAATTCAAGCGTTAGAAAAAATATTTAAAAAAGGATATAGCTATAAAAAAGCTGGTGTCATCGTGATGGCCTTTTCACCTGAAAGTAAAACACAATTTAAAATTTTTGAAAACAGCAATCCCAAACACATTCCTTTGATGGAAACCATTGATAAAATCAATGCTTCATTCGGACAACAAAAAGTTAAACTGGGTAATCAGGATTTGAATAAAGTGTGGAAGATGAAGCAAGAGAAACTGTCGCCACGCTATTCAACAAACTTAAATGAAATTATAACAATAAATGTCTGATGTGTTTTTATTCTAAACTTTCTAAAACAGCAATAGAGCTGGAAAATCGCTTCAATGCCAAGATTGATAAAATAGAATTATTCACACCTACCAATCAATTCAATGGATTTACATTTCCAAAAACACCTGTTATATCAAATGCAAACAGCAGATTGATTAATCTTTTTCAATGGGGGTTAATTCCTAATTGGGTAAAAGACGATAGCATTAAACAATATACATTGAATGCAAAAATTGAAACGTTAAATGAAAAACCTGCTTTTAAAAATTCTGTCAATAATCGATGTTTAGTAATTGCCGATGGCTTTTATGAATGGAAATGGTTGGATGAAAAAGGAAAACAAAAACAGAAATATTTAATTACATTACCAGATTGCAATTTGTTTGCATTTGCAGGTATTTGGTCAAACTGGGTAAATATAAAAACTGGTGAGATTATTAATACATATAGCATAATTACTACTGAGGCCAATGAACTGATGGCTGAAATCCACAATTCAAAAAAACGGATGCCAGTTATTTTATCAAAAACAAATGAATGGAAGTGGTTGGATGGTGATGAAATAAATAAATTCAAGAAAGTATCTGTTGATTTATTGGCAAAGGAAATTAGCTAATATGAGAAATTTTGAACCATTTTAGAAAAGATCATCATGTTGATCACTTTACGATCACGTAAGTTGATTTTATTATATACTTAACCAACTACATTGAGTTGGTCAATGAAATGATTTTGAACTGGTCAGTTTGATGATCTTTCCCAGCAAACAAAGGTTGCCTAAAATTAAAAAACATAAAAACAATTTTAAAAAAATCGCAAGAAGAAAACAACCATGATGATGAAGAAAATTTAAGATCAATAAAGGATATTTTTGACTTTATAAGTTGCTGCAATACGACCTCTCAAAAAATAAAAAAAATGAACAAGGAAATTTTTCATCAAACGGGTAAAAAATTTATAGTTAAAAAAGCAGATTTATTAAATGCACTAAAAAAAAACATAAAATAATCGGTAGTTGAAATTCTAATTTTTTTAATCTTTTTTTTAACGTTGAGAATTATAAAATCAGCTTGAATTGTTTACGTATAAAAGATATTTTAACGTGAAAAATATAATTTCAGCGTTAAAAACAACTGCAATTACAGTATCGTAAACAGGAAATAAGCGTTTATTTTGCGCTTATTAAACGCAAACTTTGCGTTTAATTTTTTATCTTTTTGTTTGAATTTTACCTTTTCGGTGTATTACGACCATTTACGGGCAAAAACGGTTGTAAATGTGCTTATATGGGCGTTAATAATCGTTGTTTGAGTTTTTAAATTTAAACTTAAGAAATATCTCTTTATATTTTATTTTACTTGTTCAGATTTTTATAAAAAATAATTCAAAAAAAAACGTATAATAAAAAATAGTGTATATTTGATATTGAATAATTTATTTAATAATTATAAGTATTATTTAATGTTAGAATTTTTCATACTTGTTTTTATGTAAATAGAATATTTTAGATAACAAAATGTCTTGTTACGATCAATTAATGTGACTGAGAGAACGGAGTATTAAAAAAAGTAATAACTCATTAAGAAAGACAAATAAAATATATTTGTAGTAATAATATGAAAAAACCTGACCAATCCAACCATTTTGGAATATATTGTAAGGTTTCTGAGCTATAACCAAGTTGAGGCGTAATTTAGACCGTTCGATAGCTTAGGAGCTATGTTAACCCGCTATTTTTGCCGGTTATGAATAGTAGTAAAAATGTTTTTCCTGGATGGACAGATAAGGATAAATTTGATAAAAGGATATAACCGAAAATATAGATAACAAGCTAAGCTTTGAGAATGAGCGAAAGAAGCTTGCTTCTGAAAGCGAAGCCTCAAAGCTTAGCGAAGTTAGAGAAAAAAATGAGAAAGTCAATACTTACAAAATAAATATATCCAATAAATGAGAATATATGAATTTGATTGCAGGAAGGAAAAACATAAATAGTAAAAGAAATAACCGGCCAATAGTATTTACAGCGTGAACATAAATGTAAACGCAATAAATACTATTTAAAAATAGCTAGAGGAAAGCATAGACCGGTCTAAACTCCGTTTTAGAAAAAGACAATATTATTAAAAATAAAAGGATTAGATGAGTTAGGATAAAAAAAATAGTAAAAAGGACAGAAAACTACGCCTAACTTTCAGCTGCTTTAATTGCCGTTTGTCAGCATCAAGCTAATGAAAATGCAAATTGATAAATAAAAATAAATAGATAACTTTGTGCTAATAAGTCGGCAACTAAAGCAGCTCGAAGTACCGTTACCTGCCAAAAAGGACAATACAACAAGATACGGAAATGGATTAAACAATAAAAATTGCTTCATGTATTTAGGAAAATTCAACATCAAAAATTTCAGGACAATTGAGAACCTTACTTTGACTTTCAACAGAGGACTTAATATTCTGATTGGCGAAAACAATTCAGGGAAGACAGCAATCATTGACGCTTTGCGTATTTGTATTGGTTATGGAAATTTAAGAAGGGACTTGTATGTAAAGGACAGTGATTTTCATTTACAAAGAAACAGCATTACAGATGCTTCAACCGAAATAGAGTTTCACCTCTATTTCAAAATTGAAAACCCACAAGAAAAGGGTTGGTTCATTGACTTATTAAATGCTTATGAGGGTGGCGGGGAAGATTTGCAAATACTGTCTCGTCCTGAAAAAAGTTTACAGGTTAATATTTAAATCCTACTATTACTTTACACATTACTTTTAATCCTGTAATTGATTTACAATTATACGATTTTTTGAATAATAATTCTTCCATAATTTTT
>Ga0209697_10003108_pt1 | contig 22899 bp, 18 predicted proteins | sample AliMusrvi5mmetaG_FD_184115 | JGI IMG/M metagenome (GOLD analysis project Ga0209697, IMG submission 184115) | Freshwater lake bacterial and archeal communities from Alinen Mustajarvi, Finland, to study Microbial Dark Matter (Phase II) - Alinen... | ecosystem: Environmental > Aquatic > Freshwater...
GGCGCACGACCGCCCGCCGGTCGTGCGCCTGCGCACGGCCGCGGTCGTGCCCGGTACGCCGCTCGCCGAGCGCGAGGCGGCGGGCGAGTTCATGCTTCCCGACGACGTCGAGGTCGCGCAGGAACTCCGCGACCTCCTCGTCAAGCTCGGCGACGCACGGCTCGAGCTGCGCTCCGACCATGCGCTCAACCTGCTGCCGGGCCTCGCCGGCGCGCTGCCCGGCGACCGCGCGCGCCTGCTGGCGATGCTCGACGAGTACCTGGCGCTGCCGCGCGAGGAGCAGGCGCGCTACGCCGTCGGGGCGCGCCTCGGCATCTACGGCGAGCTCGCCGACCGGCTCGATCCGGCGCGGAGCGCCGCGCTCGACCGGCAGCTCGCGGGCTACCGCCAGCCTTCCGCCGACGAGCTCCTGGGCGCCGCCGCCGCGCTGCGCGCCCGCTTCCTCTAGAGCGTCCCGCTGCGGCGAGAGCCGCCGGCGCCGGCCGCGTCGCCGCCGTCGTTTCCCGCCCGGCCGCCGCCGGCGTTTCCCGCGCCGCCGCCCAGGTCGCCGGTAAGGTAGCGCTGGACCGTCGGTGCGGCCGCCGCGACGATCTTCTCGACGGGGGCCGAGGCCAGCGGCTCGATGCGGGCGATGTAGCGCACCATCGCCAGGCCGATGAGCTGCGACCCGATCAGAGTGGCGCGCAGGTCGGCGTCGGCCACGCCGAGCGCGGCCGTGAGCGGCGTGAAGATGCGGCGACCGAGGAACTCGCGCACGAGCTCCAGGGCCGTCTCGTTGGTCATCGCCGAGCGCACCATGGCGAGGAGCGGGCTGCGCGTCTCCTCGGGCTCCCAGGCCTCGAGAAAGGCGCGCACGAGCGACGTCCCCATCTCGCCGCGATCGTGCGCCATCACCCGTCTGATGATGGCGGCCGGATCGAGCGGGATCTCGAGGGCGGCCGCGAAGAGCTGCTCCTTTGACCCGAAGTAGTGCAGCACGAGGGCCGGGTCCACGCGCGCCCGCGCGGCGATGTCGCGGATCGTGGCGCGGTCGTAGCCGCGCTCCCCGAAGCAGTCGCGCGCCGCGGCGAGGATCTCGTCGCGCGTGCTGCGCTCGCCGGCGCGATGCGCGGGGCGGCCGCCGCCGCGGCGGCCGGCGGCAGTGGCCGCCTGAGGCTCGGCGCTCATTCCGCGGTCAGCGGCACGCCGGCGTCCGCCGCCTCGGCTTCGCCGGCAGCCCTGAGCCGTTCATCGCGCGACATCTCCTCGTGGCCCATGTGCTCGCCGAGCCTACGGCCGGTGAACAGCGCGGGGATGATGGCGAGCAGCGCCGCCAGCGCCGCCGCGTAGAAGGGCCAGCTGAACGATTTGGCGATGTCGTTCTTGTAGATCGCCGCGGCTCCGGCATTGACCTTGTGGTACTGCAGCGCCGCCTGCGTCCCGGCCGGGGGCTTGGGGGCGCCGGCGAGCGGCTGGGTCGTGAGCGTTGCCGCGCCGCCGCTGCTCTTGGCCGCCATGGCGTTCTTGAGGATGGCCGCCGAGTAGGCGCCCTTCTCGGCCGCGCTGAGCTGCGGCTGCACGGCGACGTAGCCCACGGCCTGCTTGGTAGCGTGCTGGGCGTTCAGCGCCACCGTGTGCGTGAAGATCGCGACCAGCAGGGCCACGCCGACGGTGAAGCCGATCTGGCGCATGGTGTTCAGCGAGCCCGAGCCCACGCCGCGGACCTGGCGCGGCAGCGAGGCCATGGAGGCCGCCGACAGCGTCGGCATCGCCAGGCCCATGCCGACTCCCAGCAGGGCTACCCGCCACATGACGTCCCACAGCGAGGTGTTGCCGCCGAGCTGGGCCAGCAGGATGAGGCCGACGCCGAAGAACGCGGCCCCGGCCGCCGCCGGCAGCCGTGGTCCGATGCGGTCGTTGAGGCGCCCGGAGTTGGGCGCGATGATCAGGGCGATCAGCGGCATCGCCGTCAGTGCCACGGCGGCGCGCAACTCGGAGTAGCCGAGCACCGAGACCATGAAGAGGACGACCATCAGGAACGTCCCGCCCATCGCCAGCCCGATGAACAGGATGGCCGAGTTGGCGGCGGTGAATGAGCGGATGCGCAGCAGGTTCACCGGGAACATCGGCGACGCCGTGTGCATCTCCCACCACATGAACAGCGGGAAGCTGAGCGCTGCCAGGACGAGCAACGCCACGATCGCGGCGGACGTCCAGCCCCACGAGCCGCCCTCCACCAGCGCCAGCGTGAGGGCGAACAGGCCGACTCCCGAGATGAGCATGCCGGGGATGTCGATGCCGCCCTCGACGCGTTCCTTCTTGGTGCCCCGAGGGACGACGCGTGCGCAGACGACGATGGCGAACACACCGATCGGGACATTGACGAAGAAGATCCAGGACCAGTGGCCGTAGGTGACTAGCACGCCGCCCAGAGTGGGGCCGACGGCCGCGGCGGCGGTGCCCAGCGCCCCCCAGAGGCCCACCGCCATGCCCTGCTGGCGGGGCGGGAAGGCGCCCAGGATGATGGGCAGCGAGATGGTCAGCAGCGCGGCGCCGCCCAGGCCCTGGCCGGCACGGAAGACGATCAGCCAGTCGATGTTGGGCGCGAAGCCGCAGAGCAGCGAGAACACGGTGAAGGTAGCGAGCCCGAAGAGGAACACGCGCTTCTGGCCGTAGCGGTCGGCGATGCGGCCCATAGAGAGGAAGAACACGGCCAGCACGAGGCTGTAGGCGTTGAGCACCCAGGAGGCGTGCGTCACAGTGGTGTGCAGGTCGGAGATGATCGCCGGCATCGCGATGTTGACGATGGTCACGTCGAGCAGGCCCATGAACATGCCGATCGAGACGGCGACGAGGATCCACCACTTGCGCGGGTGGCCCTGATCGAGGTCGCCGGCGCCCGGCGGCGGGCCGCTTTGGCCGGTCGGGGCGCCGGCCGGCGCGCTGCCGGATGCGGCGGGGGTGGCGGAGTCGGTCACGTGGAGGTCCTTTCGCTGGTGTCGGCGGTCTGTCTTGTCTCTCCCTCACGAGCGAGGGCGACGAAGGTCTCTTCGAAGGTGGCGGGGACGGAGCGCAGTCTGGCCTCGAGGCGGGCTGCCTGGAGGACGGCCTCGACCCGTGGCAGGTCGCTCCCGGGCACGCGCAGGTCGCGGCCGACGAGGGCCGCCGGCAGGCCGGCGCTCGCGAGCGCCGTGTAGGCGGCGGCCCAGTCGGGCGTCGTCACGGCGACGGTCACGCGGCCGCCGACGATAGCGGCCAACGGACCCTCGGCCACGACCCGGCCCGCCGACAGCATGACGAGGCGGTCGCACTCCTGCGCCTCTTCGAGGTGGTGCGTCGTGACCAGCACGCCGGCACCGCCGCCGGCCGCCTCGTGCACGGTCTCCCAGAGCCGCGTCCGGGCGCGCGGGTCGACGCCCGACGTGGGTTCGTCGAGGACGAGCAGGCCCGGCTCGTGGGCGAGCGCGGCCGCGAAGGCGAGACGGCGGCGCAGCCCGAGCGGCAGGTCGCGGACGAGGGTGTCGCTCACCGCGGCCAGGTCCGGTTCGAGCGCCGGCGGCCGACGGCCGAAAGCGCTCGCCGAGAAGGCGAGGTTCTCGGCCACAGTGAGGTCCTCCCAGAGGCCGAGGCCCTGAGGGACGTAGCCGAGCCGGGCGCGCGTGGCCCGCGACGGCGCCGCGCCGAACAGCTCCACGGCGCCGGCGCTCGGGCGCACGAGGCCGAGCAGCATACGGATGAGGGTCGTCTTGCCGGCGCCGTTGGCGCCCAGCAGGCCTACCACTTCGCCGGCGTCCACGGCGAGGTCGACGCTGGCGACTGCCGTGAAGCGGCCGAACCGGCGCGTCGCGCCGTGCGCCGCGGCAAGCGTGGCGCGGCCCGCCTGCACGCCTGTCGCCGGCGCGGCCACCGGCGCGCTCCGCATGGCCGCCGCGACGATCTCGGGCCCGCCGGCGGCGGCCACCCGGCCGTCGTCGAGGACCACGACCGCGGAGGCGCGCTCGGCCTCGTCCATGTACGTCGTGGCGACGACGATGGCGGCTCCACCGGCCGCCGCCGCGGCGATCATCCCCCAGAGCTCGGCGCGGCTGACGGGGTCCACGCCGGAGGTCGGTTCGTCGAGGACGAGCAGTTCAGGCTCGTGCAGCATCGCCAGCGCAAAGGCGAGCTTCTGGTGCATCCCGCCCGAGAGCCGGCCGGCCAGCCTGGCCTCGGCCCCGCGCAGGCCGGTGCGCTCCATGAGGTCACCGCTGCGACGCGCCAGCTCGTCGCCTCTGACCCCGTAGGCCGCCGCCACGAACGCCACGTTCTCGGCGACGCTGAGGTCGTCGTAGATGCCGCTCGCGCCGGCGACGTAGCCGATCCGGCGGCGCTCCGGCCGGCGTACCTCGCCGGAAGCGGGCGCGAGGCCGCCGGCGAGCGTGCGCAGGAGCGTGCTCTTGCCGGCGCCGTCGCCGCCGATGACGGCGGTCACGGAGCCCGCCGCCGCCGCCAGGTCGACGTCTCGCAGGGCCGTGCGCCGTCCGTAGCGCACCGTCAGGTGGCGCACGCCCCAGCCGTCCGCGCGCGCGCCGGAGCTGCCCGGCGCGAGCGTCGCGTCGCCGGCGCTGCTCGCGCCCTGGCCATCGGCGGGCGTCGTGACGCCGAGGCCGCCCGTGCCGGCGCCGCTCATGCCGCGGCTTCCGCGGCCGCTTCGGCGGCGCCGCTCCCGCCGTCCGGCTGGGCCGGCGCGCCGGCGGGGGCGAGGTCGCGCCGGAAGCGCAGCGTGGACAGCGTGAAGACGACGATCGCCATGGCAGCGAGCACGAGCATCGGCAGCCAGAGAGCGCCGATCGGCGCCCCGCGCACCATCACGCCTCGCGCGATCTTGATGAAGTACGTGAGCGGCAGGCAATAGCCGATCCAGCGCACGCCCCAGGGCATCGCGTACAGGGGGAAGAAGAGGCCGCTGAGCAGGATCTGCGGCAGCATGGTCAGGATGGCCAGCTGGATGGCCTGCCCCTGCGTCTGCGACACCGACGAGATGAGCACGCCGGTGCCGAGCGTGACGAAGAGGAACAGCACCGACCCCAGCGCGAAGGTCAGCACCGAGCCGCGGAAGGGCACGTTGAAGAGGAGCATCCCGGCGGCGACGATGACGACCATGTCGACCGCCGCCACCAGGAGGTACGGCGCGATCTTGCCGATGAAGACGTCGCGTGGCCGGAACGGCATCACTGCCAGCTGCTCCATGGTGCCCGCCTGCCGCTCGCGCACCACGCCGAGCGCGGTGGCGATCGTGCCGATGAACACCAGGATCACGCCGCACAACCCGGGGATCATGATCACGGCGGTCCGCAGGCCCGGATTGAAGAGCACCTCCACCTGTGGCGTGACGATCAGCGGCGAGAGCGCGGCCGAGGACGCGGCGGTCGACTGTGGCTGGGGCCCGATCGGGCGGCCGGAAGCGCGCAACTCCGCCAGACTGCGCAGCGCGGCCTGCGCCGCGAACAGCTCGGTCCCGTCGATGAAGACGTGCGCCGCGGCTCCCGGCCGCGACGGAGTGACGACCGCCACCACGGCCTCGCCGCGACTGAGCGCGCCGCGAGCCGCCGCGTCGCCGCCGGCCTGGTCCTGGCGGACGACGCTGAGGGCTTTGGGCAGCAGTCGCGTCACCTGGCCGGCCTGCGCCCCGAAGACGATCGTCGGCACCTGCTTGATGTCAAAGCTCGCCGCGTAGCCGAAGACGACGAGGAAGAGGAACGGCAGCAGGAAGAGCATGGCGAGCGTCCGCCGGTCGCGGCGCAGTTCGCGGAACTCCTTGAGTGCGATCGCCCACATCGGACGCCCCCTGCGAGAATGAACGGGAGAGGTACGGAAGTCAACGCGTGTTGAATTCTACAGCGGGTGAATTCCCGCGTCAACGATGTCTCAGGCATGAGTCGAGGACCAGGCCCGCCGATCCCGACGCGCGTTCAGGCTCACACGTCCGTCGCGCGAGACTGCCCGCCGGTGGACGCGCCTTCCGAATCCGACACGTCGCCGTGGATCCCAACACTCCTGCCCTTGAGTGCCTGCGTACCCTCTGGTAGCTTGCGATCTCGCTTTGGCGGCGCCTTGCGACCGCGAAAGGAGCCCGCGCGCGGTCACGTGAGGAGTGTGCCGTGCAGACCAGGGAGGCGCGCTGCACCGTCGCCATGCGAGATGCCCGTGGATGCGCCTTGTCGCGGCGTGCTCCCTCGTCGTCGTTGTCGGTCTGCCGGTCGTCGTCCCGCACCCCGCCCGCGCCGCGACTCTGCAGAGGACGCGCGACAAGGCGAGCCAGCTGGCCGCCGACGTCGGGAAGCTCGACGCCCGCATCGGCGGCGCCGTCCGACAGTACGCGCAGGCCACGGCGGCCCTGCAGGCCGTGCGCGCCCAGATCAGCGACAACACGAAGCGCCAGGAGCTCGCCCGCGGCGAGCTGGCGCTGGCGCGAGCCACGCTGGCGGCCCGGGCCGTCGCGCTCTACAAGCACGCGGACGTCACCTCCCTCGACGCGGTCTTCACCGCCAGCGACTTCGGCGACCTCGTCTCGGGGCTCAACATGGTGCGCAGCATCACGCGCAGCGACCACGACGTGCTGCGCACGGTCGTGCAGACGAGCAGTCAGCTCGCGATCCGCGCCGAGTCGCTGATCGCGGACAAGCTCACCGCACAGCGGCTCGCCACCCAGCGCAAGGCCGAGGTCGCGCAGATCCGCGCCCGGCTCTGCGGGCGTCGCGCCCTGCTCTCAAGCGTGCGCGACCAGGTCCGCGTCCTTGCCGTCAAGCAGGAGGCCGCGCCGTCATCGCCGTCCCAGACGGTCACGCCGCCGGACGCAGGCGGCGGCAGCGGCGGCGGCCAGGGGCTGTGGTGGCCTCTCATCCAGGCGGCCGCGAGCGCGAGCGGCGTCAGTCCCAGCGGTATGTACCGGCTCATGATGATCGAGTCCGGAGGCTCGGCCGGCGTCGTCGGGCCGGGTGGCTATTGTGGGCTGTTCCAGTATGCGCCCACGACCTGGAAAGGCTCCTGGAACCCGTACCGGTCGGCGAGCATCGGCGATGGCTCGGCGCAGATCAAGGCCACCGCTCTGGCTCTGCACCTCGGCCACGGGCACGCGTGGTGGGACCCCTCGTACTCCTGGGCCTTCCCGGGCAAGTGACCGCGGGCGTCGCGAGCGCGCTCCCGCCCTCGCCGCCCAACGGGCTGCGTCCTCTCCCGGACCCCTGCGCGGACACGCTCCTTCCCGGCCCCGGTTGACAGCGGCTCGGCTGCGGCCCAGGGCACTTTACGGTCGAGCCAAGGTGTGCGGTTATGCTCGTTTATGGGCGACCTGACCACCGTCGCGCTCTTCCGGGATTGTGCCGCCGCGCACACAGTCCCCGCTTCCGCGCTTCGCACTTGACACACGTGGGCCTGCAGCTAGGATGTGTTCGACTTTGTTCGGTCTGGCCGGGCCAGCAGCCCTAGGACTGGGGGAACAGATTCCTTCGCCAGAAATCCCGGAAGTCCATGAGATGATCCCTGCGGAGCGCCGCGCGCACATCTGCGACATGCTCAAGGAGCGGCAGGCGGTGCGCGTCTCCTCGCTGAGCGAGGACCTCGGCGTGTCCGAGATGACCATCCGCCGCGACCTCGAGCGACTCGAGGGCGAAGGCTTCCTCACGCGCACGCACGGCGGTGCAGTGATCAAGCGCCACATGGTCGAGGAGTCTCTCTACGTCGACCGCGCCGGCACGCACACCGAGGAGAAGCGGCGGCTGGCGCAGGCCGCGGCCGCGATGATCGAGCCTGGAGACACGGTCTTCCTCAGTTCGGGCACGACGGCGGCGCAGGTCCTGAGTCACGTCGACCCCGAGCTCGAAGCCCGCATCGTCACGCACAACGTCGGCGCGCTCGCCGAGGCGCAGGGGTCGCGGCTCGAGATCGTACTCCTGGGTGGCCTCTACCGCCCGCGCTCCAACGCCGTCGCGGGACCTCAGGCGATCGAGCTCATCGGCCGCTTCCACGCCAGCAAGATGCTGCTGGGCGTGGACGGCTTCGATCTCGAAGAGGGACTCACCACGCCGACGGTCGACATGGCGAGCATCGAGCGCGCGATGATCGAGCGCACCCGGGGCGACGTCGTCGTGATGGCCGACGGAAGCAAGATCGGCGTCGTCGCGGACGTGATGCTCTGTGGATTCGACAAGATCGACGTCGTGATGCTCGACGACGGCGTCGACGCAACGGTTCGCGACGAGATGACGAGGCTCGGGCTACGATGCATCGTCGTCTGACCCCAGCCGCCGCGACCCCCTGACCAAGGAAGAACCGAGGCACATGGACGTACGTCGGGCGAACGAGCTCTTCGAACAGATGGAGCGGCTGGCTGCAGAGATCGCGGACGTTCGCGACGCCCTCCGGGTCGAGTTCCTCAGCAGCCAGCTCGCCGAAGTCGTCGACACGGACTACGACCTCGGCGACGTCGTGCGCGTGGAGCAGGTCCTGGGTGGCTACGTCAACCTGAGCTTCGCCGTCGTGACGCGCCGGGACGACGGCGAGCATCGGTACTTCGTGCGCAAGTACAACCACGCCGTGGTCGAGCGCGAGGTGCGCTTCGAGCACGCGCTCGTGCAGCACCTCAGCGGCAAGGGCTTCCACCTGGCCGCAGAAGTCTTCGCGAACAAGGCCGGCGAGACGTTCGTGACGCGCGAAGAGCTGCTGAACGGCGAGCCGGTGACGCGCTTCTTCGCCGTCTACGAGATGCTGTCCGGCGAGGACAAGTACACCTGGGTCAAGAATCGCTGCACCGACAGGGAGTACGACAGCTCCGCGCGCGTGCTCGCCCGGTTCCACTACCTCGCGCACGACTTCGTCCCCGGCGATCTCGCCCGCGAGCAGCCGCCGATCATGCAGATGATGCGCGAGCTGCCGCAGGCCTTCCGCGACTTCGCCGCCGCGTCCCGCGGCACCGCCTTCGACCAGCGCTTCCTCGAGGAGCTGCCGCGCGTCCAGGAACTGCTGGCGCGCGGCGCGGCCATCGAGGCAGAGCTGGAGGGGCAGCCGCGCGTGCCGGTGCACTGCGACTATCACCCCGGCAATCTCAAGTACGCGGACGAGCAAGGCGTCGGGCTGTTCGACTTCGACTGGTCGAAACTGGACTACCGGCTCTTCGACGTCGCCGAAGGCATCGCCTACTTCTGCAGCTCCTGGGAGGGCGCGGACGACGGCCGGCTGAGGCTCGACAAGGCGGCCCTCTTCGTGCGCGCCTACCAGGACGAGGCGGCGCGCTTCCCGATCCCCGGGCCTCTCACGCCCATCGAGCTCGCATTGCTGCCGCGCATGGTCGCCAGCGCCAACCTGTACATCCTCAACTGGGACCTTGCGGCGTACTACGAGGACCCGTCCGTCAGCGTGGACGAGTACCTGATGTACCTGGATCACCAGCTCCTGTTCATGGAGTTCATCGAAGACCATCTGGACGAGCTCGCCCGCCTCGCCTCGCCGCCGCAAGCGGCGGGCGCGTCCGGCGGACCGGGCGAAGGCGAGGGAGGGGCGTGACTGGGATGAGGTTCGCGGAGCTGCTCACACAGGCGGAGGTCAAGCGTACGCACGAGGCTTCACTCGAGGTGCTCGAGACGGTGGGCATCCTCGCCCACTACGCCGGCGCGCGTGAGGTCTTCAAAAGGCACGGGTGCCACGTCGACGAGGCGACCGGCCTCGTCAAGTTCCCGGCCGACGTGGTGGAGAAGTACGTGGCCATGGCGCCCTCGAGCTTCACCTTCCGCGGGCGCGACCCACGGTACGACCGCACGATCCCCGGCGACGGCCCGATCGTGGTGACCGGCTCGTCGGCGCCCAACGTCGTCGACCCCGTGACCAACGTCGAGCGCCGGGCGACCTCCACCGACATCGCCAACATCGCGCACCTGATCAACGAGCTGCCGGGCTTCGACATCTTCAGCATCTCGACGCTCGCCGACGACGCGCCGGCCGGCCAGTTCAGCTTGAGCCGCTTCTACCCGGCGCTCAAGAACTGCCTCAAGCCCGTGCGCAGCAACACGCCCAACATGGACGACCTGCGGCAGGTCGTCGAGCTCGGCGAGCTCATCGCCGGTGGCAAGGGCGCCTACGCCGAGCGGCCGATCATCAACCACCACTACTGCCCGATGGTGAGCCCGCTCACGATGGACGTGGACTCCACCGAGGCCGTGATGTGGCTCACGGAGCGCGGCCTGCCGGTGTACACGACCGTCGTGCCCAACGCCGGCCTCACCGCGCCGATGACGATGATGGGCTGCCTCGTCGTCGGGAACGCCGAGTTCCTCGCCATCACGGCGTTCCAGCAGATGGTCAGGGAGCACACGCCCGTCATCTACGCGAGCCTGCCGACGGTCGCCGACATGCGCACCGGCGCCTACGCGCCGGGCGCCATCGAGACCGGCATCCTGCTCGCCGCTCAGGCGCAGCTCGCGCGCTACTACGACGTGCCCGCGGGCGGTTACATCGGCCTCACGAACGCACACTCGAACGACGCGCAGTCCGGCTTCGAGACCGGCATGAACACGGTGCTCGGCGTCTCGGCCGGCGCGACGCTGCTCAACATGGGAGGCCTGTTCAGCTCGCTGATGGCCTTCGACTTCGCCAAGGCCGTCGTCGACAACGAGATCGCGCTGATGGACAAGCGCGTGTATCGCGGGCTGGAGTTCAGCGAGGAGAACCTCGCCATGGACCAGATCGCGGCGATCGGCCCCGGCGGCAGCTACATGGGCAGCAAGCACACCAAGCAACGCATGAAGACGACGGCGGTGCTGCCCAGGCTCGCCGCCCGCGACATGCGCGCCCAGTGGGAGGGCGCCGGGCGCCCGGACATCCACTTCCGGGCGCTCGCCGAAGCGCGGCGCATCCTGTCGCAGCCCAACCCGGCGGTGTGGGACGCCGGCCTGGACGCGACGATCAGAGACCACTTCGCCGGCCTCGTGGCCGGCGACGCGACACCCCTGGAGGCGCTGCAGGAATAGCTCAAAGACGTCCGGACCGGACCGCCCGCGCGACGCTCGGGCGGTCTGCTGCCATCACATCAAAAGAGAGGTGCGCCCCATGGGTGACGAAGGGATCTACGAGCAACTCAAGCAGTCGATCGTCGACCAGGACGAGGACGCCGTCCTCGAGGCCGTCAACAAGGCCCTGGCCGACGGCGCGGACCCCAAGACGATCATCGACAAGGGCCTGCTGCCGGGCCTCAACGTCATCGGCCAGCAGTTCGAGGACGAGGACATCTTCCTGCCGGAGCTCATGCAGGCGGCGCTCGCCTTCCAGGCGGCGATGGCGATCCTCGAGCCCAGGATCAAGGAGGCCGGCGGCGACGGCCAGAAGAAGGGCAAGATCGTCCTCGGCACCGTCAAGGGCGACCTCCACTCAATCGGCAAGAACATCCTCAAGCTCCTCTTCGAGACCTCCGGCTTCGAGGTGTGGGACCTGGGCATCGACGTCGACCTCTTCCAGTTCGTCGACAAGGCCAAGGAAGTCGACGCCGACATCATCGCCATCTCCGCCCTGCTCACCACGACGCTCGTGGGGCAGAGGGACGTCATCGAGGCGCTCAAGGACCAGGGTGCGCGCGACAAGTTCAAGGTCATCATCGGCGGCGGCGCCACCACGGCCGAGTGGGCCGAGACGATCGGCGCCGACGGCTGGGCCGGCAGCGCCTACGAGGCCGTCAATCTGGCCAACAGGCTGGTGTCGTGAGCTCGATCCTCGGCACTGACGCCGGAACGGCGGCCGCCACTGCGACCCGCCGCGCTGCCCCCGCGAACCCGATCCCCAGGAGCACGACATGATCGACTTGGTAGAGGTCTTCGAGCGCGCCGAGACTGGCCCGCTCACCTCAGAGACCGATTACTACATGAAGCGCTACGTCCCCACGCTGGCCGCGCTGATCGCGCGCTACAAGATCAAGTGGGACAAAGAGACCATCATCAACGCCGACGACGACCTGACCGACCGCGTCTTCCAGGCCGCCGTGGACCTGCTCGCCGAGGCCGGCGCCTACTGCCCCGAGACCAACCGCGTGATGCAGTTCACGCGCGAGGAGATCCTGCTCGCCTGCTCGCAGGCGCCCAGAAGCGCGACCTTCGGTGAGCGGCGCGAGCGCAAGACCATGTACGGCCGCCGCCCGGACACCACGGACGACCGTCCGTGGGTGCACGTCGGCGGCGGCATCTACACCACCGACGAGCAGATCTTCGTGGACACGGTCGAGAAGATGGCCTCGTTCGACATCGTGGACTCGGTCAGCGTCCCGTCGATCCTCCACCTGCGCGGCAAGGACGCCCGCGTCCGCTCGCCGCAGGAGATCCTCGCGGCCTGCAAGACCGTGCGCCTTGCCCGCGAGGGCATCCGCCGCTCCGGCCGCGCCGGCATGCCGATCATCAACGGCATCTCCGCGGCCTCCCAGCCGGCCTCCATGTTCGCGGCCACGTATCCCGAGTTCGGCCTGCGCCCGAGCGACGGCTTCCTCATCGACTTCCTCTCGGAGCTGGTCGTCGGGTACGAGGCGCTGCAGAAGGTCGCCTTCTACAACAGCATCAGCGCGAACATCGGCTCCACCTCGACGCCGCTCTTCGGCGGCTACGCGGGCGGCGCCGAGGGCGTGGCCGTCACGGCGACCTGCTACATGATCATGGGCAACCTGATCATGCGCGGCAGCTACCACTACAACGCGCCGCTGCACAGCAAGCTGCACCTCTCGTCGACCAAGCCGCTCATCTGGGCGATCGCCATGTCCAACGCGGCGATCGGCCGCAACATGGGCTATCCGATGGTCAATCTGCCGTACCTCGGCGGCGGCTCAGGCACAAAGCAGTATCACTACGAAATGGCCTGCTATATGCTCGCAGTTGTGACATCGGGTGGGAACGTCTTCTCCGGTCATCCGGCCATGGCGGTGCAGTCCGACTCCCTGGTCCCCGACGACCACAAGTTCCACGCGGAGATCGGTCTGGCGGCATCCAATCTCACGCGCGCGCAGGCCGAACCCCTCGCGCAGAAGCTCTTCCCGCTGTTCGGCGACAAGCTCAAGGATCCGGACAAGGGCTTCAGGTTCCAGGAGGTCTACGACATGAAGACCAAGCGGATCGTGAACGAGGACTACCAGCGCGCCATGGACGAGGTCCGCGACGAGCTGGCCGCCATGGGCCTCGAGGTGCCGGTCTCGTGACTTTCCCGGTCCGCGTCGTCCAGCGTGAGGGGAGGTGGGGCAGGTGCCGCAGCTGACGCCCGCGGCGGCCATCGCCCGCATCTCCGACTGGGACGGCCTGGACGTGTCGTGCGAGGTCCTCGGAGGCGGCATCACCAACCACAACTACCTGCTCACGGTCACCGGCCGGCCGGGCATCCCGTGGGGCGGCAAGTACGTCATGCGCATCCCCGGGGACGGCACGGACACGTTCATCGACCGCGAGCGCGAGCACAAGAACCACGTCGCCGCGGCCGCGGCGGGCGTGACTCCGCCGCTCCTGCACACGCTCGAGCCCGAGAAGTGCACCGTGGTGCCCTTCATCGAGGGCGAGACGATGCATCCGGAGACGCTCGCCGGCAATCGCGAGCGGCTCGGCAAGGCGGTCGACGTCATCCGCGCGTACCACGACAAGGCGGCGTTCGAGAACGAGATCCAGGTCTTCGACATGATCCGGCACTACGTGCAGATGGCGCGCGACGCCGAGGCGCCGTTCCCGGACGACATCGACCGGATGCTTGACCTCGGCGATCAGATCGAGCAGGCAGTGGGGCGCGATCCACAGCGCCTCGTCGCCTGCCACAACGACCTGCTCTCCGAGAACTTCATTCTCGACCGCACCGGCAAGATGTGGGTCATCGACTGGGAGTACGGCGGCATGTGCGATCCGTACTTCGACCTCGGCGACTTCTGCGTCGAGCACCCGCTCACGGACGAGGAGGAGCGCTTCGTCATCACTCGGTATTGCGGCGGGATGCAGGAGCGCCGGTACGCGCGGATGTTCCTCTACAAGCTCGTCGCCGACCTCTGGTGGAGCATCTGGGCGATGATCCAGGTGCGCCTCTCAAAGATCGACTTCGACTTCTACGAGTACGGCATGAACCGCGTGGCGAGGTTCCACGCCAACGCGGAGAGGCAGGAGTTCGCAGCCTGGCTCGCGACGGTATGAACGCCGACCCCCGAGACGGATACGGAGCAGTGCATGACGGACGATGAGACGCGGCCGGCGGGCGAGGTAGGCCCCGACGTCGGCATGGGCAAGGTCGACCCCGGCCTCGCCAAGATGTTCCAGGACGAGGCGCTGCGCGTCGTGCAGGCCGGCGACGCCAAGGGAGTCACGCTGCGCGTGATCGGCGCGCTGGCGTTCTTCCACCACTGCTCTGAGTTCGGTTACATCCAGGCCAAGCTCAACCGTGTCTACACCGACATCGACTTCGCCGGGTACGGCAAGCAGAACGACGCCATCCGCAAGTTCTTCGTCTCCATCGGCTACGCCGAGGACCTCGAGATCAACGCCTTTCACGCCGAGGGCGGCCGGCTGATCTTCAACAACCCCACGAACCACATCCACGTCGACGTCTTCATGGACAAGCTGGACTTCTGCCACCCGATCCCCTGGAAGGGCAGGCTCGAGGTCGATACGCCGACGATCCCGCTGGCGGAACTGCTGCTCGAGAAGATGCAGATCGTCAAGATCAACGAGAAGGACATCATCGACACGATCATGCTGCTGCGCGAGCACGAGATCGCGGCCGACGACGACGACCACATCAACTCCACGCACGTGGGCAAGCTGTGCGCCGCGGAGTGGGGCCTGTGGCGCACGACGACCATGAACCTCGAAAAGGTGCGCGACTACCTGCCGCACCTCGACCTCGAAGAGAACGACAAGAGCGTCGTCGCGCAGCGCGTCGCCGAACTGCTCAGCGCCATGGACGACTACCCCAAGGGCGCCAGGTGGAAGCTGCGCGCGCGGGTGGGCGACAAGGTCCGCTGGTACAACGTCATCGACTGAGGGGACGGCACCGCACAATGGCATTCTGGAGCAAGAAGAGCGGCGCCGAAGCCAAGCGCGTGCGCCTGTTCTACGCCACCGACGTCCACGGATCCGAGCGCACGTTCCGCAAGTTCGTCAACGGCGCCAAGTTCTACAAGGTCGACCACCTCGTCATGGGCGGGGACATCATGGGCAAGTTCATGGTCCCGATCGTGGACGAGGGCGGCGGGCACTACCGCGTGACCCTGCAGGAGGAGCTCTCGCACCTCGACGGCGAGTCCGCCGCGCAGGATGTGCGCGACCGCATCGAGACGCTCGGCTTCTACCACATCACCGTGACCGAGGACGAGCTGCACGCCATGCAGGCCGACCAGGCCAACATCGACGCGGCGTTCAAGAAGCTCGCGCACGAGCGGCTGGAGCGCTGGGTCGCCATGGCCGACGAGCGCCTCGCCGGCACCGACGTGAAGTGCTACGTCACGGGCGGAAACGATGACCCGCAGGACCTGCTCGACCTGCTCGACAGCATCCACAGCGAGCACGTCATCAACTGCGAGGAGAAGATCGTCGTCCTTGAGGACACGTATCCCATGGCCAACTGCGGCTACAGCAACCCGACGCCGTGGCAGACGCCCCGCGAGACGGACGAGGAGTCGCTCGAGCAGCTGCTCGAGAAGTCCATCGTGGGGATCGAAGACTTCTCCAACGCCATCTTCAACATGCACGTGCCGCCCTACGACTGCACGCTCGACGACTGCCCCAAGCTGGACTGGTCCACCGACCCGCCGACGCCGATCGTCGTCGCCGGCGTTCCCCAGTCGGCTCCGGCGGGCAGCAAGGCCGTGCGCAAGGTCGTCGAGAAGTACCAGCCGCTCCTGCTCCTGACGGGGCACATCCACGAGTCGCGTGGTCTCGTCAAGGTCGGGAGGACGACGGTGATCAACCCGGGCAGCGAGTACGGGGAGGGCGTCCTGCGCGGCTGCATCTTCACGCTCGAGCCGGGCAAGGTGGTCGGCTACCAGATGACGTCAGGGTGACAGACAAACGCGCGGGGCGAAGCGCGAGCGTGGGTGTGGGTCTCAGCATGATTCTGACAGGGGGTTGAGATGGCAACAGCAGCAAAGCCGGAAGTCTTCAGTCGCAAGGCGTCGGGGTTGTCCCGGGTGATGTCACCCTGGTCGGCGTATATGTACAACTTCCTCACCATGGGGGTCATCTTCCCGTGGACGTTCGTGTGGGCGCCGGCGGCGTTCCCGGGCGTCTCCGTGTGGCAGGCCTGTTTGTACGCGATCCTGCTCGAACTCCCGATCGCGCTCGCCTACGTGTGGATGGCGACGGCGATGCCGCGCAGCGGCGGCGACTACGTGTTCCAGAGCCGCGTACTCGGGGGGGCCGTGGGCTTCCCGGTGGTCATGAGCGGCTTCGTGATCTTCATCCTGCAGTGGGTGGCGCTCGCCGGCTGGCTGCTCGCCAACCTCGGTCTGGCGCCGCTGTTCATGGGTCTCGGCGTGTACTACAAGAGCACCGGCCTCATCAACGCCGCGACCTGGGTGCAATCGGCGCAGGGCTGCGTCGTGACCAGTCTCATCGGCGCGGCGGCCATCGCGGTGCTGCTGGTGACAGGCTTCAAGAACTACGTGCGGCTGCAGTACTTCATGTTCGCCGCAACCGGCATCCTGGTCGTCATCCTGCTGGTGCAGTTCCTGCGCACCTCGCCCGCCCAGTTCGCCACGGCCATCAACCACTTCTCCTTCGTCGTCGACGGCCGCGTCGACTACTATCACTGGATCCAGAAGGACGTTGCCGGCGCCGGCGTCAACCTGCTGCCCAAGTTCGCCTTCGCGGCCACGCTGCTCGCCGTGCCGATCGTCTGGACGAGCCTGCAGTGGGCCACCTACAGCGTGGAGCAGGGCGGCGAGATCAAGGGCGCCCGCGTGTTCAAGAACCAGATGTTCATCATCGTCGGTTCCATGATCTCCGTGGCGGTCGTGCTCGCCCTGATCGCCTTCACTGAGGAGAGGGCGGTCGGCACGGCCTTCTTCAACGCGGTCTCGCACTCGTACTACTACCTGGTAAGCGCCTCCGGAGACGGCATCGGCAGCGTGCGGCCCTTCCCCGGCGTGTTCGCCATCGTGATCTCGAACAATCCGATCATCACGATCCTGGTGGCGGTCAGCTTCATCCTTGCGTCGCTGCAGATCACCTGTAACTGCTACATCGGCATGACGCGCGTCATGGTCGGCATGTCGCTCGACCGCACCTTGCCGGCCTACGTCTCCAAGATCAGCTCACGCTTCCGCTCGCCGGCGGTGGCGCATTGGCTCTACTTCGGCTGCAGCGTCCCGATCATCATCCTCTACAGTTACTGGACGAGGTACGCCAGCATGAGCCTGGGCGTCACCTTCGCGTGCGGCTACGTCTTCGTGATGAGCTGCCTGGCGGCAGCGCTGCTCCCATACCGCGCCAAGGCCCTCTACGACGCGTCGCCGGGTGCCAAGTACACTCTCGGCGGCTTCCCGCTGGTGACGGTCTTCGGCATCATCGGCTTCGTCTTCGGCACGGCGGCGGAGATCGCGTTCCTCACGCACGCAGGCTACGGCCTCAAGGGCACGACCCCATACGTCATCGTGGGCAGCATCTTCGTGATCTGCGTCGTGTGGTACTTCATCACCCGGCAGGTCAACAAGGGCAAGGGCATCGACGTCTCCTACGCCTTCCTGGAGGTCCCGCCTGAGTGAGGCAAGAGTCCACGCCGAAGGGCGCCGGCCGGCCCGCCATCTGGTGAGGCCGGCGCCCTGAAGGCGACGCAGACATCGGGGTGCGGGCCGGTCGCCCGCAGCGACGACCGGCCCGCACACCGCACGGAAAGGCACGGTACATGGCAGCAGGCTCGCATCTGACACCAGAAGAGATCATCGCCCGCATCGACGACTGGAAGGGCAAGGACGTCCGCTACGAGGAGCTCGGCGGCGGCATCACCAACCACAACTACATCGTCTGGGTGGACGGCGGCCGCGAGAACGGCGGCGCCAAGTACGTCATGCGCGTCCCCGGCGTGGGCACCGACATGTTCATCGACCGCAACGTCGAGCGGGACTGCATGATCCAGGCCGCCAAGGCCGGCGTCGGGCCCGCGGTCGTCCACCAGATCGACCCGGAGGGCGCCCTCGTCATCGACTTCGTCGAAGGCGAGGTCATGCACCCGGAAACCATCTCCGGGCACCCCGACCGCCTCAGGCAGGTCGTGGAGACGGTCAAGATCTTCCACGAGAAGTCCGTGTTCCAGCACAAGATCGCGTTGTTCGACATGCTGCGCCACTACAAGAAGCTCGCCGCCGACATCAACGCTCCCATGCCCGATGAGCTCGCCGCGACGGTGAAGGTCCTCGATGATATCGAGGCCGTCATGAAGCGCGCTCCCGTGCCGGACGTGGCCTGCCACAACGACCTGCTGAGTGAGAACTTCATCATCGACGCAGACAACAAGATGTGGGTCATCGACTGGGAGTACGGCGGGATGACCGACCCGTACTTCGACCTCGGCGACTTCGTGATGGAGCACCCGTTCTCGCGCGAGGAGCAGCGGCTCATCATCTCCACCTACTGCGGGGAGATGAACGAGCGCTTCTTCGCGCGCATGATGCTGTACCGGATGACCTCCGGCATCTGGTGGGCCATCTGGGCGATGATCCAGCACACCGTCTCGCAGATCGAGTTCGACTACATGGCTTGGGGTCTCGATCGCGGCGTCAGGCGCGCACACGAGGTCCTCGACGACCCCGACTACACCAAGTGGCTGGCCGAGGCCTGATCCCTCCCTCGAGATGCTGCACGGCGAAAGGAGCGACGACGAGATGGACGAGCACCAGATCACGCCGAAAGGAGGTATGACGTGAAGGTACGACTCTTCTTCGCCACGGACGTGCACGGCTCGGAGGTCTGCTGGCGCAAGTTCATCAACTCGGCCAAGCACTACGAGGTCGACGTGCTGATCCTCGGCGGAGACATGACCGGCAAGGCGATTGTGCCTATCGTCGACGAAGGCGGGGGGCGCTGGCAGTTCAGCATGCAGGACCAGGTCCACAGCCTGCAGGGAGAGGACGAGCTTGTCGCCAACGAGCGGCTCGTCGCCGATCACGGCTACTACCCGGTGCGCATGACGCACGACGAGGTGCAGGACTTCACGGCGCACCCGGAGAAGCTCGACGACGTGTTCACGCGGGAGATGCGGGGCACGGTCGAGCGCTGGGTCCAGTTCGCCGACGAGCGTCTTGCCGGGAGCAAGATCCAGTGCATCGTGTGCCCGGGAAACGACGACCACGACGATATCGACGAGATCCTCGCCACGTCCAAGTCGATCACGGTGGGCGAAGGCAATGTGATCGACATGCCCGAAGGCTTTCAGCTCGCCTCCAGTGGCTGGACCAACCTCACGCCCTGGGACACCCCGCGCGAAGAGGACGAGCCGGCACTCAAGGCTCGTCTGTTGTCGGTGATGGCCCAGGCGACGGCGCCGCCGGAGCGTCTCGTGATGGGGCTTCACGCGCCGCCCTACGACACGCAGCTCGACGTGGCTCCGAAGATCGACTGGGACACGCTCACGGTGCAGGGCCAGGACACGGCTCACGTGGGCTCCTCGGCGGTCAGGGAGATCATCCAGGAGGTGCAGCCGATCCTCTCGCTGCACGGCCATATCCATGAGAGCCGCGCCGCCGAGCGCATCGGGCGGACGCTGGCGATCAACCCGGGCAGCTCCTACGTCGAGGGCACGCTCTCGGGCGTGGTCGTGGAGCTGGACGGCAAGAGCAAGGTCAAGCGCTACCGCCTGACTCTGGGGTGAACGTGGTCAGGCGCGAACAATGGGGGGTACGGCGCGCCGCGCCGTCCGCAACAGGACTGTCACAGGAGGTCCACTAGATGGCGACAAACGCCGGGGCACCGCAGGAACAGACGCTGTTCGTGCGCAAGGCGAGCGGTCTGGTCAAAGGCTGGTCGACGACCGACGGCTTCAGGTACTCGTTCTTCTCTACCAACATCTTCCTGGGGATCTGGGGCTTTCTCTACGCGGTCTTCATCCCCGGAGGCAGCGTCTTCTGGAGCATCATCATCACGACGGCGTTCGTGCTGCTCGAGGTCGTGGTCTACGCGGGTCTGATCTCGGCGATGCCGCGCGCCGGCGGTGACTACGTCTGGCAATCGCGCATCTTCCACAGCTCGGTCGGCTTCGTGTTCGGAGCGACGGGATGGTGGTTCATCCTCTGGCTCTGGATCCCGATCTACGCCGCCCTCTGCGTCAACTCGTTCATCAAGCCGATCTTCCGCATCCTGGGTTGGTCCGGCGCCGCCGATTGGCTGGGCACTCACAACGGGATCTTCGTGGCCTCCTTGGCCACGATCGCCCTCGCGACCTACCTGGTCGCCGTCGGCATGAAGACCTACGCCAAGTTCCAGAAGTGGGCCCTCTGGATCGGCCTCGCCGGCTGTGCAGTGGCCGCGATCCTGCTGCTCGTGACCTCGAAGGCCAGCTTCATCACGAACTTCAACCGTGAGGCGCTCCATCTCTACGGCACCAAGGACGCGTATCAGGCCACCATCAAGGCCGCCGGGGACGGCATGCCGTCCTCGATGTTCGCCGGCACCTTGAAGGACACGTTCAAGCTGATCCCCATCATGGCCTTCTGGCTCCTCTGGCCGGTGTGGGGCGCGACGCTGTACGGCGAAGTGCGCGGCGCCAAGGACTTCCGCAAGAACATCTACCAGATGGCCGGCGGCCTCCTCGCGGCGGTCGTGATCGTCATCGCCTTCCTGTTCCTCGTGACCAAGACGATGGGCTGGACGTTCTTCGAGGCGAGCGCCAACGGCTACATGGGCGTCCTGTACGCGTACATCGAGCCCGCCAAGGTCCTGGGTGGCGGCGACTACCTCTCGCCGACGGCGATGGCCGCCTGGATGGTCAACAACGCGGCCTTCCAGGTGATCCTCATCGCTTCGATCTCGCTGATCGTCTTCGGCTGGTGGGGCACGGTGTTCCTCTCGTCGACGCGCATGATCTTCGCGTCCGCCTTCGACCGCATCCTTCCCGAGGGTGTCGCCAAGGTGACGTCCGGCGGCGTGCCCTACGTGGCGCTGCTGCTGATGGCCATCCCGTCCATCATCGTCTCCGCCTTCTACGCCTACTCGCCCTCGTTCGTGCAGCTCACCTACGACGCGACCCTGGTGATCGCGGCCATGTTCTTCGTCACCGGCCTCGCCTTCATGGTCATGCCGTGGCGCGCCAAGGCGATCTGGGACAACTCGGCGCTGCCCAAGGGCAAGATCCTCGGCATCCCGTGGCTGTGTCTGGTCGCCCTCATCTACGCGATCTTCATGGGCTTCAACCTGTTCCTCTGGATCTACGACAAGACCAACGTCTACGGCGTCGGCTACAAGAACAAGAACTCCATGATCTTCATGGGCATCCTGTACGTCGCCGCCATCGCCATCTGGGTCATCGCGTACTTCGTGCGCAAGGGCCAGGGCATGCAGCTCGAGGCGGTCGCCAAGGAGATCCCGGTCGAGTAGTTCGCACAAGGCCCACAGGCAGGCGTCACACTTGTGGCGCCGTGACACCTGCCACGCACGTGTTTCGCGTTTGGGCGGCGCCCCGGCACCTGCCGGGGCGCCGCCCGGCACGGAGCGGCGCCAAAGCACCAACAGCCAGCTAGCAGTGGAGGCTGCGGACCGATGAAGATACTCACAAGGATGGGTGACTCCTCGAACGTGGAGCTCACCAAGGAAGAGTTGCGCACGGAGTTCGATCAGGGCTCCGAGTACGCGGCGAAGAAGGCCAAGGTACCGGTCCTCACCGAGAACGAGGTCGACTATCTGGTCGACATGTTCGCCGCCCCCACGCGCATCTGGGGCTGTCAGCGCGGCAACGAAGTCGTGATGACCAAGGACGGCTGCGTCAACGCGCTCAACTCCTCGCGCATGTCGAGCGGGGTGGTCGCGCCGGTCAACCGCGAGGTGGGCGTGCGCCTCTTCGAGTCGATGCTCGGCTTCGACTCGATGGAGATCTCGCACAACGACTACTCGGTGAAGCCGCAGCGCTTTCTCAAGGCACTGGAGATGCTGCACGTCGAGCTGCTCATGGAGACGACGATCTTCCCGCTCCTGTACGGCTTCATGCCGAACCTGGGGCTGTACTACCGTCCCGACGGGTCGTTCGAGAACCCGAGCGACCTCCTCCCGATCGGCAAGATCGACGAGGCCCGCAGGACGCAGGAAGAGGCGGGCGAGGCCTGCCTCGACGACTGCATCGAGATGAGCGACTGCATGCTCGAGATGGGCGCCGACGGCATCGACTTCGACACCGTCGCGTCGACCGGCGACGCCGAGTTCTACCGCGTTCTCCAGGCCTGCGATCACGTCGCCAACGAGACCGGCCTGCCGGTCGAGATCGGCATGTCGTCCGAGATGGTGCTCGGCTTCCACGGCCAGCTCGAGTACAACGGCAAGCGCCTCGCCGGCATGTGGCCGCACCAGCAGCTGCAGATCTGCGAAGAGGCCGGCTGCGCCATCTTCGGGCCGGTCTCCAACACGAACACCAAGAAGACCGTCCCGTGGAACCTCGGCAAGGCGCTGACCTTCGTCAAGGCCTGCACCGAGATCGCCAAGATCCCCGTCCACCCCAACGTGGGCATGGGCGTCGGCGGAGTGCCGATGTTCGAGACCCCGGCGGTCGACGTGGTGACGCGCTGCAGCGCCGCGATGATCGAGATCGGCCACGCGGACGGGTTGTAGGTGGGTACTGGTGACCCTGCCGGCATGCACATCGCGCATCTGCTGGCCTCGTCAATGGGTGGGATCCGCGCCGCCGGAGATCTGGTGGCACGGATGCAGCTCAGCAAGAAGATGAGGATCACGGAAGCCAAGGAGTATGTGGCCG
>Ga0209697_10003109_pt1 | contig 22898 bp, 17 predicted proteins | sample AliMusrvi5mmetaG_FD_184115 | JGI IMG/M metagenome (GOLD analysis project Ga0209697, IMG submission 184115) | Freshwater lake bacterial and archeal communities from Alinen Mustajarvi, Finland, to study Microbial Dark Matter (Phase II) - Alinen... | ecosystem: Environmental > Aquatic > Freshwater...
GCCGGGTGCTTGATCAACTCCTTGTTCAGGTCAAGGGCAAGATCCAGATACTCTTCAGCCGGTGAAGGGAAGCCAGCAGCGATTGCCGTGCCGGCAAGCGGCAGATCAAGCTGCGTGGTGAAGTCCGGTGTGAAGAAGTCCAGCACCGAGCCGGCATGTATTCTGGTGAGTCTCATCGTTTTTCCATGTTTTCATTACCGGAATATACATTCTGAAGACGAGAAGGGGAGTTTGTTAAAAAAGCGGCCGCCACTCCATATCCCTCGTCGTAGTTCTATATTACTGCATAGAGAGTGTGATGAGCATAAATATTTGTTAACGGAAAAAAGGGGAGAAATATGTGCGGACGATTCGGATTTTACGAACTGAAGTACTTTCTTGACCTCCTTCGCCAACTGGAGTTGCCGTTTGAAGAGAATCAGGATTACCCCCAGGCTAATCGTTACAATATCCCTCCCGAAACGGATATTATAATCCTGCGGGCCAGCCATGAGCCCTATAAGCTCACCTCGGCACGATGGGGGTTGATTCCCTATTGGGCCAAGGAACTTCCCAAAATCAGGCCAATAAACGCAAGGGCAGAATCATTGGTCTCGAAACCGTATTACCGGCATCTGGTTGGGCGGAACCACTGCCTGATTCCAGCGAGCGGCTTTTATGAGTGGGAACGCATCGAAGGGAAAAAGAAGCAACCCTGGTACATCCACCGGGCTGATGGCTTGCCCATGGCATTTGCCGGATTGTGGGACACCTGGAAGCCAAAGAAGACCGAAGAGCCCGCAATCACGACATGCACCATTATCACCACTGCGGCAAATGAGCAGATCGCAACTCTCCATGACCGAATGCCAGTAATTCTCGAATCCGAAAACTGGAAAACGTGGCTGGAAGCTGATCCAGTAAATCTTTCGAAGATGCTCGCTCCCGCTGATAACGGCATTCTGGAAATGTATCAGGTATCAACACAGGTCAACAATGCCCGTTATCAGGGCAGCAACTGTATTGAGCAGGTTGAGTGAATGAACAGGATTCGGTTTGAATATTTGCAACCGTATGAGGCCCAACATATCAGTTATTCAGTTGACTGCAAAGATGGGATAAAATAGCTCATCAATCGAAGGTTTTGAGATACTGAAATCGTGCTCCTAGGCATGAGAAGGATTAATCTTTTTCAGCGCCCCGGACAGTTTTTTCCCTGCCATCACCGGTATATTCAAAATCAAAACGTGCACTTCATTTTGTTCGTAACCCGTGGCAATTCTTTTATTTGATGTATCTTTTTACAGACGGGAGGAGTTTTTATGGCGTTATTCTCCGTCCGGTGTTCTCTTGACCTAAACCTCCCATTGCAATATTATTAGGAGATGTCAGGATATCTTAAAAAGTAACAAGAACTGTACGATAAACAAGAGCTGCCAATTGAAGATCATCGACAACATCAACACCCTGTTAGGCGACGATCTGAAGGCTTCAATTCGCCCCAAAGACAAGCTCAGGATTGCGGCTTCCTGCTTTTCCATCTACGCTTACGAAGCGTTGAAGTCTGAGTTCTCAAAGATTGAGTCGCTGGAGTTCATCTTCACGGCGCCAACATTTGTTCCCAACGAGGTAACCGACAAATTCCGGAAGGAGCATCGTGAGTTTTTCATACCCAAGTCCAACCGGGAAAAGAGCCTGTACGGCTCAGAGTTTGAAATCCAACTCCGCAACAAACTCACCCAGCGAGCCATTGCGCGAGAATGCGCCGAATGGATGCGGCGAAAGGCCGTTTTCCGATCAAACAGGTCGAAGGCACCGATGCAGCAGTTCGCGTGCATTCAGGGATCGGAGGGAGATACTGCATACATGCCGCTTCATGGATTTACCGCAGTTGATTTGGGTTACCAGCAAGGAAATGCCATATCAAACCTTGTGAATCGGTTTGAGGAACCAGTCTTTACGGCAACTTACCTGCAACTTTTCGATCAGATATGGAATGATCCGGAAAAGCTTGAAGATGTAACTGCGGTGATTTGTGATCACATTGCATCAGTGTATCAGGAAAACTCACCGGAGCGTATCTATTTTCTGATGCTCTACAATATTTTCAGCGAGTTCCTTGAGGATATTGATGAGGATGTTCTGCCCAACGACCTTACTGGTTATCAGAACTCGTTGGTCTGGAAAAAGCTTTTCAACTTCCAGCGCGATGCGGCTGTCGGCATCATCAACAAGCTCGAAACCTACAATGGCTGCATCCTTGCTGACAGCGTAGGACTCGGAAAAACCTTTACAGCTCTCGCGGTCATCAAGTACTACGAATTACGCAACCGCTCCGTTCTGGTGCTGTGCCCAAAAAAACTTGCCGATAACTGGCTGAACTACAACAGAAACCTCAAGACCAATATCTTTGCCAAAGATCGGTTCAATTATGATGTGCTGTGCCACACCGACCTTTCCCGCACTTCGGGAGACTCTTTCGGCATACCTCTGAACCGAGTCAACTGGGGAAACTATGACCTCGTCATCATTGACGAATCACATAACTTTCGCAATAATGATGTGTTCAAGGAAAGGGAGACTCGCTACCAGAAACTGATGAATGCGGTTATACGCGAAGGGGTCAAGACAAAGGTTTTGATGCTTTCTGCCACCCCGGTCAACAATCGCTTCAACGACCTGAGAAATCAGCTTGCCCTGGCTTATGAGGGAGATTCCGAGAACCTCAGCAAGAAACTCCGAACCAAGCGGAGCGTTGAGGATATATTCCGGCGTGCCCAAGCCGTCTTCAACCAGTGGACAAAGCTTCCTCTGGAACTGCGTACCGCCCGGGCTATTCTCGATACACTTGATTTCGACTTTTTTGAGCTGCTCGACAGTGTAACCATCGCCCGTTCACGCAAACATATCCAGACCTTCTATGACACCAAGGATATCGGACAGTTCCCCGAGAGACTCAAGCCGCTCTCCTATCGCTGTCCTTTAACCTATCGGAGCGATGTGCTTGGACTCAACGACATTTTCAAGCAATTGGCACTGCTCAAGCTTGCGGTCTATGCCCCGATCAGCTACATCCTTCCAAGCCGCCTCAGTAAATACGAAGAGCTTTATGACACCATGGTTGAAGGCGGTAAAGGGAAACTCAGGCAGGCTGACCGCGAACGAAGCTTGCAGGCTCTGATGACAACAAACCTTCTCAAGCGTCTGGAAAGCTCGGTGGAGTCTTTCCGGCTGACATTGAGAAGTTTGCAAACCAACCTGATCAATACGCTGGAAATTATCGCGACATTTCAGAAAACCGGCCTTTCCGAAACCATCTCAGATTTTACTGCCAATTATGAAGCCCTTGAGGCAGAAGAGGATGATTTCACGGTACCCGATGATATCAAAATCGGCGGGAAAGTTCAGATCAGCCTGAGCGATATGGACGTTGAGCGCTGGAAACATGAACTGACCTCCGACCTTCTCCTGCTTGAAGAGCTGCTTGCTTCCATGGATAAGATCACGCCCGACGATGACGCCAAGTTGCAGCACCTGAAAAATCTCGTACTGAACAAGATTACTAACCCCATTAACGAAGCGAATAAAAAAGTACTGATCTTCACAGCCTTTGCAGATACAGCTAATTATCTTTACAACAACCTGGCCGAGGATATTCTGCATACCAAAGGTCTGCACAGCGGCAAGGTAACCGGTAAAGACACACCGAAATCAACGCTCAAAAAAAGCTACGACTTCCAGTCATTACTGACACTCTTTTCACCTCTTGCAAAAGAAAAAAGCCTTGTGCTCCCTGAAGAGTCAAGAGAACTCGATATCCTCATAGGCACCGACTGTATTTCAGAAGGTCAGAACCTTCAGGATTGCGATTACCTGATTAATTACGACATCCACTGGAACCCGGTTCGCATTATCCAGCGCTTCGGGCGAATTGACCGGATCGGCTCAAAAAACACCGCAATTCAATTGGTCAATTACTGGCCTGACATTACGCTCGACGAGTACATCAATCTCAAGGAACGGGTCGAGAACCGGATGATGATCGCCGACGTAACGGCCACCGGTGACGACAATGTGCTCACCGCACAAAGCAGCGATGTTTCATACCGGAAAGAACAACTCCGGCGCCTGCAGGATGAAGTGATCGAGCTTGAAGACCTGAAAACCGGCGTCTCGATTACAGACCTTGGCTTGAATGATTTCCGGATGGACCTGCTCAATTATGTAAAAGCATACGGCGACCTCGAAGATCTGCCAAAAGGTATGCATGCCGTTATTCCTGCACAACCTGAAATAGGTCTCAAACCGGGTGTCATTTTTACATTGCGTAACCGGAACAACAGCGTTAATATCAACCAGCATAACAGGCTTCACCCCTACTACCTCGTCTACATTGCCAGGGATGGAGAAATAATTGCTAACCACACTGAGGTCAAAAAGCTGCTCGACCTTGTTCGATCAAGCTGCAAGGGAGAAGCTGAACCGATTCATACGATTTGCCGATTGTTCAATCAACAGACTGACGAAGGTCGAAACATGAAGGTCTACTCCGATCTGCTCAGCTCTGTTATTCGTTCGATGATTGACGTCAAAGAGGAGAAAGACCTCGACAGTCTGTTTTCGGCAGGCAAAACAACGGCACTAATAAACACTATTGCCGGTCTTGATGACTTCGAACTGATTGCATTTCTTGTTGTGCAGGAGGAAGTATGAAGACAATGCGTTTCGACTATCCAAAAAGTGCAGCCTTCGGTCGAATACTGCCCAAGAACAAAATCTATGAGCATGCGCATCCAAGCACTGCCTTGAAAGAACTTTTTGTCCGCCAGGTTGATCAAATCGTCTGGAAGTACAAGCTTGCACCTGAGACAATTAACTTGCGACAGACACCCTCCGTGCCGGAAATAGAGATTTTCACCATTACCCTGAAACATGGTGAGCTTAAACACGATGTACTGCGCTGTATTGACCAGGCTATCCCCTTTCCGCTTCTTTTTGAACTCCTTTATGAGGGTATGTGCCGCGTGATTGCAGCTTACAAACGCCCGAGCGAGGCTGATGCAGCAAAATGGGTCGTCAGCGACTATTTTGAATCTGCATGGCTGCCCCTTGAAACACCCCGCGCACCGTTGCCGGTAGTCCTCGATCTTGATGCGCTTTATGAACATCTGCTTTCACCACTGATGCCCTATCCTGCCCGACAGGGTGAACGGCTGCCGCATCGGGTCGAACGGATGAGCATGATCCGTTTCAAGCAGCGAGAGCTGGAAAAATGCGAAGGGCGCATTCAGAAGGAAAAACAGTTCAATCGCAAAGTTGAAATCAACGCGGAACTCCGCATATTGAAACAAGAAATTGCAACATTGACCCGCCAAGAGGCGCTGGCCATCCCATAAAAGACGATCAAAATGGAAAAACTGAAAATGCACTCTCCGAATTTGACTGACGGCAATATCGCCCGCATTCGAGAGCTGTTTCCTGGCTGTGTCACTGAAGCGCGTGATGAAAGCGGCGCACTGAATCTGGCCGTCGATTTTGACCAGCTCAAACAGGAACTGAGTGACTCCATTGTCGAAGGGCCACAGGAGCGCTACCACCTGAACTGGCCGGGGAAGCGCGAAGCGCTATTGACCACAAATGCGCCTATTGCAAAGACCCTTCGCCCATGCCGTGAAGAGAGTGTTGATTTTGATACCACGAAGAATCTTTTCATTGAGGGCGACAATCTGGATGCCCTGAAGCTTTTGCAGGAGACCTACCTCGGCAAGGTCAAGATGATCTACATTGACCCGCCATATAACACCGGGAATGACTTCATCTATGAGGATGATTTTGCGGAAAACACCGATGAATTTTTGATGCGTTCAAACCAGAAGGATGAGGAGGGCAACCGACTTGTTGCCAATACGGAGTCGAATGGACGGTTTCATTCGGACTGGTTAAGTATGATTTATCCGAGATTGCGATTGGCATCGCATTTGCTTTCTGATGACGGGATTATTGTTGCCTCAATAGACGAAAATGAGATCGTAAATATCCGAAAAGTTATGGATGAGGTTTTTGGAGAAAACCAACTACTTTTCCAAATAACCCTGCTTTGCAATCCTAAAGGGCGATCCCAAGACAAGTACGTCGCCAATTGCCATGAGTACCTTGTTGGTTATTCAAAAAAACAGCTTAATAAGGGAGACATAAACATACCAAAAGATGACGATGAGATTGAAAAAAACTACCGGTTTTCAGACAAACGCGGAAGGTATCGAGAACTTGAATTACGCAATACTCACCGCGAGTTTGGCAGGCATAACAGAAAAAACTTGTATTATCCATTTTTTGTAAACCGCGCTGGTGAAGTTTTGCTTGAAGCTTCACCAACATTCATTGCAATTTATCCTAATTGGGATGACGGCTTTGAAGGTTGCTGGACATGGGGCAAAGATAAGGCTTGCAGGCAACTTGACGAGATTATTGCAAAAGAGATAAAAGGTACCTGGAAAATCTATCGAAAGAACTACGCAGAAGATGAAGATGGAGATGCGACCAAGCAGGTTAAATCGATCTGGACAGAAAAAAAGTTTCACACAGAAAAAGGTCAAACCACTTTCAATGAGCTATTTGATACAAAAGAAAAATTTTTCCAGTCTCCGAAATCTGTCGATACAATAAAGCAATTGTTGCTAATGGGTGCAGCAAAGAATTCATTAGTGATGGACTTTTTTGCTGGCTCTTCAACAACCGCTCACGCGGTCATGCAACTCAATGCTGACGATGGCGGCAACCGGAAGTTCATCATGGTTCAGTTGCCCGAACCCTGTAATGAACAATCCGAAGCATTCAAAGCCGGTTACAAAACCATCGCTGAAATCAGCAAAGAGCGTATCAGGCGTGCAGGAAAGAAGATAAAGGGTGAAAAAGAACAAACCGCAACAGGTCAGGGTGTCTTGCAATACGCTCCCACATCAATCGACACCGGCTTCCGCGTCCTCAAAGTCGACTCCTCCAACATGGCTGAGGTCTATTACACACCCGATGCCGTCAAGCAGGAGGAACTTTTCGGTGCCGTTGACAACATCAAACCAGACCGCACACCGGAAGACTTGCTCTTCCAGGTACTCCTTGACTTGAGCGTTGACTTGAGCCTGCCCACTCGTAAAGAGTTGATTCAGGGTAAAACCGTCTTTTTTGTAAATCAGCCGCCATACGATCTTATCGCCTGCTTTGATACCGGCGTGAGCGAGGAGCTGGTCAAGGAGCTGGCACAGCACAAGCCTTTACGCGTTGTGTTCCGTGATACCGGCTTTACAACCGATATGGTTAAAATCAACGTGGATCAGATTTTCAGGCAGTTGTCTCCCGGAACTGAAGTTAAATCAATCTGAGGAGGCAATGATGGATCATGAAATGACAATCGGTGGAACCCTCTTTGATCGAGTTGTCCAGATTCTTGAACAAGCTCGCTCCAATGTGGTGCAGTCAGTTAATACCAATATGGTCACGGCTTATTGGCTGATTGGTCGGGAAATAGTTGTTGAGATACAAGGAGGCAAAGAGCGCGCAGCATACGGAAAACAGGTCATTGAAACGCTGTCATTACAACTGACCGAGCAATATGGTCACGGTTATTCTGTTCCCAGCGTTAAAAGCTTCAGACAATTTTTTCTTGCCTTTCAGGATCGGTTTATCGAGGTCTCTACCCAAACGGAAAGCGATCTCTTTTCATCCCGTCAAAAAAGCTACCCGCCGGGTAGCCAATTCGCCACGAACTTCTCTCCACAACTGACATGGTCGCACTACCGTGCTCTGATGAGAGTCTCTAAACCTTCCGCACGGGAATTTTATGAGCGGGAATCCATTGAGTGTGGCTGGAGTAAAACGCAACTGGAAAGGCAGATACAAACATCATACTATGAGCGGATTATTGCTCATCATGGAGAGCAAGGGCTGCTGACGGCCAATCGCGAACGGTTGGCGGGTGAAAAACTCTCTCCGGTTGACGTACTGAAATCGCCCATGGTGCTTGAGTTTCTTAACCTGCCTGACTCTCCTGATCTACATGAAAGCGAACTGGAGCAGGCCATTATTCGGAACCTGCAATTCTTCCTGCTGGAACTGGGTAAAGGATTTTCCTTTGTTGCCCGCCAAAAACATATCCGATTTGACGACGATGATTTTTATGTGGATCTGGTATTCTACAACTTCATTTTGAAGTGCTTTTTATTGATCGACCTGAAACTTGGCAAACTTACCCATCAGGATGTTGGGCAGATGGATGGCTATGTTCGCTTGTTTGAAGATCAGTTTAAAGTGCAAGGCGACAATCCAACAATCGGCCTGATTCTTTGCTCCGACAAGAGTGAGGCGGTCGCCAAATATTCGGTTTTGCACGAAAGCAAACAGATATTTGCATCGAAATATCTCAAATTCCTCCCGACGGAAGAGGAGCTCAAGCTCGAAATTGAAAAAGAACGCAGGCTGATTGAAGCGAATCTGGCTGACCGAAAACGACTATCATCATTCGATGAAAACATCCCCAGTGATGCAGAATAAGAGCAGCATAACCGTGAAGCAATTACCTCATGAAATTCAAGTTCAAAGTCCAGCCCTATCAAACCAACGCGGTTGACTCCGTTGTTGACTGTTTTGCAGGGCAGGTCAATACCTCGCAAACGACCTATACCATTGATCCTGGCAAGGCACCCATTCCACTGGAATTCACCGGGTTTAAAAATGCTGATCTGCTTTTGACCGAGTCACAACTGAAAGAGAATATTCACGAAGTTCAGCAGCGCCAAAACCTTCCTTTATCTGAGGCATTGATTTCGAGCGCAAAGTGCAGGGTAAACCTCGATATCGAAATGGAAACCGGTACGGGTAAAACCTACTGTTACATCAAGACCATCTTTGAGCTGAACAAGCTGTATGGATGGAGCAAGTTTATTATTGTAGTGCCGAGTATTGCCATTCGTGAAGGCGTCTATAAATCACTGGAGATTACGGCTGACCACTTTACCGAAAGCTTTGGCAAGAAAGTTCGATTCTTCATCTACAACTCAAAGCAGTTACACCAGATTGAAAGCTTTTCGTCTGACGCGAGCATCAACGTCATGATCATCAACATTCAGGCGTTCAATGCAACCGGCAAGGATAACCGGCGCATCTATGATGAACTGGACGATTTCCAGTCTCGCCGGCCAATTGATGTTATCAGCAGTAACCGGCCAATTCTCATTCTTGATGAACCCCAGAAAATGGGAGGTGCCAAAACGCTGGATGCCGTGGCCAAGTTCAAGCCGCTGATGATTTTGCGTTATTCGGCTACCCATCGTACTGAACAAAACAGGGTTCACCGGCTTGATGCACTGGATGCCTATAACCAGAAGCTGGTCAAAAAGATAACGGTTCGTGGCATAACGGTAAAGGGTCTTGCGGGTACGAATGCCTATCTCTATCTGGAGTCTATCGAAATATCGAGAAGTGCCCCTTTGGCACGAGTCGAAATGGAGGTCAGACAAGGGAACGGGATCAAGCGGGTCGTGAAACGATTTGAAAAGGGGCGTGACCTGTTTGTGGAATCTGGTGAGCTGGATCAGTATCGAGGCTTTGTCATTTCAGAAATCAATGCCCGTACAGATACTGTTGAATTCAGTAATGGCCATCGCCTGACCGCTGGTGAAGCTACCGGGGATGTCAACGAATCGACCATCCGCCGCATTCAGATCAGGGAGACTATCAAGGCCCATCTTGATAAAGAGAAGCTGCTTTTTGCACAGGGTATCAAGGTGCTTTCGCTCTTTTTCATTGATGAGGTGGCGAAATACCGTGACTACAGCCAGGCCGACGAAAAGGGGGAATATGCACGCATTTTCGAGCAGGAGTATGAGCTGCTCAGGGCCGAGTATCTCGGCGAACTGGCTTTGGATAATGTGCCCTACCGAAAATATCTTGAAAGAGATGTGCCGGATAAGGTACATGAGGGATATTTCTCCATTGACAAAAACAAGCGCCAGGTTAATCCGGAGACCAAGCTTGTCAAAGATGAAGAGACCGGAACTAAAACAGCAATCTCTGATGATGTGGATGCGTATGACCTGATCCTGAAAAAAAAGGAACGGCTACTCTCATTTGAAGAGCCGGTCAGGTTCATCTTCTCGCATTCAGCGCTGCGTGAAGGGTGGGACAATCCGAATGTCTTTGTTATCTGCATGCTGAAGCACAGTGATAACACCATTTCCCGTCGTCAGGAGGTTGGTCGTGGATTACGGCTCTCCGTTAACCAGAATGGTGACAGAATGGACCATCCGGCAACCGTGCACGATATAAATGTGTTGACGGTGGTTGCCAGTGAAAGCTATAAAGAGTTTGTAACCAACTTGCAGAAGGAGATCAGCAATTCACTCTCTGCTCGTCCGAGAAAAGCCGATGAAGCCTATTTCACAGGGAAAACTATCCAGACCGAAACCGGACCTTTGGAAATCGATCCGACCATGGCCCGGAAAATTTACAGGTACCTGCTCAAAAACGATTACACCGACGATGCTGACAGAATAACCCCCGCATATCATACAGCAAAGGCTGATGGGACTTTGGTAACGTTACCTCCTGAGTTGGCACCTCATGCAGATCAGATTTACATGCTTATCGACAGTGTCTTCAGTGAATCCCAATTGCCCCAGGTGGGAGATGACCGGAGGCCAAAGATCAACCCGTTAAACGACAACTTTAGCAAGAAAGAGTTCAGGGAGCTCTGGAACCGGATCAACCATAAGGCAATCTACCGGGTTGAGTTTGACTCGGCGGAACTGGTTCGCCACTGTATTCGTACACTGGACAAGGAGCTACGGGTCAGTCCGCTTCAGTACACCATCCACGCCGGCACTCAAAAAGAGCAGATTACCGATGAGCAACTCAAGAGTGGCGAGAGTTTTAAGCTTGAGGAGACTTCGATTGAGCGCAATAAAGTTACAATTCACTCGATGGTCAAGTATGATCTTTTGGGCAAGCTTGCTGGCAATACAGAGTTGACCCGCAAGAGCATTGCCGAAATTCTCGGGGGTATACACCCTGCTGTTTTCAAGCAGTTCCGGGAAAATCCGGAACATTTCATAGCTGAAGCTACCCGCCTGATCAAAGAGCAAAAAGCCACGATTATCATTGAGCGGTTGAGTTACGATGAAATTGCCGACCGGCACGATATTGAAATCTTTACCACTGGCCAGAGCAAGCAAGACTTCTCAAAGGCAAGTGAAAAGCTGAGGAACCACATCTACGATTATGTGGTCACGGACTCGAAAATTGAAAAAGCTTTTGTGCATGAGCTTGATACCAGCACTGAGGTTATTGTTTATGCCAAACTGCCTCGCGGGTTTCTCATCCCTACACCGGTAGGCGACTACAATCCGGACTGGGCAATTTCTTTCAAAGAGGGCGCTGTCAAGCATATCTACTTTGTAGCTGAGACCAAGGGCTCAATGTCGAGTATGGAGCTGCGAGCCATTGAGGCCACAAAAATCGAGTGTGCGCGGAAATTCTTTGAAGAGATCAATGAGCGGGTTGAACGGGATAAGGTAAGGTATGATGTTGTGACTGATTTTGGGAAGCTGATGGCGATTGTGGGGGGAGGGTGATGAGTATGAAGCTTTACATTATAGGGAATGGATTTGATCTGTATCACAACATGCAGACAAGCTTTACTGATTTCCGAGAGTTCACAGAAAGAAATGCACGTGATACCTTCAATGCAATCGACACATATGTACCAATTGATGCAAACTGGGCTGACCTTGAATCGGCTCTTGCTGATTTGGATGTGGATTGGGTCATTGAAGATTTAAGTGATTTTATGCCCTCTTACGGTGCTGATGATTGGAGTGATTCCGGCCACCATGATTTTCAGTTTGAAGTTGATCGAGTGGTTCAGCATCTGTCATCTGACCTGTTATCTTATTTTGAAGATTGGATTTCGCAGATTCCAATCCCCGATCCGAATACAGTAAGACGACTTACGACAATAAATCCACAAGCAAAGTTCCTTACATTTAATTACACGCCGACTCTTGCCTATTTGTATGGCGTACCTGCTGACCGCACCCTGTACATTCACGGTTCAGCGGCTGATCCTGAGCAAAATATCATACTGGGACATGCCTGGAACCCTCAGGATCGAAAGTCATTGAATGATCGGCCAGATATTGCAGAAATTGACACCCGGTTAATGGAAGCAAATGGAATTATTGATCGATTTTTCTCTGCTACATTCAAACCTTCGAAACAATTGATCAATAAGCACCGTTCATTTTTCGATAGGCTTGATGGTGTTTCAGAGGTGGTTGTGCTGGGGCACTCGCTATCCGATGTAGACGCCGAGTATTTTAAGGAGTTGCTTGCTGTGCCTTCCATTGCATTAGCGACATGGACAATTGCCTGTCGCCCAGAGGACAATCTCGAAAACAAAGTACAACGAGTCGTTAAACTTGGTATATCTTCATCTAAAGTCAAGCTAACAGATTGGAGTTCCTTGTAAAGGCCAAAATGGGATGTTTGATATACCCTTTCAGAAGCAGCTCATAATTGCCGCTTGTGAAGACTGTGTTTTAGATTGCATCTAAGATCTGCTCTTCAAAAAACGACGGAGTTCATCCTCTTTGCCAATGATTCGGGAAAATTGAAACTCACGAGATCCAAGAACCTTATAATCCTGTATCATGTTTCTGTCAAAAAGGTAAGTCGCAGCAGGGTTAAGTCTTCGTGCCTCCCAACCATAACGGTCTATAATAGTTTTGCTATCTGCAGGGAAATCTTGATCATTCATGATGTCGGCAGCGAGTTTGAGAGCATCTTTTTTTGGATTCCACGGCATCCAATGCTCATCGAATTCGGAAAATAGCGATGGTTTAACCATTACATTGCGAGAGTCATTCTTGAAGAATGACGAAAGCTCAAAAAGAGCGTCCGTAGTATCAGCGACTGTTAGGCCCGTTTCTTCAGCCAAAGACCCTATATTTTTAAGCGGATCAAGTGCTCGACCGTATTTTGTATTTTCAACAAAGTATCGAGCAACCACGTTTGCTGCAGTTGAGTATCCGGTCACTGTTCTTACAGATGATGCCACCACGTTTGGGGCTGGACCAAGCGGGGGCTTGCGGGTTATGTCATGTATATCATTTATTAGCTGCACTATATCATCATCCCCACTGATTTCTGGCGCATGCATACCCCAAAGGAGCGGAGGCAAAGCTGAAGTGGCAAGATTGTGTCTGACAGGAAGAAAACGACACTCGTTCCTCAGTTTCTTTACCAATCCTGCGTCCATTTCCTGGTTTACCCAAGGTTTTGTAACGGATGTTGGAGTAAGCAGAACAAGAAAATGTGTACAATTTCTCAAACCGTCATCAATTTTTTGACGCAGGCTATCTCCAGCTTTGATACACCACTCAGCCCACCATGTTTCAATTCCGTTATCTTGAAAACGATTGGCGATCCGTTTGGCTAACTCAGAGTCTTCGAACGCGTAGGATAAAAAAACCTGAGGTGATTTACCGGCTTTAGTACTTGGCATTATGTTTTCCTTCTTTTCAATTCCCAACCTTCTGCTTACCAGTTCAATGAGTTGTGGCGAGCCTTCCACATGTAAGTTTAGGTTATTGGGGTAATTTCCTCGAATCACAACTGTAGGAAATTCACCACTTACAGGATCACGCACTGAGCCAACCTTTTCTCTGATTTGCGCCTCAATGCTCATCAGCACGGTTTTCATGATGGTGTCAGCAATATTATCAGGACGCACGCGTTGTCCATTGAATTCGAAGTATATCATAAGAGTTTTCCTGTATAAAAAAATCGCAGAGTATTCCTATTTAAACTGTGCCGAACGTGCCTCCGTCTATAAGACCTCTTCTTCTTGGCAAAAATCCGCTTCTCTGTACCAACGTAGCAGTTCTTCTGGTAACGTAGATGAACTCAGATTCTCAAAAGCGACTTCAACAGTACAAATGCCTCGGACAAGAGATTCCGCGCGTTTTGCTTGAATGTTGGTTTTAAATCTGAAACCTTTTTGGCGTCAGCCAAATCAAGGGATTGTACTTGTTCAATTTGTCGTCTGGACATTTGCTTTGCCCACACGATATGCCCGCTACGAATCCAGTAGTGCGACTGGCAAGGAAAGCCCCAATTCCCGATGGATGGAGTCAACGAAACTGTTCCATTTCGATCAATCAATTGCCACTTAGAAGGTTTAAGTGGGGTTACGACCTCCAACCCACATCCACAGCAACACAAGTGCGATGCTGTGGAAAAACGCTTCGAAATATAGAGCACTCCTGGGTCAAGCTTTTCAGGAATGAATTCCACAAACTGATGATTTATGTGCGTCAGTTGCTGCATTCAGGTCTTTCAATAATCATTTCGCCAGTTGCGATGGAAAAGCCCTGATAGTATTCGCATGATGCATCTCGGTAAAAACCAAAAGTTTTTTTCCAGCGAATTACAGCCATCGCAGCATTAAGGGAATTAAGTTCAGCGATCTGGATATTCGTCGCATATTCGTTGCCGTCTGCAGAAGTGTCAGAGAAACTGATATTCTTGACTGCTTGATTGAAATTATCTGATGTCACGGGACTCATGCGAACGATTCCAGTGAGCATCTCATCCTGCATCACAACTCCCAGACCAACATCAACAAAAGGTATAGAGTTTTTATACAACCAGTCGAAAATGACCTTTTTGGTTGGGTTGCTGTCCATGCAGACAAATACGAAGTCCATCCCTTCAAGCAAATTTAAATTTTCTTCGGTCAAATAAGCAGCATATGGCACGAGACCATGTCGTAAGCGATTATATTTTTGATGGAAATACTCAACTTTAGAAAACTTTTCTTCAAGCTGACTTCCGGAAGCAGCTCCAGGTGATCGAAACGCATTGTGTTGTGAAAATACATCGCCGTCAATCAGGTGGATTTCCTTAACTGGAGTCTTTGCTACCAAGTCGAGCACATATGCGCCAGTGCCCCCCAAGCCCACAATCGCAATCTGTTGACCGGCAACCTTGTCATTCAAGGAGCCAATTCCGGATCTACTCGATGCAGTATCAGCATAGCAGAAAACGCTTTTTTCATTTTCGTCCGGTACAATCAATGGAAATGTGCAAGGTGTGCATTCCTGAAGGAGTTGAGCTTCCCCATGGATTCGTCCAACATACGTTGTTACCTTATGATGGTAATCGCGATAATCTGCTTTGGCGGAAAACATATAATCCACATGAATGCCATCACCGAGATTTTGTGGGGGACTCGAATGCTCAAAAGGTGTGAGCTTTGCCCCGTTACTATAGCAGGGATGTTCTCCGATCCAATAGGCGGTATGCGTACTCGGTTTATTCGCCACATTATTTGTGGCTTCGAAATTGCATACCAATGTCCCTCGCAGGACATTGGCTGTAGAGTTCACGTAAGGGATATTTTTTACCAAAATATATCCTCCACGAATTTCGATCTCATAACCTTCGTTCTGCAAACGAAGGAGATCGGGACTAAGAGCGATTGGTTGACGTGACATCGAATTCCATTCCTTCTTTTATTTTGACTTTCTGACCTTCCACTAAGGTACCTGTCGGTTTTGAAGAACTACCGCGACTATATTGTACAGTGAACTGAACTCCGTCACCGCTTGGCGGATTATCAAAGGCCAGTCTAATTATTTCTTCAAAGCTGACCTCATCGTTTTTAGGAAGTACCTTGGCCCGACCATTTACATAGATCGTAACGGTCTTTTCTTCATGTTTTGAATGTTCTTGCATGCTGCTCACCTCGTTTAAGTGTTTTTTGTTGTAATTATGAATAATTGCTATTCTGCAATCGATTTCATATATAGTATAATGTATGGAAAGGTAAATTGCAAGATCGCAATCAATTTTATTTTTGGGATTAAACAATGACCGACATGTTTGATAGTGAGGCATTCTATGCTGCGCTCAATGCTACGAGGCTCAGTAGACAAAAGACATGGAAAGATGTAGCCGAAGAGTCTCGTGTCGCCGCATCAACCCTGTCCCGCATCGGTCAGGGAGCTAAGCCAGACGTAAATGGTCTTGCTGCGCTTTTGGCGTGGTCAAAGCTAAAGGCTGAGATGTTTATTTCTGGTGAACAGGAAGACAGTGAACCGATTGCTTGCATCACCGCTCTTTTAAGAGCAGATAAGAATCTTTCCGAGACGAATGCGAAATTGATCGAAGATATTGTGATAGCCACCTATAATCGTTTGCGGGAGGTTTAACGAATGGGGTTTAAGCGAGGCTTTAAGGCTGAGGCGAGCAGAATAGCCGTGCGAGTTCGCACAAGCTTGGGCCTACGCGCAATTGATCCGATTGATCCGGATTCAGTTTGTCATCATTATGATATTGAGCTTATTGCATTGAGTTCACTTCGTATAGATTGTAAGATACTTACGACATCGTGTTCATCGGATTTTTCAGCGGTCACTGTGCCCTGCGGCCTGAAAACTGCCATCGTTCATAATGATAGTCATAATGAGTACAGACAGCGAAGTAACATTTGTCACGAGCTGGCTCATTGCTTTCTTGGGCACGAATGTGTGCCACCACTGATGGGAGATGGTGATCTTTATCGGGATCGTGATGTTGAGGCTGAAGCAAATTTCCTTGCCGGTTGTTTGCTATTAACAAATGAGGCTGCCCTGCACATAATAGGCAAAGGGCTTTCTGATCATGCGCAGCAGCTCTATGGTGTCAGCAAAAAAATGCTTGATTATCGCTTACAGGTTAGCGGGGCATATACCATTCATAGTCGACGCTTCAAGTAGTCTCACTTTTCTAGGGGGATTACAACAGAATCAATCGCCACAAGAAATTCACTCTTAATTTCAAGAGCCTCAGTAACTGCATATTTCATTTTTTGGAGATTCACAGGTTTCACTGATATGCTTTCTTTTTGATATAGGGCATGTGTCAGGTGTTTAAATTTTCGCGTGGGTGAAGGTATCTTATAAAACGGTCGTTTGATGAGACGACGAAAAGGGATGCGAAACACCCCTGTTTTTAGGCTCTTTTTGTCTTATAAAACCATATCGTATTTCTATATTTCATAAATCCGTAAAAAAAGGTGCTTTTTAAGATTAGCAAGAGGATTTATGGAAGGACGACTGATCGGATATGCAAGGGTCTCAACTTTAGGCCAGGAACTGAACCTGCAGCTTGATGCACTCAAACATGCTGGCTGTAAAAAGCAGCATATCTTTACCGACCAGATAAGCGGATCGAAAGCTGAACGGCCGGGGCTTGCCGAGTGCCTGAAAGAACTGAAAAAAGGCGACACCCTCATCATCTGGCGTCTTGACCGGCTTGGTCGCTCACTCCGGAACCTGATCGATATTGTCGAACAGTTGCAGAAAAGGGGAGTGGGCTTCCGATCAATTAATGACGGAGGAATCGATACAACAACTGCATCAGGTGAGATGATTTTCAACATCTTCGGCACTCTGGCTCAATTTGAGCGCCGCCTGATTCAGGAACGTACCCAGGCAGGACTGACGGCAGCACGGGCGAGAGGAAGAAAAGGTGGAAGACCCAGAATATCCAAGGATGATCCGAGAGTGCAGATGGCCAAAAAGATGAGTAAGAATATGAACATCAGTATTGGTGAGATTTGCAGCACGTTGAAGATTTCGCGGGCGAGCTATTATCGGTATCTTGGGATTGATGCGTAACTTTTTTAAAATATAATAGAGAGTTTGGAAATATCATTTTTATACTAATCAGTATAAAAAACAGAAATAAAATAGGATTAAGTATTTACTATATAAGAGATTAGCTGTTTTTTTTATAACCTTGAGCACATAGTGTTATATAAGGGTTATAATTCAAAAATCTGCGGATTAGGCGGATCAATCTAATCATTGTTAGACATTTTGAGATTGCAATGAAGCTCCCAGGGGAAATTGAAAAACTGAAGGAAAAGGTTGAGATAATACTCTACCCTATTTTTTCTGCTATAGATAAAGGTACTAAAGCAGATAAGAATTTTCTGTTTTCTGCTGTTCGCACAGATGCTGGGAGGTCTTTGCCTCCGTATTATCTTGTTTATTTTTTATTTGTTGATTTTCTCGGTTATAAAAACTTAGGGCAATTTGAAAAAGTATCTTGGTCAGTACCGATTGACTATAATGGAACCGCTTATCTTCTGGAGCACCGAAAACTTGGAATGGGATTGTTTGCTGGAGATGTATGCCAAGAATTAGAATGTCAAGAGATTGTTAAAAAAATATCCAAAGCAGTTCAGGTCGCGCAGCCATATTTTGAATGGATTGCAAATGAGGCCGCTATGCGCGCTGATTTGAACGTGCTAAACCATAGCTTGCGTCTTCATGAGCGGTACTTGTTTTTTATAAATGAGTATCAAAAAAAGATTGAAGAAGCAAAGTCACGGAAAGATGAAAGAATACGCACTGAGCATTCCAGCAATTCATGGGGCATTGAAATGCCCTATTATCGGCTCAAAAACGAAGCTGAATGGCTAGCTATATCTGCAATTGATGCGTTTTATAGTTTTACTGAACATGTATTTATTCATGCTGCAATTCTTAAAGGTTTATTGGTCACTGGCGAGGATGTAGCGAACTTAGCAGATACAGACTGGGGCTCTAAGTTTAAGTACTGCCTTGATGTTTCAGATAAAGATATAAAGAAGCATTATGATCAACTCGTTTCAATAAAACGACAGATCAGAAATTATGTTGCGCATGGGGCATTCGGCAAAAATGGAGAAGCCTTTCAAATTCACTCTGGCGCTGGTGCAGTGCCTTTGCTTATGCCTCACCAGAAAGGTAATTCACGATTTTCCATGCAAAGTGGTATTGCATTTAATGAAGAAGAGGCAATACAGGCAATTGTAGATTTTATGAGATTTTACTGGGAATCCAATATATTTCCTGAAGTTGTATACATACAGAGTACGCTGCCGACCATTCTTCCTTATGCTTTGGACTCTACTTATGCCAACGCAATGACTTCAGTTGAAGATATGGTGTACTTTGTTGAGTATTTGACGGGAGTGTATGACGATGCAGCTAATATGGACTGGTAAACGATGCCTAACAAACGCGTAAATTAGGGCGCTCCCAAGCGCGAGCCTATTATGCGGGCGTTAGCCACCAAGGAGGAATATATATGTACCCGTTTAGAGAAGGAGACCCCTTTGCTACTTTTCGAAAAATTATGGATTCGGTAGTCAATGAAATAAAGGCTCTGGAGAATGGGTATGTTTTGAAGGCGTCTGAGACGGAACTGGAGGATTTTTATATGGAAAAGGCGCTCATTGATCCTTTGGTTCTTCATTCAGATCAACAATATATTAAGAACCAATCAGGCACTCAGATTGATGTAAGTCATGATTTCCGTAGATCTGTTTTTCCTGGGGAGCGCGCAGTCGTAAGAGGTACAAGGATAGACATAGCTATCCCTTTTGATGGGAATCCAATGTTGTGGAAGGTTCGTGCATCCACATCGAGCTCAGGCGGATATCCAGAGATTGATGTGAAAAACGGAGAGATTATCTTGAGCGTAAGCTTTCCCGATGATTCCGCAAACCCGGATCAGCTCAAATCTGATATCAATCGCAGTATAAAATCGTTAGAAGATGCAGTTGGATATCTCAATAACGATGTAGCAAATCATAACAATTATGTTCCTAATAATGTAAAGCAGGCACTTAAGCTAAAGAGAGAATTGGCTCAAGCAACAACCAGTGCTGTTGCAGCACTAGGTATTCCCGTAAAAAGAGTGGATGCTTCACCAACGTTCACTATCCCAGCAAAGCGGAGAACGAGGCCAACTAATAGACCTTCAGTAGAGACGGGAACGTATAAACCAGAGCCTGTTTTAGATGAAAAAGAATATCAACATATCCTTGAAATCATGTGTAGCATGTCGCTGGTCATCGAGCGTAACCCTGCTTCATTTTCGTCACTTGATGAAGAGTCGATTCGAGACCATTTTCTCTTGCAGCTGAACGGGCATTATGAAGGGGGAGCTACTGGGGAAACATTCAACGCCTCAGGAAAGACAGATATTTTAATTCGAGAGGGCAATAAGAACGTATTCATTGCTGAGTGCAAATTCTGGCGAGGATATAAAGTATTTAATGACGCGGTTAACCAACTTCTTGGTTATCTAACGTGGCGTGACTCTAAATGTGCCCTCATGATATTCAACCGAACTAAAGACACTAGTGGCGTAAGAATGAAAATGCATGAGGCTATGGAGGCTTTGGCAGAACATCGCAAGACAGTCTTCCATCAAGCTGATGGGGATTCTCGTTATATACTTATAAAGGAATCAGAGCCTGGAAAAGAGATAATTGTTACTACACAGCTATATGACATCCCATCAGACAAGTAGTGATTTGGCTAACTATGCCATCATCTCGTGCGTCCACCTGTCGTCCACCTATAGGCGGGCAAACAAGTGGCAGGAGCAGACACTCCGCGTCGTCAAATATATTTTCCACCGCGGAGCGCTGCTTATCCGCAGCCACGTTATAAACCAAAGGAACATATACAATGAATAGAATCCCCTGGGGTCCAATTAGGTCTTCACTTACCGCCAGCTTCTCCTTTGGCGATATTAAGCAAATAGTGGGCTACGCAGATATTGATATGTCGCTACTTGCACACTTAGAGCAAAAATTCCAAGGAGGCGCTTCAAAATCGCAACTGCTCAGTGCAATAGATAAGCAAATTGGAGCCATGGACGTTATTCAATCTGGAGTTGTTGCATCAATATGTTGCGAGGAAATGTTACGAAGAAAGCCAGACCTTATTGATGAGCTTGAAAGGGTCTTGTCGCGTGTTGGATGGAAATTTTCTGGTAGAACTCTGCTGCCGATTGACGTATTCGATATTTCGGAATTAAAAGAAATACCTGAACAAGCGCATGAAGACATTGAAAAAGCAGCGCGGAGGTTAAGAGATGGTGATTTAAGCGGTTCATTATCGGCTTCTTGTGGAGCGATAGATTCAGTCACAGCGGCCATATATCAGGAATTTGGGCTCGGAGATCATCAAAAGGCATCATTCCAGGAACGAGTTAAAAAATCACTAAACGCAATAAAGTCTACCGACAACCTGAAACAAGAGTTAAAAGAAATTGGTTGGCCTGAATCAGACATCTCACCATTATCCAACAATCTTGAAGGCTCGTTGAATCAAGCTGCTTTTATAATGCAAAAGCTCCGGTCGAGCATGGGTGATGTTCATGGAACAAAGCCTGTTGTCTCGGCGCTTGTATATGATTCTATTAAATGGTCGTTGCTCATTCTCAGAATATTGGTAACACGCAATGGCTTATAACAATGCCATCACCCGACCGCAACAGTCGCTGGCGCTCCTTCCGCGTCGGCTGATGGCAAGCGTTAGATAAGGCAAAACTACCGAATTACGTCGCCCAATAAATTATAACTTCATAGACACCCGAAAACGTCTGGTTTTTCCTGTCTAATAAATCGTTTTATCGGTATTTCGTCCGTGCTAATCCAGCATTCGATTTAATAGACATTTTTTCCTCATGAGACACTTTGGATATGCCCGTGTATCGACCTGGTTGGTCTGCTCACGAAAGGGAAAAAAGAGCAAGCTAGCCGTTTTGTAAAGAGCTTCAAAAGTCTTGGTACCGTAGTTGGTTGGCCATTAAAGAGCCAGCCAGGCTTGACCCGCTGTTGCTTTCTGTTCAAACTCGACTAAATTGATGACCTCCCCTTGAGTTGAGTGAACCCGAGAAACTTGCGGTTCTCAATATTTTACCCTGAACGTTGGGCTTTCTTCCGGCCTGCTTTTTCTCCGGTCATAAAGCCGAGTAGTTGAAACATTGGCATGACCGAGCCATTCCTGAACTTTTCCGATATCAGCGCCGTGTTCCAGTGCATTCGTTGCCGCTGTTGAGCGCAGCGAGTGTACACAGAACCCGTTCACGCTAGTGTTGATGCCCGTTTCTTTTCCGTATTTCCTGATAATACAGGTATAGATTGCTTGGGGATCCAGCGGTTTGAGCAACGTACCGGTGATATTGTTTTTTATCGGTCGGAATAATGGGCCTTTCTGGTCGTCACGGTGCCCGGCAGCTTCGAGATACTCATCAATTAACCTCTGAGCCATCGGATGCATTGGCAAAAACCTGATCTTTTCCCGTTTACCGTGGATGCACAAATGCTGCACGCCGCTGCGTTGCTGCAAATCTTTAACCTGCAGCCGACAAAGTTCTTCCCTGCGCAACCCATGGTAGAGCAGGGTAGCGAGAATTGCCCTGTCCCGTTTGCCTTTAAGGGTATTGGCCGGCGGGGCATCAAGCAGCATTCTTGCCTGGCTGTCACCAAGAGCAGGTGTCGTGCCTTCGTTGTTGTTGGCAGCGGGGCGTTTCACACCGAGAACCGGATTATGCAACACAGCATTCTGCTCACAAAGGTAATCAAAAAGCGAAGAGATCGAAGCAAGTTTGCGCCGGATGGTAGCGGCTGCGAGGTTGCGGTGTTCGAGATCGGTTCGCCAGGCAAGCAGGTGAGCCCTTGTGACAATGCGCATTTCTTCCGGTTCCGTGATGCCGAGAAATCGGGACAATTCCTTCACGTCGTTACGGTACGCTCGCCGGGTCTTTTCACTTCGGATATTGGCATACCATTCGAGTTCTGGAGGCATGTCCTTCAAAGCATGAAACTCCGGTGCTGAAAGTGCTCGTTTTTCGAGGATCGGAAGAGTGTCGGTCATGATTCCTGGACGTTGGTTTTTTTGCTTAAAGTTTAATTATGATAAAATACATTATCAGCATTAAAATAGAAATCTAATGGAATACTGCGAACTGATTCTTCCTGTTATACTGATCTATTTCGTGCGATTATTTCTGCGCAGAAATGCTGAGAAATGAAT
>Ga0209697_10003112_pt1 | contig 22886 bp, 28 predicted proteins | sample AliMusrvi5mmetaG_FD_184115 | JGI IMG/M metagenome (GOLD analysis project Ga0209697, IMG submission 184115) | Freshwater lake bacterial and archeal communities from Alinen Mustajarvi, Finland, to study Microbial Dark Matter (Phase II) - Alinen... | ecosystem: Environmental > Aquatic > Freshwater...
GCCCACCTCACCCCACCCGCCGTGCATCACAAGCCCCCTCATATTGGGAGAGTACACCAAGGCGTAGTCAATACGGCCGGTCGGCTTCTCCGCCCAAACGATAGGACTCCAAGCACACACATTAAGTGCGACCAAAAGTATGAAGGCTATTTTCACGATTCCTCCGTCTCATTGACAAGGTGGTTCAACCATGGATACCCGCGTCTGTTATCATGGCGGTTTCAACAGCCATCTTCATTCCAAAATTAATCCAGTCTCCGATCCTTCCGCGTTCGATGAAGCTAGTTCTTTCTAACCCTGAAGAAAGCCTTCTCTGACTGCTCGTTTAGGTTAGTCCAGATCGTCTGAAGGATTGGCCACTGATTGGTGGGTGTGACCGGCGCGAATGCAGCGTCAGTCAGTGAGGTTGTAGCCTCAACGCTATACTGGGCACCAGTTCCGCCGGATGTCCATGCGAGGGCCACTCTGGCTGATGCATCAAACCATGTGTTGGTGATCCTTATCAAAGAATTGCTGCCACCCGAACCGTTACCGCTATTATAGGGTGTCGCCGCCGCATTGTAACGAAAAGCCCGATATTGTGCCGAGCCATGAGCCAACGTGGTGCCATCGCCAAAACCGACAAGCGGTCCGCCGGAGTTTTCAGTTGCGCTCACGAAAAGCGAACCGTTCAATTGAAGCACTCCATCTTGATATACCCTGACCGCGCTTCCGGAAGTAACTCCTTCCACCTCCATTCGATACGTATGGAAGGCACTTGTGGTGTCCACATACGCAATCGCTCCGATTGTCTCATTCGCACTGTCTATGCAAATCGCGCCAGCGCCAATCCACAATGTGTTTCCAACAAGGTTCGAAAAGGCGCACCACATGCCGGCTGATCTGCGATCTGGGTTTTGCGTACTATCACTCAGGACGAGAACCTCTGCTTCGAAAACCAGATTTAAAGGCATCAACACGTTTGTACCATATGCCTCGTAGCCCATTTCATCCGGGTCGTTTTGGGTGGTGATGTTCAATGCCCCATTCTCCAGGACGGGCCCATTCGTAGTCGTGTTTTTGAATTGAATCATTCCTCCTTGGTCTGGAAGCACACCAGAACTGGCTTCCCAATCGAAATTCGCCGCATGGGCAGAAATTGACAGTGCTACCACGCTAAGCCAGATGATAATATTTTTATACACGGGTACCGTGAAATTGAATTTGTCACCTGTGCCAGTTTCTCTGACTGTGCCGAGCATTTCTGGAAGAGCTTCATGATGCTGATTACAGTGAGGACATGCGAACTTGAATTCATTCATATCAGCTCCTTTCGTGCGACGAACGTTTTATCGTCTCAACTATTTGTGCCGAACTATTGAATATCAGGAATTCCACATTTCCTATCTCGGGATGGTAGTCCTGGGGAAATAGCCCTGCAAGCGCTATCTTTCAATGCACCATGCGTTTTCTGCACCCGACACACTGACACGCCCGACACACCCGACAAGCATGATCTCTCATTTTTAACGGCACCAACGGCACACACGGCACAGGACGCTGTCTGGTCCCTGCTGCCCTTATATCGTGCCGTTGAACCTTATAAGTACGAATGAGCCCTTAAGGTACCCTCGCCTTGGTGCCGTTGTCCTTATCGCCCTTCCGATCTCTCAACTAGGCCTCCGGCCATTTTGAATTTTCGGTTTGGCGGAGCGTTCCGTGCCGTCGCTAAACAATGCGTTGCCTTGACATCTCATCCCTGTTGAAGACAATTCTCCTGATCCGACGATATGGGGTCGTTCATCGTAAGGCCGGCGCATGTCAGTACATAACGAAAGTCATTTGGTTCCCGGCAGAACGCAGAGAGGCGTTCACACACTCGCGAGACACTGGCGTGTGATTGCGGGATGGTGGTTTATGACGGCGTTATCCCTTTTCGCGATGGAGCAGCCTTCTGCCACAAACGCTCTCACCCTGGCCCCGTCAGACCGTATTCTGATCCTCGCGCCACACCCCGATGACGAAGTACTCGGCTGCGGTGGCATCATCCAACAAAGCGTGGCCATGAAACTCCCCCTGCGCATCGTTTACTTCACCTATGGGGACAACAACGAATGGTCCTTCCTGATTTATCGAAAGCACGCCGTCCTGCTGCCGTCCGCGGTCAAACAGATGGGGCTGCTGCGTCATGATGAAGCCGTGGCGTCCGCCGTTTCCCTCGGAGTCTCCACCAACCAACTCACGTTCCTCGGCTATCCTGATTTCGGAACACTCCGCATCTGGATTTCCCATTGGGGTAACGCTCCGCCCTATGAAAGCCTGATGACTAAAGTCACCCGTGTTCCCTACGCCAACGCCATGCGCCCGGGCGCACCCTATCTGGGCCAGGAGATCAGCCGCGATCTCACCACCCTGTTCCGGGAATTCAACCCGACCAAAATCTTCGTCTCCCACCCGGCGGATTTCAACGTGGATCATCGCGCCCTCTTTTGCTTTACACGGCTGGCCTTATGGGATCTGGAGAAGGTCATGCATCCGGAGGTGTACCCCTATCTTGTGCATTTCCCGCAGTGGCCCGACCCGAGAGGAGATCACCAGGACCTTCCTCTTCGTCCGCCACTTTTCTTTAACGACGACATCACCTGGCAATCCTCGGCGGCACCCCGCGATTTTGTTGCAGGAAAAGAAAAGGCACTCAAGGCCCACCACTCCCAATTCGAGTATGCCAGTCATTTGCTTCGCTCATTTCTGAGAACCAATGAACTGTTCGGGGATTTCCCTGTGATCAGGTTTCCGCCGCCATCCACGGTTGCTCTGGCACCCACAAGCAACAAACCCCATTATGAAGGTAACGAGGAAGATCAGCTTACCGAATCAGAAAGGAACGGGTTTGTTGGACTGGAATGGCGCCATATCCGGGTTGAGACCAATGCCATCAAAGTGTCTATTGAACTCTCGCGTCCGCTCGCCGAAGCGGTGTCCGCCTCCATTCATGTGTTCGGGTACAGGCAGGACACCCCGTTCCAGTCAATGCCCAAGATCCAGGTGGAGATCGGGGCATTGGGCCATTCCGTCCATGATCAGCACATCACACTGCCAGCGAAAAGCGTAAGGGTTTCCCGGCATGCGAAAGAACTTGAGGCGGAAATCCCGATGGCGCTTCTGGGGCATCCCGAACGTCTGTTTGTTTCAGCCCGGACCTACCTGGGTGAAATCCCCCTCGACTGGGTCTCCTGGCGGATCGTGACACTGGTGGCCACCCCCTATCCAGCAACAGGAAACGGACAATAATGCATTTAGTGCTTTTCTATTTTTCCACGCCCATTCGGTCAACACGTATGTCCCGTCCAACTTCGCCCAGACTGTAGGGCTTGCGCACAGGAGGTTTAGTCTTATCACCCTCGCCCTTAGGCCAAGTTGTCAGATCTGCTTTCACCGACAGCACGACGCAGCGTCCGCAAGGTTCTCCGTTCAGGTCGGCGATGTTCTCACACTTGATATGCTTCTTCCCTACATTGACGGTGAAATTAAGCCACTGGTCATAACGCCCCATCGAAATTGAATCAGTCTGGTTCGTCGTGAAACTGACATCATCCCGCAAGGCGCATATGGCCATCTTATGCTTGTCCATTGCAATATCCGGAGCATCACTCTCGTCAATTTTTCCATCGCCATTATGATCGACAAGAGCAATACCTTTCGTGGTCAACAGAACCGTGCGGGCGGATCCTGGCAGAGCAATCATCTTGATCGTCATGTTTTCCGCCCTGGCATAATCTCTCGAAAACAAACGATACCCTTCCGCAAAAACACGGATGTTCACCTTCCCGCCAGTCTCGCATTTGAAAAGGCCATTGGAATCCGTGAGTCCGGACGCGACGACATCACGGCTTCCGGGCACACCAGAGAATATGACAACGAACGCCTTGCTGATCCCATTATTCGTATTGCCCGCCACCTGAGTCATTTTTTCGACTCTGATTTCCATCTGCGCCATCGCCACAGAGGTCAAACACCATAGAGCGACTATGGTTAAACCGACTACCGTCCTCGATGCACTCATTCTTCTGGCGTGTCCTTTTCATCAATTGTTCCGAACTTCTATATCCCGCCCCAGGCACCTGCATCGGTAACTGTAATCGTCAAGTTGGAGGAATCCCCCGTATAACCTGTAGCTGACAGGGTGTAATTGGTCGCTGTCACGCTATCAAACTTATACCCCGAATCCGTGAAATATTTCCCCGCCAGGTCGCCATATTTCACGGTCAGGTTGGTGACGGTGGCGCTAAATTGCACGTTATTCAAGAAGGTCGGCCACGTGCCGTTTTCAGCCTTGTAAATCTGAAACGCAGTACGAAGCGAACCCAAGCCCGCCTGCGCTTCCGTCGCGATCGCCTTCGTCTTGTTCCCACTCATCATGGGGATTGCAACCGCCGCAAGAATGGCAACGATGATCGCAACAACCATCAACTAAACCAACGTAAACCCCGCCTCATTCTTCTTGTTCACACCATCTCCTTTCATTGTATTCATCGAGGCCAATATAATTACAGGAAAATCACGCGCCCGTCTGTCAGGCCAAGCCTATTATTCGTGTAGGATAATACCCTACAGGGATCGGGGATTCTGGGGGCGTGGCGTGGCCTTGTTCTCCTCCCATCGAATGGCTTCCCGCATAAGTTCGTTGATGGTCTTCAATCCGAGTTTCTGTTTGATGCGGGACTCATAGGCTTGGACGGTCTTCATGCTGACGTGAAGGAATTCGGCGATTTCTTTTGTCCCCCGCCCTTTCCCCACCAGTTCAAATACCTGCAGTTCCCTGTCACTCAGCCCCAAAACAGGCGTTTCGGCGGTTTCGTGGTGCTTTAACACCTGGCGTTCCGCGATATCCTCGGCGAACCTCTGGCTTAAAAACATACGCCCCTCGATCACCGCGCGGATGCCGGTGATCACGCTTTTGGTCGATTCCCGCTTCGTGATATAACCCCGTGCACCGGCGCGAAGAGCCCGTTCCGCATAATGACTTTCCTCGTGCATCGAGAGGACCAGCACAGCCACTTCGGGATGGAGGTTGTTCAGATCTTTGATGAGATCAAGCCCGGATGTCGTCTTCAACCCCAAATCGATGATGGCGACATGCGGGTTGGCTTCTCCAATCGCATCAAGGGCTTCCGGCGCGTCATCGGCGGTGCCGCATACATGAAGATCAGCCTGCTGGTTGATCAGGTTCGTCAACCACTCTCGTACCAGGGGATGGTCGTCCACTAAAAATATTCTGTGTTTCATATCAGTTCACGACGTTCCGTCCGGCACTCCGGCAGGTGATTCATCATCACGGATCGAACAACTGATTTGCGCGCCTCCAGCCGCCCCCGACCCGCACTCGAACGTGGCACCGATCATGGATGCCCGGTGTTCCATGATCCGAATCCCCATACCGCGGTTATTCTTGAAATCCGGGGGTAGGCCGCACCCGTTGTCCCAAATCTTCAGCGACGCAACCCCTTGCTCCCGGACAAGTCGTATCCCGATCTCACTCGCTCCGCTGTGCTTGATCGCATTGGCGACAGCTTCCTGCGCAATACGATACAGGTGAATGGCTTTAGCGGAATTGTGAATTAGAATATCCCCATCACTCACAAAATGGCAAGGAATGTCATATCGCCGACTAATTCCCTCGGCAAAGGATCTCAATGCCGCCATGAGCCCGTCGGACTGCACGGCTACCGGCGACAAACCGCGGGCCAGATCTCGGGTCATTCCGATGCCTTCTTCTATCAGGTCGGTGACAGTGCCCGCTTCGCATGCTTCAGGCAATGACTTGGCCGCCAATCGTTCGCGGAGAACTTGGGAGGCCAGCGCGGTACCAGTAAGATGCTGGCAAAGCGTGTCGTGCAAATCGTGTCCGATCCGGCTCTGTTCTCGCTCACTGATACCCAGGATCTCCTTCTCCAGCCGTTCCCGCTTGCCCATTTCATCAACCAGGGCACGGGTGCGCGCTTCGATCTGTTGTTCGCGATCCTCGTTGAAACGGCGCAGTTTATCGACAAGGGCGACCAGGACAAAATAGAAGGCCATCTGGATAAGCCCGTTCCACCAGGTGACAAAGGAGATCAAATACAAACGAGGAGCGCCAGCGGCAAGATCGCTCGATATCCAGACCACAACACTCAAACCCGAAAGCAGAAATCCAAACGCTTTTCCGCAGTACCAGGTGGCCGGAATGATCGCCAGCAGATAAAAAAAGGATAAGAAAATCTCGTAGCCTGTCAGGTAATCGACCGATCCCACGGCCATCACCATGACACAGGCCAATACACCGACTAAAAGCCGACTCCTTTTCCCGAGGAATAGAGGATCGTTCAGCATCAGCCGGTTGTGCAAATCATCTTGTTCCCGAAGACAATCCCGTCGCATGGCAATCAGATATACACATTACGTCGGAATTGTCATCTCACTATTAATTGCCAGGCGTCGCAGGAGCCTCAGGCGTCGCCGTAGCAGGCGCCTCGGGTGCAGGCATTGCAGGAGCAGGCGCCGCAGGGGCCTCAGGTTCAGGCGTCGCGGGAGCAGTCGTCGCTGGCGCATCAGAGGGAGGCGTTGCGGGAGCCCCGCTACACTGCGCCATCGCAGTAGTTGACATCGAAGCAGCAATAATACTCAAACCGATCAATCCTAATGTCTTCATACCAACACTCCTTTCTACGTTTGAATTACTTACCAGGACAGTTCTCTATCCCAATTGTTTGGAGAATACATGAACCGGCTCAGGCTGTCTGTCAGGCCGTGCCTAATAATCGTGTAGGATATTACCCTACAGGGATCAAAATTAGGCGTGGAACATCGTGACAATCTCGGCCTGATGACACCCGATTTTTCAAGCGCCATCCTACTCCGCATCGCCGGTTCGAACTGTCAGTCAGGGCCTGCGGCCAGTCCTGGAATCTCGGTCCGGCAAGGCATTAACCTGTTTGGAAACTGATGAACACACTGATAATGTAAAATAAATTCACCTTTCACCCGTTGTATGACACTATGGGAAACATCAATTCGCAGCCCTTTTGGGGGGCTGATTTTGTCTGTATTTAAGTAAGGAAATAGAGTGAACAAGCGATCGAGCCAGCCTGTAAGACCTGCTCCGATGATGGAATATAACGACATTTCCGCATGGGTGGTTGCCTCTGGGCAAAAGTTTCATAAGATCAGCAAGGTCGCGTCGTTGCCGAATCCGGTGTTTCGATGCGAAGGACGGGAGATGGTGTCTTTCAGCTCCAATAATTACCTTGCACTGGCACACGATCCACGACTGATCGCCGCCGCCCACCGCGGATTGGATCTTTTCGGCGTTGGCAATTGCGAGTCGCGTCTTCTGGGCGGCGATATGGACCTCTACAGGGATTTGGAGGCCCGACTGGCCAACCTGAAGGAGACGGAAACCGCCCTGCTGTTCGCCACGGGGTATCTGACCAACCTGGGTGTGCTCTCAAGCCTGCCCAATGCGGGCATGATGGCGCGGGCATACGGCTTCCGCCCGAGTAAACGGTTGATCTACACGTACTTTTCCGATGAGTCCAACCACGTCAGTATCCGTGAGGGAATCCGCATGTCCGGCGCTCACAAAATGACTTACAGGCACGGCAATATGGAGGACTTGGAGCAGAAACTCAAAGCCAGCAAGGCCGACTGCAAGATTATTGTCACAGATGGTGTGTTCAGCATGGACGGTGACATCGCCCCGCTGCCGGATCTGTTGCGCCTGGCCGATGCGTACAACACCATGGTCTACGTGGACGACGCCCATGGTACGGGTGTACTCGGCAAGGACGGAGGCGGCACATCAGAGTGGTTCGGCGTGAAAAGTCCACGACTGATCAGCATGGGTACGCTCAGCAAGGCTTACGGTGCGATCGGCGGATTCATCGCGACAGATCATTACATCGCCGACATCCTTCGTTTCACCTGCAGTGCCTACGGATTCACATCGACTCTGCCGCCGGATCAAGCGCTGGCTGTTTTCGAGGCAATGGACATTGTTCGAGATGAGCCAGCACGTCGTCAACGCCTCTGGGACAATCAGCGTTACTTGGTGACTCGTCTGGATGAACTCGGTTTCCAGGTAATGTCCCGCCAATCCTGTATTGTCCCGGTAATGGTGGGCGATGAGCAGATATGCGAAGCATGCGCCCACGAATTGGAAGCAAACGGATTTCATGTGGACGCCGTGGTGTTCCCAGGCGTGAAGATGGGCAAAAGCCGTCTGCGTTTCACGATGAACGCCCATCATACCGAGGAGCAGATCGAGCGAATGTTAGACATTCTGCTATCCGCCGGAAAGGCTTTCCGGATCTGACAGCGTGACAAAATACGACTGACGGGTCCTACCATTATGCTTCACGCCCCTTCGCACGAGAAGCGAGGCACCCTAATCACATGAATCATCATTAGCGCCTGTAGTTCCTGTAGGGCGGATGCATCGGCCTATGCCAATAGCCGGAGTGCCAGACCCAGCGGTCTCCAAACCAGAGCCACGAGCCTCCCACCCAAACAAATTCAGGGCCAGGGGCTACGACAACCTGCTCGACCACAGGTTGCGGCGGCGTGGTTCCCACCACGCCCGCCACGGAGGCGGACTCAACCTGGGTCGGCGTGTTGATCATAAAATCGATAATCTTATCACTGACTCCCGAATTCTTTAGCTCAACGATGTCCGTTGTCCTGAGGTGATAGACCGTGCGGGAGTTGCGAATCTGGCTGATGACGAGATCCTCACCGACCCCGGCCTTTACCAGTGCTTTGACATCCGCCACCGCCAGTGGCTGACTCTGTTCAACCCGTTGCAGGGTCTGCGGGGCTTGCGCCCTCAACTGAGCCTCCTGAGTTTGGTCCATGCCATGCCCGATCAGGCCGCCGACCAGTGCGCCAACAACAGCCCCTACCGCTCCTGCCGGGCCCGGATGCCGAGACATGCTGCCGATCATCGCGCCAGTCGCCCCACCGGCCAAAGCTCCTGAAGCCGTATAGTCCGGACGACCCTCGGGTGACATACAACCCGTGGTTGATATCCCTACGACCCCGACCACCACTAGACAGCCGTACTGCCTCATATTCATGATACTTTCCTCCTCGCATAACATATGACGAATACCAGTGGCATTTTATTGTATCCGAATGCTCAGCGCTTCAGGTTATGGTGTCGGCGAATCCATACAATAAAAGCCAAGGAAACTCCGTTATATAGGCATGAATACACAGTGGCCGAAGTGGATATGGGCGACAATCTCGATCTTGATTTTGCTTGTCATTGGATTTGTGGATGCCAGAACCGACTTCGAGCTAAATCTTTTCGTGTTTTATTTCCTTCCTATAGCCCTCGGCGCATGGTTCCTTGGAGAAGTTGCCGCAGTGACTTTCGCTGTCCTTGCGACTGTTGCCTGGTATGGAGCGGATGTCATCTCGGGACACGTATACACCTCTAACTTTTTTACCGTATGGGACACCGTAATCCATCTCCTTTCATTTTTCATAGTCGGAAAGGCTACATTCAAAATCCAATCGACACTTGATCTTGCCAATAAAACATCAGAACGCCTGAAACAAGCCCTTTTCGATGTGGAGGTGCTTGAAACTTTTCTTCCAACCTGCAAATGGCAAAAAGGAACCGTCAGGCAGGAAACCGAGCATATTGAATTGAGTTGCGATGTGCCGATTGCCAGAATCACTGCCCCTGACAATTACATATATACCGTCGAATTCCTGTTGGACGAAAACAACCCAGACCATGTTCCCCTCATAAAATGGGCACAAAGCCAGTTAGACCACTATCTCGTTGAAATGAAAGTCTTGAACCCTTGGGAACATGCAAAATCCCGTTGCTCAGAAGAGTCGAATGCATCTTCATCATTGAAATGGGCATACCATCCTGAAGAAAAGAGGATATAACGATGCGTAATATTGGATTCGAGGAACTTCTTGTCATTCTTGTAGTAATCCTTTTGCTGTTTGGAGCCAAGAAACTCCCGGAATTGGCAAGATCATTGGGGCGTAGTGTGAGCGAATTTAAAAAAGGGCGGGATGAATACGTGGATCCCAATAAGACGGCGGAAACAACGACAAAGAAAAATGCACACTAAGGGAAACCCTGTTGAAAGGAACCAATGAAAAAGACAGCCGTGATAGTATTTCTTCTTGTCCTGAGTCTTGCCGCGACGAATGTGTTTGCAAAAAATCGCAATGTGAAGGTCAATAACCGAGCCGAGAAACAAGTGGAGACTCCCTCATGGACGGTGCAGACTGTGACCATCGGGACGGATGGCGTAGCCACGATTACACTCAAGGCCAAGGATGACGTCAAACTACTCAAGACATCCACAATGACCGAAGTGATGATTGATGGGGTGGCCAAGAAGCCTGAGGATATCACGGTGGGGATGAAGTCCATAAGCTATGTCGTGGAAGGCTGTGATAGTCAGATATCACGGATCGATCTGGCGAGTGCGGACCCAAACACCAAGTCCAAGACAAAGGGCAAGGGTAAGGGTAAGAACAAAGGCAAGTAGGAATGCCATTAGCGTTTTTAGACGAAGGCACCTGTATCTGACCCTCTGATTCGCCCTCTTGACATCGCCCTCTGGAAAAGCACAATCCCTCCCGAAACCTATAAAGCTCAAAGAAAGACTCTGGTCCCTATGAAACCTGTGAAAAACATAGCCGCTTGCGGACTGGCTGCGGCACTTGTTTATATCGCCTCCGGTTGTGCGTATATGCATGTGCAAAGACCCCTCGGAACCAACTTCGACAACACCCAGCTCGGATCCAGGGAAGGACGGTCCAACTCCTATTCAGTCCTCTGGCTTGTTGCCTGGGGTGACGCGGGCACAAAGGCCGCCGCCACGCAGGGTGACATCAAAATCATCCGCCATGCGGATACCGAGGTTAAATGCGTCCTGCTGGGGCTCTATTCACGCATCACCACGGTCGTCTATGGCGACTAACCGGCAGGACACCTCTCGCCACGGGAGAATCGGCCTCCTGCTCGTCAGGATGCTTATTCCCGTAATGGGGCTAATGACAGCCGGGTGCGCGGGGCAAGGATTCCTGTACACGAGGGTCATAACTCCATACTCCCACGACTTTCACAATACCCCGACAGGCCTCAAAACGTGCCGTGTTAACGAGCATGTTCTCAAGGAACCGGTCAGCGGGGCCGGCATTTCGGTAAGCTTTACGTCGCGCGTCGCGGAAGAAGCCGCCCGCGCAGCCGGCATAACCAACCTCTATTATGCCGATATTGAGACGATCAGCATCCTGAAAGGTGTCTACGCAAGAAAAACCCTGATCCTCTGCGGCGACTGAACGGTTAACGGCCCCTTTGAGTACGATGGTACCTTTATGCGCCCGTTTACGTACCTTTAGGTACCCTCGCCTTGGTGCCGTTGTCCTTATCGCCGTTCCGACCTATCAACCCGGCCTCCGGCCGCTTTGACCTATCGGCTTGGCACAATAGCCCCGTGTTGATTGCCATTGGATATAGCCCGCCTTCGAGGCACCCGATAGGTCAGTTCAGTCTGACCCGTAGTGGAAAAGAATTGTTCTTTCAAAAAGAAACAGTTTAAAGTTGTATCAGAAGAGGGATGTGTGCAATGGGAGTCAAGCATTGGTCTGCCCATTCGGGCGGGAAAGTAATATCGGGATTGCTGTTTGGAGCAGGAATCCTGCTTATGGTGTTGGCTACAGACCTTCACGAGTCAACCGTGGGCTTCGTCTTGGGTCTCGTCCTCTTGGCGATGGGAATCATCGTCGCACTTGCGGTTTTTCTGGCTCACAAGGTGGATAGTCAAAGACGAAAGCGATAAGTCATATCCGAGGTGGAGGGTTATGGCTTTTCAGGACTTTCCCGATGGCACCGTTTTCATTGTCCATCGGATAAAACTGGCGGGGAGGGCGTGAGAATATCTGAAACGGAATATCGGTTTGGCTCATGAAAGCTATTGTCCTTGATGATGATCTTTTGATTCTGTCGCTGGTAGCCACTGTATTGCACCGGCGTGGCTTTGAGGTGCAGTCCTATTCCGATCCCACCCTTTGCCCCCTCTACGCGACGCAGGGCTGCTTGGACCAAACGCCATCGCATTGTCCGGATGTTATTATCACCGACTTCATGATGCCGCATGTCAATGGGATCGAATTCATCGAAGCCCTGCTCAAGAAAGGTTGCAAATGCCCCCATATTGCGCTGATGACAGGGGCGTCATTGACAACGCCCCTTCTGACATGGGTAAATAAGAGGGGTATCAAGATCTTCGCCAAGCCGTTTCATCGCGACCAAATCAATGACTGGTTGAAAGAAATCGAACCCAGCCTGCATTCTGAAAGAATGGGTCATGGTTATGCCCAGTGATTGGTACCGACAATGCATAAGTACAAGATAATTGTGTTTATGGGGATCTTGTGCGGTGTGGTGCCGTGGGTTTCCGGCGCCCAGTGGCCCTGCGCGGACAATTTCGATGACGGGGTTCGCAACACGAACCTGTGGGCTGATATGGTTGTTATTTCCGCCGGGGATGAGACAACCCTGATGGAAACCAATGGCGCACTCCACTATGTGCGCGATAATTCGAACGGCTTTGTGATTGCGTTCCAGCCTTTATGTGCATCCATTCCGATTGCCTCTGATTGGGAGGCCCGGGTGCGTATTCACTCTCCTTCAATGCCCTTCACCACCGACGACGGCGTCTTTCTCGGACTCGGCCTGACGGCGGATACGCCCGTTCAATCGGGGAAAGGGCCGGTCATTGTGGGATTGATCAATACAGGTTGCGGGTATTTGAACAAGATCTTTTTCAACTTTGCGGCATGTCCAAGCAATATGCTCGAGTCCGAGATCCACGATAAGAAGACTTGTGCCGACGGATGGGTGCGCCTGCGCTGGCAGGCCGCCGTTTCCAATCTATACGCTGACTACACGACCGACACCAATCTCGGCTGGCGGACACTGGGCGGCCCACGGTGCAATCCCTTGCAGGTAGCCGCCTCAAATCATTTTGTTCTGGGCGTGTGCGGAGGCAGTCAGAATTGGGCCGTGCCGGTAAGTGAGGGATTTTGGCTGGACGATTTCAGTTCCGTGACGAATCCCTATTTCGGGGTCAGCGCGACCGTGATCACCAATCTGCTTCGCGAATCCACCAATGGCACAATCCGGGTCGCCTTTCCTTCACGGTTTAGCACGGTCTATGATCTGCAGGGGACGACGAATCTGACGATGACCAACGGGTGGCGCTATAATAATCTGCCAGCGCTGGGAGATGCCGAACCGTTGAGTCTTGTGTGGACGGGCGCCAGGACTGGGGCCTGTGGCTTTGTTCGCGTGGCCAGCATGGGAGTTGCCTCCGTAATCACGAACTTCGCATCTGCGGAAAACCTGCTCGATTCGCCCGAGCGCATCCGTCAGTACATGCAGGGGCATATCGACTACTGTGGTCGCTGGGATGACCCCGAGTCCTACCATGTGGGAGAAACCAATGATTACGCGCATGCTCCAACCAACGTGTTTGCACGCGGCCGGGGGGATTGCCGGGACCAATCGGTGTTATTCGCCTACCTGCTCAATTACCATGACGACGTGACGCATTCCCGTTTCAATGTGCATACTGTTCGTTTCAATTGGAATGGCGGTCAGTCGGAGGATCACACCATCGCCGTTTACAAGGACACGGATGGTGTATATCGCTATTTCTCCGACGCTTCGGTCTATGGCCCGCTGGATCCCACGAACACGATCATGGATGCCCTGTTGAATTTCGAGCGTCAGCGCTTAGGGTTCACGACGATTTACACCAATCGCGTGTATGAGGCGCCAACCGATCCCTACAACGACTTCATATTCGACAATCTCCCGATGAACCAATGGTGAACAGGCTACCTCAAATGACTTTTGCGTAAGGAAATACGCCCCTTTGGGTGCGATGGTACCTTCATGCGCCCGTATGAGCCCTTAAGGTACCCCAGCCTCGGTGTCGTTGTCCTCATCGCCCATCCGAACTATCAACCCGGCCTCCGGCCGTATTGAACTATCGACTTGGCAACAAACACAGCAGTACCCGTCATTTGTCGGATCGGTTCAACCTCCCGCACTCTCACCGAAATAAGACAGACAGGATTGCAGCCAGCACCATTAACCCTATGCCAACAATGCCCACAATAACTGAACATTGATTGCAGAACCTTCTTTGCTGTAATTGTTCTGCTGATACGGGGCCACCACAATCACCAGCCATATTATTGACATTGCTATGCGAGAATATCGCCCCTGTCAGCAATCCAATGCCTAGGATAAATAGACGCAGCACATTGTGTTTGGCAATAGAGTGCTGGGAATAACTCGTATGATGGAATCCTATACAAATAAATCCCAATGACACCACTACAAGGAAAATAAGGCTGATTTCAACAAACCATTTCCAACTCATCCCCGCACGCTTGTTCATTCGTCCCCCTTGATTTTCGACAAAATGCCATAGATTGTTTCATCAATACTCCTTCCTTGCGGTTCTCATAAACGCAACCCGCCGTAAGGTAAAGGGTTAGGTTCCGAAAAGCCGTATCCCAGCCTTGAGCCATCCCCGTTCAAGTTGTCTGGATCAACGAAACCCAACCCATGAACTCCGATATGGAAAAGGGCTTCAGGAACAACTTGACCCCGCTTTTTTCAATCTTTTGTAAGCGGGCATCGTCCAGCATGTTGCCCGTCATCAGGGCGACATGTCGGCAGGGGCAATTATTCTTGTGCAACAAGTTCAAAAATTCGATCCCGTCCATATGAGGCATATCAATATCTGTCAAAATGACATCGGAATGTTTTTTGCAAGCTGAAGAATTGCCCTGATAGGCATCAAGGCACTCGGTGGCACTTCTATAGGCCTCCACCTCGTACCCCTTTTGGCGTAAGGCATTTCCCAAACAGGCAATAATGGCGGTTTCATCATCAATCAACACCACCCTCAAGGGTTTTGACGGACTCGCCTTCATGATCATTTTATTAATACTCGCCGTTGATTCTGTCAATAGAAACAAATCGGCAAGACCCACCAGTGAAAACGGGCATCAATATTTGCAGGTCACACCGCAATTGCCTCCAAGCCAGGAAGCGCCTATAGTGACCCCATCGTATTGAATAAAGGAGACGACCATGGCATTCACACTGCAACTCGGAGCAAAGGCGCCGGCATTCACACTCCCGGCTACGGATGGGCGAACCTACAGCCTGGCGGACTTCAAGGAGGCCAAGGTGCTGGTGATCTTTTTTACCTGCAACCACTGCCCGTATGTGGTGGGCTCTGACGAAATCACCCGCCAGACGGCCGACCGATTCGCCCCTCAGGGAGTGCGTTTCGTCGGCATCAATTCAAACAGCAGCAACACCTATGCCGAGGATTCATTCGCCCATATGGTTGAACGGATGAAGCAGCACAAGTTTCCATGGGTCTATCTGCATGACGAGAGCCAGGCGGTGGCTCTGGCCTATGGCGCTCTCCGCACCCCGCACTTCTACGTGTTTGATGCCGGCCGCAGACTGATCTATTCCGGGCGGGGCATTGACAGTCCCCGCGAATCCTCCAAAATGAAGGTCAACGATCTGGCTAACGCACTGGAAGATCATCTTGCCGGCCGCACTCTGCGCGTTCCCTTGACCAATCCGATTGGCTGCAACGTGAAGTGGGATGGTAAGGACGCCCACTGGATGCCGCCGGACGCCTGCGACCTCGTCTGAGTCGAACTACGAAAAGGCTCATCCTGGGATGTGACTGGTTGGTCCCGCCATTCCTTATCTGCCCCTACGAGAACGATGGTACCTTTATGCGCCTGTTTAAGTACTTTGAGGTACCATCGCCTTGGTGCCGTTGACCTTATCCCCGCATGGACAAAGGCTGTCTCAAGGCGTGAATTTGAGACAAGTGCCTGTATCATCGGGGTGTCAGAGACTATGATGATACAATAACCGCATATCGTGATTCGTTATGATAAGATGACGCCCACGCCTTGTGAAGGAGCGGAACCAGATTATAGTACGAGAGGAATGATAGGCATGAAACAAAACCTCATGTGTTTGACAATTGTTGCGACGGGTTTGTCGCTTGTCGGTTGCATGTCACCGTCGGGTCAGCCTGATAATACGGCCACCGGCGCGCTGGCGGGTGGTGCCACGGGAGCGATTATCGGAAGCATGGCACGGAATCCCGGTCCGGGCGCAGTGGTCGGGGCCGCTGTTGGCGCCGTTGCCGGCGGTGCCATCGGCCATGGGATGGACCAGACCCAGCAGGCGCGGTTACAGGCGCAGACTCCCCAACCCCTGCAACAGACTCCGCAAGGACAACCGGTTTCCGTGCCGGAGGTAAAGTCCATGGCCAAGGCGGGCCTGAGCGACCAGTTGATCATCAGCCAGATTCAGAATTCACGAACCGTCTATAGCCTGAGTACAACGGAAATCATTGACCTGAAAACCTCCGGGGTCAGCGAAAAGGTGATTGATTACATGATCAACACCCCGACAACGGTGCCCACCCCGGTTGTCATCACCGCCCCTCAGGCATCGCCGGCGACCACGCAGGTCATTGTTTCTCCCGGCCCGGAATATATCTGGGTAGATGGCGGGTGGTTCTGGTATGGTGACCGTTGGGCTTGGCGTGAAGGGTATTGGGGACATGGCCCCCGGTATGGGGGCTATTATCATCACGGGTTTGGACGGCGTTAGGCCTACCATGTCGCCGATATTGTTTCCGAATGCCTTGGTGATTAGGGCGTAATGAAAGGACTGCTATGAAGAATATCATGTGGGTTTTGATGCTGGCAGGAGTTCTAAGCACAGGAATAGTCTTGGCGCAAGACCATCCACAGCCTGGCGGTGCCCCGCCTTCCGCTATGCGCGAGCAATTCCAGCAGCTGGAACTACAGAACCGTGTTCTTGATACTCAGGCTCATGAAGAGAAACTCCGTTTTGAACGAGAGATGAATAACCTTCAAATCACGCAGCGCCGGATGGCGATTGAACGTGAAAATCAGTCAGGGGCTAAACAGGGCGCGCCAACTATGGAACGCTGGCACAGACACGGTTGCTTTGGATTTCTGCTTCTGCTTTGTGGCATTGTTCACATACTGATGACCGTCTGGGTGTACCAGGACATCAAGCGGAGGAATACCGGATCAGGAATCTGGATTGTCGTCACTCTGATCACCGGCCTTTGCGGTGTGGCTGTGTATGCGCTTGTCCGGCTGGGCGAGATACAGAACGCAAAAGCAGCATGAATCACAGCTCAAGGCCATAACCGGCGGCATCAGCCCCTTTGGGAGCGATGGTACCTTTAGTGTCCTATTGCGCACTACGAGGTACATTCGCGCACTATTCGGCCTTCGCGCGTAATGTTCCAGGGGAGACGCTCCCGCGTGAGGGATTGCCATCCTGAATCTGTTACTGATAGTGTGCCGGAATGAATATTCATGAAGTCATTCAAATCAAAACCGGTTTCCTTTGCGATATGGACGGCGTCATCTACCATGGCAACCAGCTTTTGCCCGGCGTCCTGGAATTCGTGAAGTGGCTTCAGTCGGAGAACAAGCGGTTCCTGTTCCTGACCAACAGCAGCGAACGTTCACCCCGCGAGCTTCACTACAAGCTGCACCGGCTCGGACTGGATGTGAGTGAAGAGCATTTTTACACCAGCGCTCTCGCCACTGCCACGTTCCTGGCCAGCCAGCATCCCAACGGGAGCGTCTATGTCATCGGCGAAAGCGGACTGACCAACGCCCTGTATGACGCAGGATTGACCAATAATGACATTAATCCTGACTATGTCGTTGTGGGAGAGTCCCATGACTACACCTACGAACGAATCTGCAAAGCCGTGAAACTGGTTCTCAATGGCGCTAAGTTGATCGGGACCAATCCGGATCTGACCGGCCCGGTGGAAGGTGGACTGGTTCCCGCGACGGGTGCCCTGATGGCGCCTATTGAACTGGCCACCAGCAGCAAGGCCTACTATGTGGGCAAACCTAACCCTCTGATCATGCGGAACGCCCTCAAGAAACTCGGCTGCCGCCGGGAGGAGTCCGTGATCATCGGGGATCGCATGGACACCGACATCATCGCCGGCATCGAGTCAGAGATTGAGACAATCCTTGTGCTCACCGGGGTAAGTGTGGAGGCCGACTTGAAACGCTTCGCATACCGCCCGAACCATGTGCTCAAAGACCTGACTTCGCTTCTATAGAGGCTGTGCCCCTGTTCATCGAGAGTACCTTATCTGCCCCTTTGAGTGCGATGGTACCTTTATGAGTCCGATTACGACCCCATCTCAATGAAACGTGTGCTGGTGACCACGGCATGCACCTCGTGACCCAGCCCCGCATCAGTAGGCCAGCCGTCCACCTGCTGCGCATCGGAGGCCACGGCGATGACAGGGACACTACCATCCACCTGCCAGCCATCATCAAGGCCATCCCTGTACTCCACGAGGAGACGCTCGGTGCGGCAGGTGTCCAGGGCGTAGACACGCTTGAGTTTGGGGTCAAAGGCATGGCAGCCGACAAGGATGATGTCCACGGGCCCGCTGTAGGGCGAGGAGCCGGAGGGGGCCGGCGTTATGCGGAGGGAGCCTGATCGCCCGCCAGGGGTCAAGGGAAGGGCTGCGGAGGGGATGAGGAGGGGCGTGAGTCCGTTCTCGGGCGGGATGATCAGATCATAACCCTGGTGGAGGACCTCTTCTCGGACGTGGCGCAGACAGGGATCCCGCATCACCAGCCAGCGCCGGAAGGCAGGAAATAACTTCAACACATTCCTAGCCGCCAACGTTGCACTCTTGAAACAGGGAAAGTCCGTGGAAAGAGGATAACGAGCCCATACGGTCTCACCTGCCGTTTTGAGCTGCGTACGGATCTGATCAAGCATCTCACGCTCAGTCATGCCGCTCACCCCTTCTTCTCGTCAGGTGGGATGAAAGGGAGAACAGCCACGCCTCGCCCACCGGCGGGCCCCGTCGTGCCTGCGGCACTCCGGGTCAACGGTGGCTCGGGCTGGCTTGTTCCAAGTGCCGCTGGCGCGGCACTGTCGATTTCAAACTGGGGATTCACAAGGGAGTTCGAGTCAATCCCATTTACACGGGCATAGTAGGCGGAGGGCTTGGACTGATGGGTGAACTTCACCCTGGAAGGATCACGGACAGGCTTCGGATTGAGTTTGATATTCCTGCTGCAACCATAGCGGCGCTTCAGGCAAGGACGGGCGAGGACGGTGAAGAAGAGGTTGAAGAGGAGGTAGGCAACGACATTGGATTCGGTACCTGGGGTAATGGGTTTAAAGGAAACCTGCGTGGCCTTGGTTAGACGGAACCAGGTATCCTTGAGCCAGGGACCACGGTGTTTGTAGTGGGTACCGCGATGGATGTCGATGTTTACAAGCATGTGGATGTGGAGACCGGCGTTGCCACTGCCGTTGGAACCCAGTACCCAGAAGTAGGACAGGGACTGGGGCTTGAAGGAACGCTTGACGTCAAGGAGGAGCAAGGAGAGGGCCTCCTTGAGTTTGGTTTCCTGGTTATGGACTGGTACAGGAGGGAGGGTCAGGGTGATGAAGTACCGGAGGTCATGTACCTCGATGGCCTGGTAGATGCTCTTCCTGAACTGGTCGTAGAGGGTGTCGAAGCAGTACTTGCAGGTGAGCTTCCTGCACTTGGCATGACGTATTGCAGTCTTACCGTTGGGGAGAGTGCCCTTGAAGGAGAAGCCGGTACGGGTGTTGGTGAAGCAGTTGTGGGGTAAATGTTGTCTTATTTGATCTATGGTATTTATATTGTTATCTAGCCACCGGTTCAGCCGGCTCCGGGCGGTCGCCCCGACAACCTTCTTCCAGCCCTTTGGCGCCTTGCCCAGAATCGTCGAGGAAGCCACCGTTTCGGTCTGACTGGCAGGTACGTTGGCAGATTCGTTCTTCTCGTCGCTCATGAAGCACTCCCCTTTCCATTCGGCCTCAATCAGCCTGTACCCACATAACGAAGGTACTCGAGCCTTGGCAGGAACATATCCGGACTCATTGGGCCTTGGCAATCGGCAACTGGATGACCTTCGCATTTCCCTCGGGTACGATGTTCCACAAGTCTGTGGCGGCTGACTGCCGATAGACATCATAAAAATCACCACCACTCATTTTTCGCAGTGAACGCTGGTAGAGGAAGACGTCTAAGCCATCAACATTTGCGTGATTAATTTTTCTCTCGCTGACTCTTCAGAAATACCGCTCATCTTGTTTCACCACTGCTGGATATTTGAGTCAAAAAAAACATTTATTATTTTGGTGTCATATTGGTGTCATAATTGTACACGCTTTTTGGGTGTTTTGGCGTACTTATGGGGCTTTATCGATTTTGAAGAGAAACCCCAGCAAATACGCATATTATTCAATGTTTGCAGGGCTAACAGCGAAGCCGGTCACGAGCTTTTTTATCTTCGTCCATTGACTCTTAATCAGCGGGTCCAGGGTTCGAGTCCCTGCACTTCTACCAGTCTATAATGACTGGAAATCATAAATAACCCAATAAATAATGGGTTATTACGATCAACCCACTTCGCAACCCGTCGCATCGAGTCGGCACCTTTCGTCACGCAATAGGTATACAAAAGGTATACAAGCGCCTTCTTAAAAAACCTGAGTATTTAGCCAAGAATGGCAGGGTTGGCCCCTTTTTGGCCCCTTTGCGTGGTTTTCGGGTTAACCATGCGGTGACCTAAACCAATCGTTCCCTTCCGTTGATTTTTTGAAATAACTTTTCTGCTTTTGAAGGGGGTGGTTGAAATTTTCGCCAACGGGCACATCGCTGTCCATGCCAGTTAAAATAGTGTCGTGTAATGGCTTAATTAGGCTTGAATGCAGGCATTACCACATGTCGTGTCGGGTTCCTGCGTCTCAAACTGCGTATTCCGGCGGCGGCCGGACACCCATTCCGATTTGAGCCGGACACCCATTCCGATATTGGCCGGACACTGATTCCGGAGTCGCCGGACACCTGTTCCGGTGCTTACGGACACCACTGAAAAGGGGGTGTGGCGACGCTGGATAACAAAGGCCATGATGCGACCTCAAAAAGGAGGCGCAGATGGCGAGGGAGATGTTATCCATGAGGAAGTTATCGGAAGTGCTCCGGTTGAGACTGGGGCAGAAGGTGTCGGTGAGGAAGATCGCCAGGAGTTGCTGCCTGGCTCGGAGTACAGTATCGGATTATTTGGTTCGGGCCAAAGCGGCTGGACTGGGATGGCCTTTACCGGAGGGGATGGATGAGGAACGGTTGGAGCAGTTGCTGTTCCCTGTGGGAGAGGCCCCCGCCTCTGCACGAGCTGCGTTGAATATGGTGTATATCCACAACGAGATGCGCAAGAAGAGTGTGACGCTTCAGTTGTTATGGGAGGAGTATCGAAGCCACACTCCCGATGGTTACGGGCGCAGCCAGTTTTGCCAACTCTATGGGGACTGGTTGGGCAAGCAGGCGATCAGTCTGCGCCAGGAACACCGGGCGGGGGAGAAGCTGTTTGTGGATTTTGCAGGGGACACGATCCCGATCCATAACCCCATAACCGGGGAGATCAGCAGAGGTCACCTCTTTGTGGGCGTGCTGGGTTGCAGCAACTACACCTACGCGGAAGTGACGGCGACGGAGAAGCTGCCGGACTGGATTGGCGCGCAGGTGCATGCCCTGGAGGACATCGGAGGAATCCCCTTGGTAGTCGTCCCTGATAACACGAAAGCCGCAGTGAAGAGCCCGTGCTGGTACGATCCTGACATCAACATGACCTATCAGGAGATGGCCCAACACTATGGGTTCACCGTGATTCCGGCGCGTGTGCGCAAGCCCAAGGATAAAGGCTATGTTGCATACTGCACCTCTTGTGTAGCGTGAGCGGCGGTTAGATGCGCGTGTCGCTTCAGTTGTGGGATTCGCTCTGCAACGTCAGTCCCCGGATCGTCGTAGAGATAATTTCCTTTCCTATATTCATGCCCTGTCAGTAGCCCGAACTCGTGGCAACGACGGACTTTCTCGCTACTGACTCCCAGCCTCGCCGCGATTTCAGGCGCAGATAATTTGCCTTCTTTTCGTAGTCGTGTCCAGCGATTCGGCAAGCGATAAACGATGCGGATGCGTGTCACTCGTGCCGCCGAGAGGGGCTGACCGGTTCCACTTGTTTCCCCACGTTTTCTAAGGATCTCGGCAAGCTGATAGTCCGGATATTCATCGAGCAACTTATCGATGGCACTGACCAGTTCAGGATCGGTCTTTCGTTGCTCCCATGCCGACTGCGGCAACGGCAAGTTCAACGTCTTGCAGGTGCCGCCCTTGAATCGGATATGGCAGGTCACCTTTGTGTTTTTGAGCAGTGTCACATCTTCAATCAACAGTCGGACCATCCTCTTGCGGTCACGGCTGGCCAGTGAAGCGTCCTCCCATATAGTAGAGAAGTCGTGGGCCAGCGCCCCCAACGCTGCGGTGTGGTCGTGATCAAGTGTTGTGGCATCACTCTCGCTGGCCGTGTCATACGCGCTTTGTGCTTCGTCAAGAGCACGGAGCTTCCCGTTCCATTCCGCTTCAAGAACTTCGGCGACATAACGCTTGTCGGGATCCACCTTCATGTATCGTTGGCGTGCCAGATCCGCTTCGTACCGACAACGCTCGACCTGGTGATGGCGCAAGCGATCCGCTTCGTCCAGACGCGTTTGCAGTTCATGACGCACGGCTATGGCAATATCAATATTCTGGCTGTTGATCATGCTCACAAGCAGTTCTCCGATGGCTTTGTCGAGTGCGGCGCCGGGCACTCGCTGGCAATCGTTGGACTGCCCCTGCTCGATCTTATCGCGCTGACACATGTACTGC
>Ga0209697_10003118_pt1 | contig 22868 bp, 9 predicted proteins | sample AliMusrvi5mmetaG_FD_184115 | JGI IMG/M metagenome (GOLD analysis project Ga0209697, IMG submission 184115) | Freshwater lake bacterial and archeal communities from Alinen Mustajarvi, Finland, to study Microbial Dark Matter (Phase II) - Alinen... | ecosystem: Environmental > Aquatic > Freshwater...
ATACAGCAGCATCGCTTCCTCTGGTTGTATATGCCAAAACATCACTGCTGCCAGTGGTAGCATCGGTCTTGACCAGATCAATCTTCTGAGTGGTTGCATTGTAGCTGGCAGTGATACCACTGTCACTTGTTCCGAGAGCATTAACAGCAGATACTACCTGTGAAACAGTACTACCTGTACTCCAGGAGATTGTCGCGTTTGTTCCGTCAGCTTTGGTCAGATTCATAGAACCTGCACTCATAGTCGACGCTAAACTACCGAATGTAGCTGTTGAAGAAGAAGCAGCATTGCTTCCAACTGAAGACCAGCTCAAGATATCGGTCAGTCCAGTGTTGGTGCCTGTTTTGGTCATATCGATGGCACCGGTTGTCGTATTGTAAGATGCTGTTATCCCAGTCTGAGCTGTACCAAGGTTGTTTACAGCTGCAATAATATTGCTGACCTGATCCGTTGCTTTCCAAGTCACAGTAGCATCTGTTCCGTCTTCTTTACGTACTGTGATGCTGCCGGCTCCGCCGATAGCAGTGGTTGTGGAAGCAAAAGTTGCACTGGAAACTGCTGTTGCGTGAGAACCGGATGCAGTCCATCTGAATACGTCAGCGGTGCCCTTGGCATCGTCAGTCTTGATCATTGAAATCTTGCCGGTGCTCGCAGAGAAATCGGCAGTGATTCCAGTTGTGGATGTTCCAAAAGCATTGACTGCATTCACAAGGTCTCCAACAGTGCTGGCAGAACCGTAGTTTACTGTTCTGGTAGTTCCATCTTTGTCTGTGAAAGCAATATTTCCGGCAACACCAAGTGCCGCGGTTGAGGAAGCATAAGTAGCGGAAGAATAACCAGTGGCATCCATACCATCAGCTCTCTTACCAACCACTTTGGCCTGGGAAGCGGCCTGGGAAACCGATATCTTGATATCAGCGCCAGTCGTCAGTCCTTGAGCGAACGAGAAGTCTCCTGACATTACTTTGGAACCATTTACGAATGTTTTAATTCCGGCAGAACCGTCAAGAAGTTTCCGGTTACCAAACTGTGTTTCCGCAGCAATCTTGTTAAGACTCTGGATGGCGTTGGCAACCTGTGCCTGGTCGGCTTGTGCAGCTGCTGAGTCGGTAGCACCGGTGTTGGCCGCGTGTATGGCCAAATCTCTCATAGAGTTCAGAAGGTTGCTTGTTTCACTCATAGCTCCTTCTGCAGTCTTCACCATATTGACTGCATCACCTGCATTCGATACAGCCTGTCCGAGACCACTGATCTGAGCTTTGAGTTTTTGTGAAATGACTAATCCCGCAGGATCGTCAGATGCACTGTTGACTCTCACACCTGATGACAATCTCTGAATGCTTTTCGATAGATTGGTGTCGTTGGCGGCCAGCGTTCGATGCGTGTTCTGCGCCGATTCGTTGAAACTAATTCTGAGACCCATTTGTATATTCCTCCATGAAATGGTTCTTGCCTATCCTTGGCAAATCTGAAATACGCTTCGAGACACAATCTTATCTCTGGTCGAAACCAAAGACTAAAATCGCCCTCAAGTTGTATCTTCCATGCATGGAGTTAAAATACACCAAACTATTTTTATTTATTATTAATTATTCGTAAAGTTCCAGGCATCTCCTGTCGATACATCACTTAGTCAATCTATATTCTCAATATTTCCGGTATCAGTATAGATGTTACCTCCGGCTTCATAAGCGGCGATCAGATGAAATTTATAGCCGGAGGTTCACTATTTAGGTGGATCTGCTCTATAGCAGATCCACCTGTTATTTATCGAAGCAGGGAAAGGATATTCTGGGCAGAACTGTTGGACTGAGACATCATTGAGATACCAGCCTGATTAAGGACTGTATATCTAGTGTAGTTCACCATTTCAGCTGCCATATCCGTGTCAGTAATCGTAGAGTTCGAAGCTGACAAGTTCTCTTTAGCAACACCCAGTGAACTAATGCTACTTTCAAGAACGTTCTTCTGTGTAGCACCCAGGTTAGCTCTTACCGATGATACATCGGATATAGCCTTGTCCAGGACCTTGATAGCGTCCTGAGCTCCCTGTGCAGTGGTTAGGTCGATATTCGACACGTTCTTATCAGCTACTGCCCCGTTACCAAGGTTGTTAGCAAACATCGCATTGATGTTAAGGTCTCTTGTCTGGCCGGCATATGCACCAACCTGGAATGTCAGAGTGTTAACCTCAGTAGTAAACTGACTTGAGGCATCACTTGTTGCAGATCCACCAGCGGTATTGAGAACGATTGAGTTGCCCAAGGTGTCCTTAATCGTGAGACCATCACCTTTTGACCAGTTCTGATCTGACAGGTTAGTTGTTACACCATTGATTGTCTTGGTTACCTGTGCAACTGCATCAGTTCCACTCGTTGTCGCTGAGGATGTACCATCACCGAGTAGAAGATCACCATTGGTGATACTTAATGAAGCTTTGGAACCATATGCACTGGTGTTAACCTCAATACGTCCACTCGTGCTATTCAAGGAAGCTACCGCGCCGCTCAAGTCACTCTGTGCATTGATCTTTGCAATAACCGCATTGGTTGAGTCACCTGCGAGGTAACTGATTTGAACGCCATTGATGAACATTGAACCATCGCTGCTAGCGAAACTATTGGAATCCATACTGGCTCCAACAATCGTGCTGCTGGCTGCAAACACCTCAGTACCTGTTGTGCTGAAGCTATGTGAGAATACGTCTTTACCAGCCACAGAAGTACTGAGTGAGAATGAATCAACACCAACTCCAGTTGCTGATAGAACTGCGGCATTAGACAGGAATGAACCTGAAGATACAGACAACTGCAATACATCCGCAGAACCCTTACGGTCATCAGTCTTTACGAAGTCAATAGCACCTGTAGTTGCATTGTAACTTGCTGTAATACCGGTATTAGCAGTTCCGAGAGCATTCACAGCAGCTACAAGCTGGTCTGAAGTCATAACAGATGACAATGCAATAACCGCTGTGGTTCCACTGGTTAAGTTCAACGTTAAGTTGCCTGTAACAGTTGTTCCGAAAGCAGTAGCGCCGGTTGCCCATGTTGCAACTGTAGATACAGCAGCATCGCTTCCTCTGGTTGTATATGCCAAAACATCACTGCTACCAGTGGTAGCATCGGTCTTGACCAGATCAATCTTCTGAGTGGTTGCATTGTAGCTGGCAGTGATACCACTGTCACTTGTTCCGAGAGCATTAACAGCAGATACCACCTGTGAAACAGTACTACCTGTACTCCAGGAGATTGTCGTGCTTGTTCCGTCAGCTTTGGTCAGATTCATAGAACCTGCACTCATAGTCGAAGCTAAACTACCGAATGTAGCTGTTGAAGAAGAAGCAGCATTGCTTCCAACAGAAGACCAGCTCAGGATATCAGTCTTTCCAGTGCTGGTGCCTGTCTTATTCATATCGATGGCACCGGTTGTCGTATTGTAAGATGCTGTTATCCCAGTCTGAGCTGTGCCAAGGTTGTTTACAGCTGAGATCACATTACTGACCTGATCTGTTGCTTTCCAAGTTACTGTAGCACTAGTTCCGTCTTCCTTACGTACTGTGATACTGCCCTCACCCCCGATAGCAGTGGTTGTGGAAGCAAAGGTTGCACTGGAAACTGCTGTTGCGTGAGAACCTGTTGCGGTCCATCTGAATACATCAGAAGTACCCTTGGCATCGTCAGTCTTAATCATTGAAATCTTGCCGGTGCTCGCAGAGAAATCGGCAGTGATTCCAGTTGTGGATGTTCCAAAAGCATTGACTGCATTCACAAGGTCTCCAACAGTGCTGGCAGAACCGTAGTTTACTGTTCTGGTAGTTCCACTTTTGTCTGTGAAAGCAATATTTCCGGCAACACCAAGTGTAGTGGTTGTGGAGGCATAAGTAGCGGAAGAATAACCAGTGGCATCCATACCATCAGCTCTCTTACCAACCACTTTAGCCTGGGAAGCAGCCTGGGAAACCGATATCTTGATATCAGCGCCAGTCGTCAGTCCCTGGGCAAAAGAAAGGTCTCCTGACATAACTTTGGAACCATTTACGAATGTTTTGATTCCGGCAGAACCGTCAAGAAGTTTTCGGCTACCAAACTGTGTTTCCCCTGCAATCTTGTTAAGACTCTGGATCGCGTTGGCAACCTGTGCCTGGTCGGCTTGTGCTGCTGCTGAGTCAGTAGCACCGGTGTTGGCCGCGTGTATGGCCAAATCTCTCATAGAGTTCAGAAGGTTGCTTGTTTCACTCATAGCACCTTCTGCAGTCTTCACCATATTGACTGCATCACCTGCATTCGATACAGCCTGTCCGAGACCACTGATCTGAGCTTTCAGTTTTTGAGATATGACCAATCCTGCGGGATCGTCAGATGCACTGTTGACTCTCACACCTGTTGACAATCTCTGAATACTTTTTGTCAGATTAGAGTCGTTGGCGGCCAACGTTTTATGCGTGTTTTGTGCCGCTTCGTTGTAACTAATTCTTAGACCCATTACCAAAATCCTCCGTGATATGGTATATTCGCCCATTCCATGGCGACCAGCATAAGCCGGTGTTGGTTTGACGCACGAATAATACACATCCCTTATGCGTCGATTTGGGGAGTGTAGTGGCACAATATTGCACCAATATCATCGACTTCCAAAGGGGTTCTTCCACAGGCGTACAGCATTAAAACCCTGGTACAATTACCAGGTTTTTAAGAGTAACGGAGAATTTTAGTGTCCAGTCCACATTACGACTGACTCAATATATGCTCTTGTCGAGTAACAAGAGTCAGATAAATAGTGTGTGGCCGGGGCTCTTCTCAATGAAGTGCCCCGGCTTGTGAGGCTTATTGCAGGAGTTTAAGCAGGTTCTGCGGCATCTGGTTGGCTTGAGCCAACATAGATACACCAGACTGCTCAAGTATCTGATACTTGGTCATATTAGTTATTTCTGCAGACATATCAGTATCTCGAATAGTAGACTCTGATGCCGAGATGTTTTCTTTCGCAATAGTAAGCGATGTTACACTCGATTCAAGGACGTTCGTCTGTGTAGCACCAAGTGATGCTCTCAAGGATGAGATGTTACTAATGGCATCATCAATTATTTTGATGGCATTCTGTGCGCCGTCGCTGCTTGTAACATCCAGAGTTGAGATATTCTGATCCTCAACAGCTCCCTGTCCTAGATCCTGAGAATAGACAGACCCTATATTCACGTCTCTTGTTTGGTGATCATAAGCTCCAACCTGGAACTTGAGTGTATTAACTCCAAGGTCAAACTGGTTCTGATAGTCACCCATCACTGCCCCAGCAGCCTCCCTCATAACTATGGTGTCACCCATGCTATCCTTGAGTGTCAGGCCAGTTCCTTTTGTCCATTCAGGATCGGAAACATTACCAGAGTTCGTAGCATCGGAGTATGTTACTGTTCCGGCTATATCCTGTCCTGTGTCATTTGATGCACTAGTTCCATCACCAAAGAATATTGCCGCATTAGTCATATTGATCTTTGCAGCAGAACCATATTCTGAGCTCTTGACCTCTATTCGGTTAGTCAGTGTGTTAAATGTTGCCTGTGCCCCTGTAAGTGACGTTTTGGCGTTTACCTTATCAATAAACAACTGGGCACTGTCACCACTGGAATAGTCAATCCTCACACCGTTAATATACAGGTAACCATCGGTTTGAGCAAAGACACTGGAGTTCGGTGTCATCGCCGCAGTGCCTACGGTACTTCCCGATACACTAAACACCTGCCGTCCGGATACTGTCGAACTAGTGGTAAATATGTCTGTTCCGGATACTGTAGTGCTCAGAGCAAACATATCAGTGCCAGTAACTGTTCTTGAAGCAGCAAAGTCCGCACTTGTTGAAACCCAATGTAGAGTGTCTGAGGCTCCCTTGGCTCCATCAGTCTTGATTATTTCCAGCTTACCACCAACATATGTTGCTGTTACCCCAGAGGCTGCCGGACCACCAGAGATACTATTGATAGCATCCATAACGTCCTGAACAGTACTGGCAGCACCCATGGCAATCGTTGCAGGACTGCCGTTGGTAAGTGTTATCGTCAAGTTACCTGCTGACACTGTCGAAGCCAGACTTCCATATGCAGCTGTGCTGGTTGAACTGGCATCGTTGCCAGCAGACTGCCAACTCAATACATCTGCAGACCCATACGTGGTATCTGTCGATGCATTCTTTGTAAATACAATTTTATTATTAGCAAATGCTGCTGTAACACCTGTTGTAGAACTACCCAGGTTAATGTTGGCCAGAATGTCACTTACCGTACAACCTGTTCCCCAGGTTATTGTGGTGCTGCCTCCAGCACTGGCTGGTAAGGTTAAGCTTCCTCCTGTGACAGTAGACGCAAGCCCACCGTAAGTAGCCGTAGAACTAGCGGAAGCATCGCTGCCTCTTGCTGTCCATCTGACGACATTGCCATCACTGAGGGTGGTATCTGTTTTTACAATAGATATCCCACCAGTCACTGTGTTAAATGAAGCAGTAATACCTGTTGTAGCTGTACCAAGATTGTTTATAGCCGTAAGCAGATTCTGAACAGTATCTGTCGAGTTCCATGTTACGGTATGGAAACCATCGGCTGCCTGAACAGTGATTTGTCCACCACTTCCGAGCACGCTGGTTGTAGAAGCAAATGTAGCCATAGAGGCTCCCGTTGCATTTCCACCAGTAGCTGTCCAGGACAGGATATCATTGGTTCCTTTAGCTGCATCCGTCTTTGTAAGAGTTAACTGCCCTGTTGTAGAGTTGAAACCAGCAGATATACCGGTGGTTGCTGTTCCCAAGGCATTGATAGTCGATATAATGTCTTGAACTGTACTTCCGGTCTGCCAGTTGACAGTTACCGTTGTCAGGTCCGACTTCGTGAGTGTAATACTTCCAGCATCCACTGTAGCGAGGCTGTTCAGGAATGTGCCTGTTGAGACTGCTGTAGCATCAGTACTAGCCATAGCTCCACTAACCAGGCCGGCTTTTTCGGCAGGTTGCAGTATTTTCACTGATATGCTGGTGCCATTAGTCATCCCACTCGTATAAGAAAAGTCTCCTGTCATAACAGCCTGACCATTAATACGAGATTTAATACCAGCCGAACCATCAAGCAATTTCCGATTACCGAACTGCGTTTCCTTTGCAATACCATCCAATGTCTGAATAACATTGTTGATCTGCGCCTGATCCGCTTGAGCAGATGCCTGGTCTGTAGCTCCAGTGTTGGCTGCGTGAACCGCCAGATCTCTCATGGACAACAACAATCTGTGAACTTCGTCCAGAGCTCCTTCTGCGGTCTTCACCATGTTGACGGCATCACCCGCATTGGATATAGCCTGCCCAAGGCCACCGATCTGTGCACGCAGTTTTTCAGATATGACCAATCCAGCTGGGTCATCAGCTGCGGTATTGATACGCAATCCCGTAGACAGGCGCTCAATGGATTTTCCTAGAGCTGCATCCGACCCCACCAATGAACGATGTGCCGAAAGCGCCGATGTATTCAGGTTGATTCTAAGTCCCACTGTAATACTCCTCCTTGGAGAAATACCACCTGTCCGCGTAATATCCGTATACTGCAGCGAACGGAAGGTGTCGATTCTACTATGTCTAAGCTATCGCGGTATTTTGCGGAGTATCAAAAACCAACAGGTTAACTCTAAACAAAATCCACTGGGGAAGAACATTCATTCTACCCGTCATAAAACGTATCGACATCATATTAATAGGACATTAGCAAACAATAAAAAAAACTAGAATACTGGGATAAGATACGGCAAAGTATGGAAAGCAGAAATGTTTTAAGGAGCTGTTGAGGGGCATCTCACGAGGAGATTTGTTGAATATGACTCACGGGCGGATATGTAAGTCCGCCCGTACGGAATGTTGCACTGATACCATACAGTACTTATTTGGCGCTAATGAGTTTTATTCCTCGCCAGATACCACCTACACCCACCGTGTTCTTAGCTTTCACTACTATCACATTGACCTGGCCTGGTTTGAGGAATTTAGTTACATCAATCGTGAACCTTTCGATGTAACTGATATCGGGCTCTTTATCGTGAACTCCTGCGAGTTTGCCATTGATATAGACATAAGCCCCTTCATCCACAGCACCAAATGCCAGGTAGATCTTCTTTCCTGCAGGTAAATTTGGCGTAATGAATTTTACCCTGTACCAACCATAAGGAGTGAGTCCAGCGAATCCTTGCTGGTCCCATATCTCCCTGATTTTGATAGTAGGCCAGGCCGAATCATCATAATTGGTCATATAGTAACCGGCTTTGGTTCCCTTATCGGATGGATCCGGTAGGAACTTCCAGTTCAGTGGTAAGTCTGCTATCTCATCATAACTTGTCCACATATCACCAAATACTTTTGAATCTTCTGTTTCACCCAGATATTTCGCATTGAATACTACGCTTCCCCTGCTCATTTGCCTGGTCGGTGGAACGGGGACTGTACCAATCCTTGCCTTTGCAAGAGCTTCAATATATCCTGGAGGAATCGGTTTGTTCACATATGCTCCAGTGGCATCGTAGACCATAGTCTGAGCATTCCAGACATCGAATGACTCCGCCCACATCCATACATATTCATCTGTATACCGCAGGGAATTGTTTGCCGCATAGGCGACTTCGTCAGGCACATAGTAGTTTGTGGTAATATCATTGATATCAAACGATTTGCGGCCTATTGTAGGGTTTCCTGCCATCTGGTCCGGCCAGAAAGAGAAACCAACCTGGACGTGCTTGCGATAAGCAGATGGAAATGCACTATGCTTAGCAGTTCCTACCATCTTATCCCTGGCATCAGAGTATTGTTTCTCAGTCCGATACCCATAGGCTTGTTCGAATCCATCGACGATTTTGAAACCAGGTTTAGCTGATTTGATCATACCATCAACAAACGCCGGCATCATACCACACCAGCCTTTGAGTTTCCTGGGATAATCCGCTACAGATGGCCCGAAGTAGAATATCATAGTTATATTGGGATATTCTTCGTTGATTGCTTCAATTATCTGAGAAGAGACTTTTTCTACCTGCTTCTGATATTCCTCAGGAGTTTTGGTCTCGTGCTGTTTAAGCGTTTCAAAATTGAACGGTGAAGGACCTTCGTAGCATTCAGGATCGAACTTGATCCCCTTCAAGCCTGCCTGTTTTGCAGCTCGAGCAAGCGTACGCCAGTTGTCGATCATATCACGGCAGGAAGCTTCATCAAACCAGTCGAAACTTCCATCATTGCCAGACTCGACGCCCATGAAGTTGTCGGTAAACTTATGAAACTTGGTGGCTTTGACGTTTTCTACATATACAGCCAGATCACCCTGCTGATTGCGCAGACCCTTCCAGAATGGATAGAAGTCACCAAAAATCAACCCACTATATGGGAGCTTCTCCATACTGGCAATATTCTGACGAATATACCCGGAATCCGGCATATGCCAGCCACTGGCTATAAATTTCTTGCCCTTAACAGAAGGCTTGAAAGCAGCCTGACATGAGACAGAATAAGCAGCCAACAACAGTACTGCCATAATTGTAATCGAAATCCTAATACAGGAGTATCGCATAAAACCCTCCTCAATCGTTTATCTGCATTGTTTAGTATTCACCAAAGATCAGCGATTTCCTTCAGGAGAGATATTCTGCTGCTTTAGCATAATTGACGTCCCCCACCCCTCATGGTACACTACAGGCGATCAGACAGGAATGGAGGGGGTATCTTTTGAAGAATTTATTCGTCTGTATTTTTCTTGGTATAACTGCATTATTTGTTTCATCTATAAGTTCACAGGCTCTGGAATTATCGCTCTATTCAGGAGCTAAAAACCAGTTTTATCCGGATGGATATAAAGGTATTGAAGATGTGGAGATACTCAGCAGCAGTCCGGACTCCAATACCGGCGGGAACTGGGACGCTATGATAGGTCCTGATGCTAGTGGAGCACGGAGGCTTCTGCTGCGCTGGAGACTGGACAAGATTGCTACTCTATTCAATTCAAACAAATATGTGCCTGTTTCTGCACGGATATTGATGAAAGAATGGTATAACGGTAAGGTTCCGAACCAGCAGATCAATGTTTACAGGATACTCCCCGTAAATAAGGACTGGATAGCGGGTACAGGTGGGCCTTACAACTGGGACATTCGTCAGGTCGGATCAGTCACCTGGAAAGATGCAATTTCCGGCAGCAAAGCCTGGGCTGGTGAATCTGGATGCGGCAAGCCAGGAGTTGATTATGACTCCAAGCCGATGGCTATTATCTATGCGAATAACGATCCCCGCAGGCCAAATCCCCATAACTTGGTTTACATTGATGTTCCGATAACTCTAATCAAAAGCTGGGCAATGAATCCCGAAAACAACGCAGGTCTATTATTGAAAGCTGTTGATGAAACCAAAGGGGACCTTTCATACTTCTCTGCATCTGAAAACCCCAAACTGGCAGCTGATCCTTATCCGAAGCTGATCCTGTCATTTATTGACAAGAACAACATAGATACCAAAGCTAAATCATACATAGTAAAAGCCGGCAAGGCAGCCTGCGTGATTATTCTGCCAGTGGATGCTTCTGCAGGGGAGCGCTTCGCAGCTCAAGAGTTACAGGAGCATATAAAAAGCATCACCGGAGCAGACCTGACCCAGATTTCCGAGAACCTTTACAACAGAAACCTTGGTGCGTATGTCAGCATAGGCAGAACTAAATTGAGCAGGAAATATGTATCAGACAAGCAGTTTACGTCGCTTGGAAATGAAGGCTATCGGATTTTTTCCGGTGGCGGAAATACATATATTATAGGTGGACGCAAGCGCGGATCGCTTTATGCTGTCTATGAGTTCCTGGAATCTAACGGAGTGAGATGGTATTCACCTGAGTGGACTGTAATACCAAAGACAGCAAGCATCAAGATGCCGGCAACACCAGTTGAATACAAACCGGTGTTCAGATATAGAGACCAGTATTGGAACAACTCGCCTACACGAATCTGGTATGCCCGGATGCGACTGAATGGAGAAATCGCCGGAATACCTGATGAGATGGGAGGGTCATCTCATACACTACTGGGTTGCCATTCTCTGGAACAACTGGCACCAGCAAAGGATCTATTGGAAAAACATCCGGACTGGTTTGCGCTCAAAGAAAATGGCACCCGAAGCAAGACAGAATCCTGCCTGACAAATCCTGAGCTGCGCAGCTATGTGCGGGATAAAGTACTTGAAATGATAAAAAGCACTAACGGCTGGGCGGAAGATATCTGGGTCGGTCAGATGGATGGCTCCACGGATGGTTGTTTCTGTGAAAGGTGCACTGCTGAGCGTAAAGCCCATGGTGGTAAAGACAGATGGTCTGCTAATACTATTCCTTTTGTGAACTATATAGCAGATGCCGTCCGGGTCAAGTTCCCGGGAGTCAAAGTCAAGACTCTGGCTTACTCATATACCACAACAGCGCCCGATAATATGAAGGTAGCAGACAACGTAACCATAGAAATCTGCGGTAATTTCGTCAGCGGTAATGATCCTCACGCCAAAATCGTTAAAACATGGTCAAAAATAGCTAAGAGTATTCAAGTCTACACCTATGCTGGATCGAACAGCGGTTACTGGTGGCCATATCCGAACTTGCTGGATATGGGGATGCAGTATACCCGGGCACTGCAGAATGGAGTCACAGCTTTTTATGCCCAGGGAACGGCTTTCAGCAAAGGTTCAGGAATGGTCGACCTGCGAGCGTATCTGACAGCCAGGCTGGGCTGGGATCCATCCAGAAACATCAGGACTGAGATCAAAGATTTCTGCAATGGTTTTTATGGTCCCGGGGGCAAGTTTGTCTCCGAATATGTATTGTCTTATGCTGATTATGCTAAGAAGAATAAACTCGATTTGAACTATATGTGGGGAGATGCAGATGCCTGGAAGAAGTGGATAACCAAAGATATCATGGTAAAATCCGACGGTCTTTTTCAAAAAGCTCTGAATGCAACACGAAACAATCCTGCATATTATAAGCATGTGTGCAGAGCGTATCTGGAAGTCCTTTGGGGCAGCGTTATGGTGAATTTGAACAAAGAGCCTCAAATCAACGGCAACCAGTACTCGCTCTTCCCTCCTGCCAAAGCACCAGAAATGCAGAAACGGGTTAAGCTTTTTGCTGAGATAATGGCTGAAACAGGCTACGATATGATGCAGGAATACGAACCCTATGTGCCCGGCAAGAGCCAATTGGATATCATCGCGAAAGACTTCAAGGTATTCAAGCTTTCAAATGGAAAAGCTGAAATCTGGACGGTGCCATCTCTCGGTGGTCGAATAGTAAGGTGGAACATCCCTGTTCTGGGTGGCAATATTCTGAAGGTGAGTGGTGGCTCCAATCCTTATTCATCGGGCTACGAAGAACTCGGCAGCGTTCCTATCATGAATGCAGACTTCAAATTAGAATCAACCAGCGACAGGTCCCTTGTAATGAAAGCTGTAATGGAAGAGGGAGTAGAAGCAACCAGGACACTGACTCTGGATAAGAATAAACCCCTGCTGACGATCAGCACTGTGTATAAGAATGTGTCAGACAAACAGCTAACGCTCAACATAAGGACACGTCCGGAATTGCTTTTCAAGCTCTTTAGGGACTTCCAGTTCTACACTAACAATAAAGATGGCAAATGGATTGCACACGATCTGTGGTCAAAACCTGGTCCGGATGGATGGGCATACTACGAAACGCCCAACATGGCTAGACCAGCCTGGATACTGGCAAATAAGGCTAAAAATGTTGGCCTGATAAACAGGTTCGATGCTTCAGTCATTAAGACTCTGTATACTTATTATGGATCGAGTTATGGTGGGATCAATATGGAAATCTGGGGCAATGACATAGTCCTCGAACCCAACCAAAGTTGGAAACTGGAGAACTCGTTTGAAGCTGTAAGCGATCTGAGGGATAGGCTTCAGACTTCAGACTTCGGGCTTCAGGAAGGGAATTAGACCGGGCTGTTTAGCGCGATATCAACACAAAGGGATGAATATGCTAAGTAGTAAACATTCAGGTTTTTCGATACTTATAACCTTACTATCACTTGTATGCGCTCAACTGTGTCAAGGCGCTAAAGTGCCTGATGGTATTGCAGTGTTCTCTGTTAATATTCCAAAGGTGTATCTGGATCTATCTAATACTTCCGGTGTAGATCAGGCTGTTGATGATTTGCAGCGATGCTTTAGAGAGATGACTGGCGTTGCGTTACCGACTAATCCGCAACCTCGGTTTTTCGATCCGACAAGCACCGATCCGCTGAGAGTTCAGTGCAGGATTGCCAGAATCATTGATGATTCAAACAATGCAGGCGATAATGCTACAGTCTCATTACTGCTCAGTCCTGTGACATCATTTACAGGCGGGCCATTCAGTGTTACGGGTGAGAAGATTTCATTGGATTGCACGTGGCACAAAATTAGAAAACAGCTTGAACTGAGGCTGGTTATTGCAAAAGATGCATACTACGGCCCGGGTTACGGTCCTTATACATTCAAACGACTGCTGGTTGAGGGTGTGGACCTGAGCAGCAAAACAAACCTGCAATTGTCCCTGGAAATGCGTAGTTCAAATGGTGACGATATTCGAGGAGGATATTCTCTTGACGGTACCAATTGGACATACACTGAATGGTTCGACCCTTTAAAAGCCGGAATAGACAACAGTGTTCCGGGCGAATCGGATAAAAATGGCGTGCAGGCGTGGTCATCGGACTGGCAATCAAAATGGAAAGACAAGACTGCAGCATTCGTCACAGGATATGCTCCCACAGGTCGAGTAACAAAAATCTGGGTCAATGATTTTATTATTTCTCAAGCAGGTAAGATATTACTCAACAATAACTTCTCTGAATCCAAACAGCAGAAAGAGCTATCAATAACTCCCAGTCAGGGAACTGTTTCGTTTGACAGTCTTGGGGCACTGCTTGAACCACAACAAAAGGGATATTATACGGTTGGCATAAGAGCAGACCACTCAGTAAATACCAAAACTCTGCTACCTATCATGCTTAAGCAAAAAACTATGCCGAATGGCGCCACGTTACTGGACACCGATATTCAACAGGGATATGAGATCATTGTAAGCAAGAAGCAGATTGTTTTACAGGCATACACTAAACTAGGATTACAAAATGCAATCTACACAATGCTGGACCGCTGGGGCTGTAAATGGATAATGCCCGGCAAGATAGGAGAGGTGATCCCAAAGCACAAAAGCCTATCGTTGGCTATTGGCACTATTAGGAACGCAACAGGATATGACAATGGCCCAGACGGCTCTGGATCATGGTCCGGGGACAAAGATATTTTAACCTGGTATGACCGCAATGCAGGTGGACGCAACCATTCGCAGAGTTCTAATCATTACTGGCATTATGCAATTCCACCGGCTAAATACTTCAAAGATCATCCGGAGTGGTTTGCTTTGATCGGTGGAAAGCGAGTTCCATCCCAACTCTGCACTTCCAACCCGGAAGTAATTGCAAAAATGATTGAAGTCGCCAAGGCTTACTTGAAGAGCCAACCTAGTGCAGTGAGTTTCCCTATGGACCCGGAAGATACGATGGATTTCTGCCAGTGTGACAACTGCAGAGCACAGGACCCACAAGGGCGTGGATCAGACGGGCTACCACTTGTGACAGACAGAGTTATTACATTCTGCAATGCGGTGGCTGATGGAATCAAAGAGGAATTTCCGGACAGATACATAGGAGTCCTGGCGTACAGCAATCACTTGATGCCTCCAGTAAGAGTGAAGCCTGCTAAGAACATCATTATAACAATCTGCAGGAGCAACAGTTGCAACCTGCATTTGTTACCGATTGTTGGATGCCCGACTGCCAAAAGATTTTATGATATCGTCCAGGGCTGGTCCAAGGTAACGAAGAATATCAATGTCTATGAGTATGATCCAATTTCCTGGATAGGTTCCCTACCCTGCCCCACATACTTGGACCACGGTATAGCTCTCAGCCTGTTATTCCGAAAATATGATGTAAAAGGTGGAGTAGTTGACAGAGTGCCATATACGATGGAAAGGTCTCCCACTACCTATATCAACTACTACATGGAACGACGGATGAAGACCGATCCAAACCGAAATCCGGATGTAGAACTGGTCAATATGTGCACAGCATTCTTCGGACCAGCGGGCAAGTGGATGAATATGTACTACCGGGAACTCTCAGCAGCGACAAAATCCCTGCATCCGGGTCGCGATACAGTAGGTATGGGTTTATACAGATACGATGAGTTCTTCAATAAACAGATGATAACCAGTGCCCGTAGTTATATGAATAAAGCCCTGACTGCAAGCGATCAAAATCCTCAATACAAAGAGCGTGTCCAGTTTATGGATCTTGGCCAGCAGTATCTGGAAGCTTATCTGGATGGCGTATGGAGCGCTCAGAACAAGGACTACACTAGATGTGAGGCAGCTTTTGACCGGGCGGATACGATTATAGACAAACTCGCAGCTATGAATGCGATTGATGCACCGGATGCCCATTGGCGCATGCACTGTGCCCATATGAAGACCCTGGCTGAGCATTTTGCTGATAAAATGGGATTTGTTAGAACATGGACACTATCTGGGCCATTCGACAATGATAAGATGGACGCAGATTTTCAGACTGATGATATTGTTCTATCCACAGCAGATAAATCGAAATGGGTTGAATACACCAGTCCGGAAGGTATGCTGAACTTCGAAAACGCATTTAAAGGTGCGAGCAAATCTTGGCGCTTGTCTTCTGCATATGCTGCTGTGAATGTGGTTGCTCCGCGCGCAGTGCAGGTCCAGTTCCGTATGGACAGTTTCTTTGCATTTCGTATCTATGTAAACGGAACTGAAGTTTTCCATAGACCAGGACTTAATGCAGATTGTCCTGACCGGCAGATGACTCAGGTTAACCTGAATGCAGGGGAAAATCGGATTGTGTTTAAGTCTTCTCAAACCTGCATATCTACCGACAGTTTCCCATGGGGTATATTCTTCCGAATGACAGATTCGCTGGGAAATCCGATCCAATATAGCAGCACAAGTAATGGTAAACTGGTTATCGATGAGACCAAACTCCCAGCGGTATTAGTTACATTTCCACCCAAATGGCAGTTTGCCAAAGAAGGTGAGAACATGGGAACTGCAGCAGGCTGGCAGAACGCTGGTTTTGACGATTCCAAATGGCAGGCAATACCAGTCCCTGATGTATGGGACAATACAATTGGCAGCTACGTTGGATATGCCTGGTACAGGACACGATTCACTCTCCCTGCAGATATTAACAGTAAATCGCTGAAGCTTATATTTGAAGGAGTTGATGAAGAAGCCTGGGTCTACCTCAACGGTGAACTGATAGGAGAGAGATCCCTGAAATCCACAGGCAAAACGGCAGACCAGATATGGGAACTACCATTCACTTTTCAAATCACCAATGCAATCTATGGGGGAGAAAACACATTGGCTATCCGTGTAGGCAACTCAGGCTACGCGGGCGGTATCTACAGACCGGTAAGTCTGGTTGCAACTGAATAATCAGGATATACAGAATGTTATTGTCTCAATCTTGTCCTGTCTAGCCATATAGATATTAATCAGTTTATAAAAAAAGGAGCACTCTATGAAACCTGAAAAGATTCTATTCCTGGGTAACAGCATTACTTTCCATCCGGCAGTTCCGGAGGATGGCTTTATGAACACTTGCGGAATGGCAGCCAGCTCTGAGGAGTTTGACTATGTGCACCTGCTGCTCAATAAATTCACGGAAGCTGCTGGGGGAAAAACGCCTGCATCGATTATACAGAATATTGCTGATTTCGAACGCCAGCATATGGATATGGACTTGAATGCATTCTTCAAGCAGCATATAGAGTTCAAAGCAGATATGCTCATACTGGCGATTGGAGAAAACGTGCCTGCTCTTGAAACTGAAGAATCCAAGCTGGCGTATAAGAAAGGAATGGACGCTCTGCTTGCGATGATAAAAGCAAGCGGATGCTCGCAGATAGTTGTCCGAAGCTGCTTCTGGCCAGATGAGACCAAGGACATTATTATGCAAAAGGCCTGTGAAGATGCTGGCGGCACTTGGGTTGACATAGGCTATCTGAGTAAAGATGAAACCAACTACGCCAGATCTGAACGTGAATACAAGCACGAAGGCATAGGAGGCCATCCCGGGGACAGAGGCATGCAGGGGATTGCAGATGCGATCTGGAAAGCGATTAGCAGTTGATAATTGACAATGGATAATTGATAATTGGGGAGGGAATGGCATGTGTTTTACTCATTATGTTATTCCTAACCTGATTATGAATCCAGAAAGTCCACTCCTGAATATATTCAACAAGTCTGGATTCCCACTTTCGTGGGAATGACATACACCAGCATACATTGAGGAACTTATCATTATGACACATCCACTTCTTACTATAATTGGTCTAATCGGCGCTATGAGTGCGATTATGCCTCTTCAGAATGGAGATTTCAGGCAGGTATCTGACGGCAAACCTGTTGGCTGGGAATGTAGTGGTCAGTATCGTGTGATAGCCAAAGGTGGGGTGGATGGCAAACCTGCAGTTGAACTCACCTGCGCAGGTTCCGGAAAAGCCAGCAATCTTATTCAAATTGTCAGGCCAACTTCTGAACTTGTTGGCTCTATTAGAGTGACTGCCTGGATGAAGTGTGAAAAAGTGGAAGATGGCGGAGACTGTTCCCTCTGGCTTGATACTCTGCTGAAAGACGGGGGAGCTATCTGGGGGAAACAGGGAATCCCTGAGCGCGATAACCGCAAGTGGCAGAAAGTTTCAGCTATAGTGTCCTCGGATAAGCCAATAAAAGAAGTTCAGATTTTCCTGCTGCTGCGAAACGTCAAAGGCACGGTGCTTTTTTCCGATGTGCGAATAGATGACACTCCTCTTGATATGAAGGAACTGCAGGTTATCAAAGCAGATGATAACACTTACGATGTTAACGGAACAATGAGCTCCAGCGCCGACTGGACATTGACTGCCAAACAGGGTACTACCGATGTCTTCACCAAGACCGGCACAGGCAGGTATCTGGCAGAACGATTCACAGTTGCCCCCGGAGTAAAAGTGAGTTCAGTTGTCTGGTCTGCTCAATATAAAGACAAATCAGTTAGCATTGCAGCCAAGCCAATATCACGCAGGCTTCCTGTACAACTAGCCTGGTGGACTACAGATTCCATAACCCGCGTCTTTCAGGATGATCTCCCTCCAGCAAAACAAAATAAGTTAATCGCGCTGGATGCAGCGCGCAATGACAGGGAATCTTTCCAGGTCTGCATCAAACCGTTGAATAAGCCGCTGAAGAATGTTCGGGTGTCTGTAACTGATTTGAAAAGTGCAACTGGAATAATCCCGTCCAAAAATGTTGACTGGTTCAGAGTTGGATATGTCTGGGTTGCACAGCCATTCGAGCATCCTCTCTCTCCTCGTAAAGGTGCTGCCTGGTGGCCTGATCCATTATTGCCAGCATTGTCCTCATTTGAGATGGAAGCAGCGACAACCCAGCCTCTGTGGTTCACTATTAACGTGCCGAAAAATGCAATTCCAGGGAGTTATAAAGGGGCAATAACCGTTAAGGCTAACGGTGTAGATACTGTAATAGTCCCTGTGTCACTGACTGTGCATCAGGCGATAATCCCCGATGAAGGTGGGATGAAAACTGCTTTCGCCCTGATGGACTGCTATATGAGAAAGATATATGGGACCATCACTCCGGAGCTCAGAAGAAGTTACACAGACTTCCTGCTGGCCCATCATTTGAATCCTGATGATATTTCAAGAAGCGATACTCCGAATGTAGATGAAATAGAGTATGCAAACAAACACGGGCTGAATACATTCAACGTCTTAAATGCTGTGGAGGAGTGTAAAGATCCTCTGGGCTGGTGCTGTTATTCACCTGTTGAAGCATATACACCTGAGTTCACCCAGCAGTTCCTAAAGAGAATAGAACCGGCAATGACAGAACTGGAAAAACGAGGGTTAGCGGATAAAGCTTATGTCTACGGTTTTGACGAACGCGGGCCTGAGTATCTGCCCATCATTCGCGATCTTTTCAAAGCCATTAAGCAAAAATACCCGATGATCCACACTCTCTCCACTGCCTGGCTCCCTGAAAAAGCCAATCCTATGGACTACAACATTGACTGGTATGTGCCTCTGACATCCAAGTATGATCCTGAAATCGCATCAGATGTCCGCAAGCGAGGTGGCGAAGTCTGGTGGTATATATGCTGTGGACCCAATTATCCTTTCGCCAACTGGCTTCTGGAAAACCCGATGATCGAATCAAGAATTATCTGGTGGCAGGCGTATCAGAACAACGTTGAGGGATTCCTATACTGGGGTCTGAACATATGGATGCGCCAGAACAACGACAAACCCATACCTAACAATGCAGGTCCCAGGATAGACTGGTCTCTGACAACCGGTGGAGATAATCCTGAACTAAATGGCGACGGTGTAATGCTATTCCCGGGAGTAAATGGACCAATCGGTTCTACCAGGCTTGAAGTAGTCCGTGATGGTCTTGAAGACTTTGAGTTACTAAGGCAGTACCGGACTCAGTTCGGCAATGATGCAATAATCAAAATCCTGGCTCCGGTTACACAAGGAGTCTCCCGTTACACAAGAGATACCAAGATCCTGAATGCAGCCAGGATTAAAATGTTGAATGCAATAAAATAGCCATCGGAATAGGGTAACAGTTTAGTTATGTGAGAATAGTCCATTCATCTTCGATATGCGCTTTGCGCTACTCAGCACGAACGGACTTTAAGTCAGTTCACATGAGACTAAACTCTTTCGGAGAAGATATTGGGAATAAGATTGTTTGGGATAATTGGTTTATTTGTGATACTGCTATCTGGTATTGCTTTTACAGAAGATGAAAGTATCAATACAGGCGAAGTAAAAGATATCAACCAGGCATATAAATGGTTGGACAACAAAGCAAGAGATATGATCAGGACTTGTATAAGGCCAGCAAAGGGAGGGATCAGCACATTTCCTCCTCAGGTCCACAGCGGGTATGAAGCATTCTGGCTCAGGGATTATTCCTATATGCTGGAGGGCTGTATTGATGCATTCAGTGACAAGGAGCTGCGAGAGGCATACTTATTTCTGCTGAGTGGACAGAGAGCAGACGGGGCAATGGTGGACTGTATCAAGTTCGACGGAACTCCGATTTATATGCCTGGATATGGGACAATGGGTGAGAATCCCGTAGCTGATGGTTCTCAGTTTATGGTCAATGTCGGATATAAGACATATCAGAGGCTCAAGGATAGGGAGCTCTTGTCTTCCACAATTGACCGTCTGGCAAAGGGTATGCTGGCAGTGCCTGTCAATCCTGAAACAGGTCTTGTGTTTATCGATCCAAAAAAAGAATATGACAGGTGTCCTTATGGATTCACTGACACTGTCCGCAAGCAGGGGGATACCCTGTTTGAGTCTCTGCTGTATATTCAGGCATCTCAGAGACTCTCTGAAATGTATACGAAATTAAGCAGAAAGCAGGAATCTCTAGACTGGTCAGCAAACGCAAAGAAAGCATCGCTGTCTGTAAAGAAGGAACTGTGGGATTCCGGCACAGGATTATTCAGGGCAGCAACAGTGAAGTGCAGAGAGCATGATGTCTGGGGATCTGCATTTGCAGTATATATCGGAGTTGCAGACAAGAAGCAGACTGCGGCGACCGCTGGATATTTCGCACAACACTATTCAGAAATAGTAAAAAGAGGGCAGCTCCGGCACCTGCTCGGGGGTGTTTACTGGGAACAGGCATGTGGGCACGATGTCTACCAGAACGGGGCCTACTGGGCAACACCGGTTGGTTGGTTTGTATACACCCTGCACAAGAAATCCCCTGAATTGGCAGAAAAAACAGTCGTAGATATGGTAAATGATTTCATCAAGACAGGTGATGTAAACGAATGCATAAACGACAACTATGCAAACGTCCCTGAATACATAGACAGTGCAGCCCTGCCTCTTGAAGGCATTCACCGGATAATTGCCAGATAGGAATCCCGAGACAAACGAAAGAATAGAGAAATCAGTTCTACGAGCGTTCACCCTTCGACTAAGCTCAGGGCGAACGGAATCTTCCCAGAATACTGAACTGTTACGTACAAACTATAATGCTTGACGACTTCAATTTGTAAGGCTATGATTCTTGTGACTCAATACAGTTATTAGAGGTTAAAATATGCTTGCTATTACACGACTGATATATAGAGCATTAATATTGACAACGTTTGTCTGCATAAGCCTTTGTTCAATAGTTTACTCTATGGAAGTAACTCCGGCAATGAAAGCGCTGATAGAAAAGAATAAGTCCTTTGGGATGAATAAATACCCTATAAGTTTCTGGAGTAACAGCAATCTTGCGGAGCACGGGGAACATATGACTGAAGCTGAGGTTAAATCCTGGGCTGATGCTGGATTCACTGTTCCGCAGAGTCCAACATTCGACCCCAAAGACGAGAAACAAAAAGCTCATATGGCAAGACTTCTCAAATGGGCTGATAAATATGGGATGAAGTTGATTGTCGTCGATCCTCGCGGCTATGCAAAAAAAGGCGATATGAAAGGGTATGCCGATGGCGTTCGAGCAGCGGCAGCGGATTGGGGAAAATATCCGGCAACATTCGGATTCCACGTGGGAGACGAACCCGATTCTGCTATGAAGGATACATTCTTCGCGTGCTACAAGATCCAGAAGGAGATTGCTCCCAACCTGCATCCATATGCCAACCTGCTTCCCCATTTTCCCGGGATAGAGGAACGTGCCGGGACAGATACCTGGCCCAATTATCTGGATGAATATATCAGAAAAGCAAAACCTGATATGCTGAGCTATGATTGTTATACTCAGATGAACCCCGGAGAAGATGGGGTCAATATCTACTACAGAAACTTGAAATTTGACCGTGAAGCAGCCGTAAGGAATGGGGTTCCGTTCTGGAATACCATTCTGTCGGTAGGTCATCTTTTCTACAGATGCCCCAATCAGAACGAAATCCGCTGGCAGTTCAATACATCGGTCGCTGCAGGAGCTAATGGCATCTCATGGTGGTTCTATTATATGCTGGCTCCAAATGCCAATTACCGCAACTCCCCCGTAGATGAACTCTGGGACAAAACTCCTACTTATTATGATATCCGCCGCGTGCAGCAGGATTTCCACAAACACTACGGCGATCTCTTCAACCGGATTGTCCCCACTAGAGTGACCTTCTACGGCAAAGTATACGGTGACGGAGCTGAGTTCACTCCTGATGATATAATCCTGAAAGTCGACAGCACAAAGAAAACACCACTGCTGATAGGAGAGTTCACTGATCTCGAAGGCAGAAGATACGCCATGTTCGTCAACAACAGCATGACCGATGATGACATATTCAATGTCATATTCCCAAAGGGCTGCAAGACCTATTCCTACAGCTTTAACAACAAAGAATATGAGGGTGGAGCATACTGCCATTTGGGTGTTCAGTTTGATGGAGCAGGTAACCCAGTCCACCCTCTGATGCTGATGCCTGGTGGTGAAGCAGTATATAGAATAGAGCTTGCTAAATAGCAGATCGAGTAGGTGAGGTCGTCACCGACCTCACCTCTCACACCACCGTACATGCCGTTCGGCATACGGCGGTTCCCCAAGAATCAAGCGAAACGATGATGTGTATAGAGCAAGCTTACAAGTCCCTGTTTAAGGAGCCAATTGGCAGTAACGCAGGCATTCATATGAGATGCCCCCGAATTCCACCACGCACCCCGACCGTTAAAGGCCGAAGTATACGCCC
>Ga0209697_10003121_pt1 | contig 22864 bp, 21 predicted proteins | sample AliMusrvi5mmetaG_FD_184115 | JGI IMG/M metagenome (GOLD analysis project Ga0209697, IMG submission 184115) | Freshwater lake bacterial and archeal communities from Alinen Mustajarvi, Finland, to study Microbial Dark Matter (Phase II) - Alinen... | ecosystem: Environmental > Aquatic > Freshwater...
TTCGCTCCCGTATCGGGCCATGAACTCCCGCAGGGAAAGGCCCTTCTGGAACTGGATGTCATATCTCGGCATGGCACACCTCCACGCCAAAACATCGCGTCATGGATGCGACACATCCTGTCCACTTGTGCCTAAATGGTTAAAGACCTCGGAGTTGCCCGAGCAGAGGCATCTGTTCTTTAGGCTGAGGGTGGCCGATAATCAGATAGGCCGATTCGGTTAGCTCTGGCGGCAGATGCGGGGTGAAAGACTCGAAAAGGATGAGAGCCTAGGAACCATGGAATCAGAAGCCCAGGCCACGCCCCTCCCGGCGTTGCCCCCAACACCGCCCCCCGCGGCTGAACCTCTTTCCCGTCCCCTGGTGCTCATCATGGCCGTGGCCACGGGGCTCGCGGTGGCTTGCAACTACTACGCCCAGCCCCTACTGCCCACCTTGGCCCGGGACCTGGGCCTCTCCACCACCAAGGCCGGCATCATCGTCACCACGGCCCAGCTGGGCTACGCCGCGGGGCTGCTCTTCATCGTCCCCCTGGGCGACCTCTTCGAGCGGCGCCGACTCATCGTTTCCATGACCCTCCTGGCCGCCGCCGGCCTCCTGGTGACGGCCCTGGCCCCGGCCATCCCCATGGTGCTGGTGGGCACGGCCCTCACGGGCCTCTTTTCCGTGGTGGCCCAGCTGCTGGTCCCCTTTGCCGCCACCCTGGCCTCGCCGGAAAAGCGGGGCAAGGTGGTGGGCATCGTCATGAGCGGGCTGCTGCTCGGCATCCTCTTGGCCCGCACCGTGGCGGGTATCCTCACCAGCCTGGGCGGCTGGCGCACCGTGTATTGGGCGGGCTCCGGGGCCATGATCCTCGTGGCCATCGTGCTCCAACGCGCCCTGCCCCGCTACCACCAGCCCCTGGGCCTCTCCTACGCCCGCCTCATGGGTTCCATCCTGACCCTCTACCGGGAAGAGCCCGTGCTGCGCACCCGGGCCCTGCTGGGCGCGGCCATCTTCGGGGCCTTCAGTGTGCTCTGGACGACCATGGCATTCCTGCTGGCTGGGCCACCCCACCACCTGCCCCCAGCCACCATCGGCCTCTTCGGGCTGGCGGGCGCCGCGGGGGCCCTGGCGGCCACGGCGGCGGGGCGCCTGGCGGACCGGGGCCTGGGCCGCTGGGCCACGGGGGGCGGCCTCACCATCCTCTGCCTCTCCTGGCTGCCCCTGGCCTACGGGGCCCGCTCCCTTGGAGTCTTTCTACTGGGCGTCCTGCTGCTGGACCTGGCCATCCAGGGCATCCACATCAGCAACCAGACGGCCCTCTATCGGATCCGGCCCGAAGCCCGGAACCGCCTCACGGCCGCCTACATGACCAGCTACTTCCTTGGTGGGGCCCTGGGCTCCGTGTCTGCCGCCTGGGCCTTCAGCCACCACGGCTGGCTCGGCGCCGTGGCCGTGGGCACGGCCTTCAGCGTCTGTGGTGGGCTGGCCTGGGTGCTCGGGGAGCGCTGAGGGCTCAGCCCGCTCGGCTCAGCCGTAGCACGGCCCAGCCGATGCCAGCAGCCAGCAGCAGCCAGCCCACTGGGGACCGGGCGGCGATGCGCAGGTCCGGCCCCGAGGGCAGGGCGCCGAAGATCAGGTTCGCCAGGAGGAAGGCCATGAGGGCCTCCGGCCAGCCCAGAACCGGGTGGGAGGCCAGGCGCCACCAGAACAGGCCGTAGGCCAGCGGCAGCAGCAGGAGGGGTGCCATGCCGATGAAGAAGGCGTTATACCAGCGGAGGTTCGTGAAGGCGACAGCGCCCAGGATGTAGCTGCGGCCCTCCCGCCGAGGCCAGAGCGTGAAGCGCACCGGCCGCCCCAGCAGCAGCTTGCCCAGCAGCCAGTGGCAGAGCTCGTGGGCGAAGGTCCCCGGCAGGGCCAGGATGAAGACCAGCCAGAAGGAGCGCCGGGACTGGCGAAGCAGCCAGAGCCCCGCCGCCACCGCCGCCGCATAGACCAGCACGAGCCCCTGGGGCCCCAGGCGCTCTGCTGTCGAAATTCCAGCAGGTCCCATCAACCGAGGTGCCTCCACAGAGATTGAAAACGGATGATCCACAGATTCACACAAATTCAGGAAGGACGAGGCCTGGCCGATCTCTGTGCAATCTGTGGGAAAAGTCAGTTCCGACGGGCCACCACCACCAGATCGGACGAGGTCGGCGACCAGGGCTCACCGGTCATGGTGCCCAGGGCCTCGCGGAGCTCGAAGCCGGCGTCGCGCAGGAGGGGCTCCACCTCCAAGCGGCGCCACCCTCGCAGGGAGACATCCTGGGCGGCGACCAGGCTCAAGGGCGTGTCGGTGCCGGGACAGTAGCGGAGGCTGGCGGGCGTGAAGGTGAGGCGGCCACCACCATGGTGGGTCATGAGGCGCAGGAAGACCGTCTCGCCCTCTCCTTCACCGGGGCGCAGCACCACCGGGAAGGTGCGCTCGCCGCGATCGAGGATGCGGTCGTAGTTCAGCAGTTGCAGGAGGAAGGGAGCGCCGGGCTCCAGGCAGGCCGCCAGGCCTCCGAAAAAGGCCCACAGCTGCGCCTCCTCACAGAGGTGCGGCAGAGTGTTGCCCACGCAGAGGGCGGCTCCATGCGGGGGCAGCGCACCCGCGGCTAGATCCGTGAGGCTGGCCTGGAGGTAGCGTCCTTCAGGATCCTCGGCGCGGGCGGCCTCCAGCTGGGAGGGGGAGGCGTCCACGCCCGTCGTCTCGAAGCCCAGTGACTGGAGGAAGCGGCTGTGCTCGCCGCTGCCACAGCCCAGGTCCAGCACCCGGGGCGAGGGCCCTGCTTCCAGAACCCGGCGTAGCAGCGGCGCCTCCCGCTGGAGCCGCTCGGGCCAGGCAATGAGGCCCCGGTAGGCGAGGCGGCCGTAGGCATCGGGCGGCGGTTTGTCCATTCAGGGAGTCTAGCCCACACTGCTCGGATCGATCCGGGGCCCCCTTGCGCCATCTGCTCCTCCTGCTGTTCTGCTCGGCTCTGGCCCAGGCCCAGGCGCCTGCTCCCACCGCGCCCCGCCCCATCCAGCGGGAGCTGCTCCGGGTGCCCACCCGACCCGGCGTGGTGCAGCCCTGTTTAGTGCTCACCGAGTCGGCCGCCCCGCGGGCCGTGGCGCTGCTCTACATGGGGGGCCTGGGCGCGGTGCACCTGGAGCGCCGCAGTGTGGCGGAGGTGCTGGGCCCCAAGGGCAACTTCCTGCTCCGCAGCGCCGAGCAGATCCTCAGCCCCGAACTGGCCGTGGCCATCGTGGACGCACCTTCGGACCAGGCCTCGGGCATGGAGGACACGTTCCGCATGAGCGACGCGCACGCCACGGACCAGCGGCTCCTGGTGGCCTCCCTGCGCCAGCGCCTGCCGGGAGCCAAGGTCGTCCTGCTGGGCACCAGCCGGGGCACCATTTCCGCCGCCTATCTGGCCCAGGCCCTAGGCCCAGCCATCGATGGCGTGGCGCTCACCTCCACGGTGTTCCGGGCCTCCAAGCGGGGCCTGGGCCTGAGCCTCTTCCACTTCGAAGTCCTCAAAGTGCCGCTGCTCCTGGTGCATCACGCCGAGGATGGCTGCCCGGTGTGCCCCTTCAAGGAGGCGCAGGACCTGAAGGCCCTTGGCCCACTCATCACGGTGCGGGGCAGCATCGAGCCCGAGTCCGGGCCCTGCGATCCCCTCTCCAACCACGGCTACTTTGGCCGCGAGGCCGCCGTGGCCCAGGCACTCCGCCACTGGATCCTGGGCGAGCCCTTCCTCCGCGAGATTCCCTGAGGGTCAAGGACCAAGGGGACGCCGGGGTTTCCGGGGCCCCGGCGCCGAGTGGGCGCCCGTGGCGGCGTCCACCTGATCGATCCAGCCGGCCCGGGCCTCGGGGAAGGCATCCGCGTAGGGCACATAGGGCTTCAGGTCCAGGACCGGCGTCCCATCGAGCAGGTCCACGCCCCGCAGGCGCAGGGTGCGGCCCTCCACGGCCACCAGTTCCACACAGGAGAGGCCGATGGCGTTCGGGCGGTGGGGCGAGCGCGTGGCCAGGACGCCCCGCTTGCCCCGGGGCCCGCGGGGAGGCTGCACCAGGGGGGCCCAGCCCTGGCTCTCGTGAAAGACGAAAATGAGCCAGATCCGCTCGAAGCCTGCCAGGTCGCGCAGGAGGGTCTCGGGCAGGGAGGCGTCCAATTCCAGGGTGGCCTCGGCGGGCGCCCCGGTCTCCGTGCCTGCCACCACCGTGGGCTGATGGGGAGCATCGATGCGCCGGGCGTAGGGGGTTCGGACGATGCCGATTGGCTGGAAGGTGAAGGCGGGAGCATCCATGAAGCAAGGGTAGCTTCCGGCCGAGGCGTTGTCCCCGCCTGAAACCCACTGGTCCTTTCCCGGCAAAATCGATTGCGTATCTGGTGGGCTTTCCCGTGCTCCCGCGCCTATCATGGAAACAACCTACCGGAGTGCCGATTGGCCAACCCGTTGCCCGGACAACCTGACCTGAAGCGATTCATGCGCGAGATTGAGCGCGTGGACCTGGGTCTTCGGTTGAAGAAGGCCGAGGCCCACATCCAGGATCTGGAGCACCGCATCGCCGGGCTGGCCCACCTGGACTCCAACACCGGACTGCCCAACCAGGCGCGCTTCCTGGACCGCCTGGACCAGGCCATTCTCCAATCCACGCGCCAAGCTCAGAAGGTGGCCGTCATCGTGCTGGACCTGGACCGCTTCAAGCGGGTCAACGACCTACTGGGGCATCCCGGCGGCGATGACATCCTGCGCCAGGTGGCCCGGCGCTTGGAGGGCTCCCTTCGCCTGGGTGACACGCTGGCTGCCATGGGCGGCGACCGTTTCATGGTGCTGCTGCCCACGTTGAAGGAAGACCTGGGAGCCATGAAGGTAGGCCTCAAGCTCCTGGAATCCCTGGTCGCGCCCTTCCAGGCCGGCGGGGAGGAACTCCAACTCACGGCCAGTATGGGCATCTGCCTCTTCCCTCAGGACGGCATGGAGAGCACCACCCTGCTGTCCCATGCCGAGTCCGCCATGTACCGGGCCAAAGAGCGTGGCGGCAATCGCATGGAGTGCTTCACCACCACGCTGAATCTGGTCTCCATGGAGCGCCAGGAGATGGAGCGGTGCCTCAAGGAGGCCATGCAGAACGGTGAGCTGCAGATGTTCTACCAGCCCCAGTTCCACATGGACGGCCGCCTCTCGGGCGCCGAGGCCCTCATCCGGTGGAACCACCCCTTGCTGGGCTGTGTGCCGCCGACCAAGTTCATCCCCCTGGCCGAGGAGAGCCGCCTCATCCTGCCCATCGGCGAGTGGGCCCTGCGGGAAGCGTGCAAGCAGATGGCCCGCTGGCACACCCTCAGCAGCATCCCCCTTCTCCTGGCCGTGAACGTCTCCGCCATGCAGTTCACCAGTGGAGACTGGGATGCCTGCGTGGTGCGCGCCCTGCTGGATTCGGGCCTGGACCCGTCCTCCCTGGAACTGGAGCTGACCGAGAGCCTGATCATGCGCCAGGGCCACGAGGATGTCCGCCCGCTCCTGCGCCTCCGGGAGATCGGCACCCGCATCGCCATCGACGATTTCGGCACCGGCTACAGCTCCCTGGGCTACCTTCAGCGCCTGCCCATCACCACCCTGAAACTGGACCAGTCCTTCATCGCCGCCCTTCAGGTGGAACCACCTGCGGTCTCCTCCGAGCACATCGTCAAGGCCGTGGTGCAATTGGCCCACAGCCTCAACCTCACGGTGATCGCTGAAGGCGTGGAGACTGAGGGCCAGCGCGACATGGTGGAAATGCTGGGCTGTGATGGCCTCCAGGGCTTCCTCCTGGGGCGCCCCCTGCCCGCCGATGCCTTCGAGGCCATGCTGGAGTCCATGACGCAAATGGCCTTCCTGGAGGGCCGACGCCCGGACTTGTAGGAGGCGCCCGCCCAGCGTCTACTTGGTCTGGAGCCCTTCGCATGAATCAGGACGATCCCCCCCGCCAGCGCCGCGTGCGCTACCAGGGCACCCATCCCCGTCGCTTCGCCGAGAAGTACAAGGAGTTGGCGCCGGAAACTCATGCCGAGGAGCTGGAGAAGGTGCGGGCCCGGGGCCACACGCCCGCCGGCACCCACCGCTCCATCTGCGTGACGGAGATCCTGGAGGTGCTGGCACCGAAGCCCGGTGAACAGGCCCTGGACGCCACCCTGGGCTACGGCGGCCACACGCAGGAGGTGTTGCCCCTGCTGCGACCCGGCGGGCGCCTGGTGGGCCTGGACGTGGATCCCCTGGAGCTGCCGCGCACCGAAGCCCGGCTGCGGGCCCTCGGCTTCAGCGACGACGAGCTGGTCCTGCGCCGCATGAACTTCGCGGGGCTGCCCAAGGTGCGTGGCGAGTTCGGCGGCTTCGACCTGGTGCTGGCGGACCTGGGCGTCTCCTCCATGCAGATCGACAACCCGGCCCGGGGCTTCACCTGGAAGGCCGAGGGGCCCCTGGACCTGCGCCTCAATCCCCAACGGGGCCGCTCCGCGGCGGAGCTGCTGGCCGCCCTGGACGAGACGGCCCTGGCCGAGCTGCTGGTGGAGAATGCCGACGAGCCTCACGCCCTGGCCATCGCAAGGGCCGTGCACGGGCAGCCCGTCCGCAGCACCCGCGACTTGGCGAACCTGGTGCGCGCGGCGGTGGCCGGGGAAGTGCACGTCACCGAGTTCGAGGAGGCCGCCAAGCGCTCCCTCCAGCGCAGCTTCCAGGCCCTGCGCATCGCCGTGAACGACGAGTTCCGCGTGCTGGACCAGTTCCTGGCCCTGCTGCCTGCGGCCCTGAACCCCGGCGGCCGCGTGGCCATCCTCACCTTCCACTCCGGCGAGGACCGCCGCGTGAAGAAGGCTTTCCAGACGGGTCTGCGCGAGGGGCTCTACGCCGCCGTGGCGCCAGAACCTCTGCGGGCCTCCCCCGAAGAGCGCCGTGCCAACCCCCGCTCCACCAGCGCGAAGCTGCGCTGGGCCGTGGCACCCCTTCCTCCCGGAGCCCCTTGATGAATCCTCTCCTCCTGGGCCGCCTGGACAAGCGGGACCTTCTGGTCCTGGTGCTTATGGCGCTGGTCTTCCTGACCCTGAAGTCCAGCGCCTTCGGCCCAGTCACCACGTGGGTGCTGCTGGGCGCAGGCCTGCTCCTGGGCCCCGCGGGTTTTTTCGGCTGGCGCTGGCTGCACGCCCGCAAGGCACGGGCACAAGCGCAGCAGGACGCCCTCTTCCTGCACCCGACCTTCCTGGGCCAGATCGCCAGCCTGCCCAAGGCCGACCAGGAGAAGCTCCTGCGGAACCTCGCCCAAGCCGGATCGCGGCAGTCGACGTTAAAGCTGTAGCGGGTCTGCGCTTCCTCTGGCCGTACCCAGGAAAGACGGCCATTCCCGGGACGTCAATCACAGGATAAACTGGTCGAATATGATCGCTTCGGCCCCCATCTCCCGTACCCGCTCAGTCCTGCTCTGGCTGCTCGCCCTCGCGCTGATGGCCAGCGCCGTGGTCTACCAGCGCCGCACAGGCCCCACTCACCCTCTGCAGGGCAAGGTGGCCGTGGGGACAAAGACCGTGGCTTACAAGCTCATCCGCAGTGAGGAGACCCTGCGCGATGCGCGGGTGGCCCTGCCGGATCCTGGCGTCGCGGGCACCCTGGTGTGGCGCCGCTTCCCAACCACGGAAGCCTGGACGCGCCAGGCCATGACCTTGGAAGCAGTGAAGGGCAAGGCAGAGTTGGCAGGCTACCTGCCCCGTCAGGCCGCCGCAGGCAAGGTGGAGTACCGGGTGGAGCTGGCGGCTCCCAGTGGCCTCATCACCATCCCTGCCAAGGAGCACATCGTCCTGCGCTACAAGGGCCACGTGCCCCTGACCCTGCTCATCTCCCACATCAGCATGATGTTCATCTCGGTGCTGCTGGGCCTGCGCGTGGGCCTGGGCACCGTGCTCGGCCCCCTCACGCCCCGCAAGCACCTCTGGGTGGCCCTGGGCTGCATGACCCTGGGCGGCCTCATCCTCGGCCCCTTCGTCCAGAAATACGCCTTCGGCCACTTCTGGACCGGCTTCCCCTGGGGCTTCGACCTGACGGACAACAAGACCCTGATCATGTGGCTGGCCTGGGCCTTCGCCTGCGGCGTGGCGGGTTTCAAGGTCAGCACTCGCGAACTACTGGTCCGCATCACGGTGCTGGCCGCCACCGTGGCCATGATCGTGGTCTACCTCATCCCGCACAGCATGCGCGGCAGCCAGCTCGACTACAGCAAGCTGCAAGCCGGCGCCGACGCCAAAGCCGCCGTGGGAACTGGACGGTAAAGCAGAAAAGATCACCACCAAGACACCAAGAACTGAAAATTCATTCTTGGTGTCTTGGTGCCTTGGTTGTGAATGTCTTTAATGCGTCGATCGCAGTGAGGGTCCAGTCCCCGCGAGTCTTCCCAGTTCGAGCGCGAAGCGCACTTGCTGCATGAGGCCTTCGAGGTTCCAGGCGGGGTCATAGCGATCCGTGGGGCGGTGGTAGCGCTCCAGGAACGAAGCAGCCTGGGCCTGGGCGGCGGCTTTGTCGCCGAGGTAGTCGAAGCCCCCGTCCAGGGAGAAGCCCGGCGACAGGGCGGGGACGCCCGCCTGCATGAAGGGGAAGTGGTCCGAGCGGAAGCAGAGGCCCGTGGGATCTGCCTTGGCGGGCATGAGGACCAGGCCCGTGGACGCGGCCGCCTGTTCGCACAGGGCCCGCAGCTTTGGCGCGGTGGAACCCAGCAGGCCAATGTCGCGGGTGGGGCCCACCACGTTGAGGCTCTCCAGGTTGATGTCCAGCACCGTGCGGGCCAGGGGCCAGAGGGGCGCCGCCACGTAGGCCGACGAGCCTAGCAGCCCCTGCTCCTCCCCGCAGGGAAAGAAGAACAGCACGCTGCGCTGCAGGGGCCGGTGGACGAGGGCCCCGGCCAGGGCCAGCACGGAGGCGCAGCCGGTGCCGTTGTCCACGGCGCCTGAATAGATGGCGCCATCGGCGCCCTTGCCGAAGTGGTCCCAGTGGGCGGAATAGATCACCAGCTCCTGCTTGAGGGCCGAGTCCGTGCCCGGTAGCAGGCCCGCCACATTCCACTGGTCCAGGGTGCGTACCGTGGAGCGGACCTGGCCCTTGGCCCGCAGGTCCAGGGGCGTGGGCTTGAAGCTGAGGGCATCGGCGCCCCCAGCGAGTGCCTTGAAATCGTGGCCCGCCAGGGCGAAGAGACGCTGGGCCGTGGCCTCCGTCAGCCAACCCTGCACGGCGCCGGCCTGACCCGCGCCCTCCCGCTGGAAGCGCTCCTGGGTCCAGCTGTTGCGAACCACGGCCCAGCCATAGCCCGCGGAGCGGTCCGTGTGGACCAGCAGCACGCCCGCGGCGCCGTGGCGCCTGCCCTCCTCGAACTTGTAGGTCCAGCGACCGTAGAGATTCTCAGGCTCGCAGCAGAGGGGAGCCGGAGGTCCACCGGGACGATCACCCACCAGCATGACGAGGATGCGGCCTCGCGTATCCAGCCCCTTGTAGTCGTCCCGGCTGCCATCGGGGGCAGCGATGCCGTGCCCCACGAAGACCAGGGGCGCGTCCACGGAAACTTGGGCCTCCGGTGCGGCGGCGCCCAGGGCCAGCTCGCTGCCCAGGACCGGAGTCAGGCTGCCATTCGGCCCGGTGAAGCTGATCCCGCTGGCGGCCGCATCCAGGCGGAGGCCCGCCAGGCGCACCTTCTGGCGGTAACTGGTGCCGTTGGCGGGCTGCAGGCCCAGCACTTGCAACTGGGTCTCCAGGTAGCGCACGGCCAAGTCCCCGCCCCGCTGCCCCGTGCCCCGGCCTTCCAACACATCGTCTGCCAGGAAGGCCAAGTGGGCCCGCAGGGCGGCTTCGTCGGGGCCGGGCCGCGACGAAGCCCTCAAATCATTGGCCCCCTGGCCAAACAAGGACAGACCGGCGAAGAGGGCAACAAGGATTCGGCGCAAGGGGACCTCCCGCCCTACCTTAGCCGGTCGGCGACTCGTGGGGTTCGGACTCAACCGTCCCGTGTCACCTCGCGTATGCTTCCCTGGACCCCAACCCGAGCCCGGAGCTTTGCATGCGCCTACTGCCTTTCTTCACCACCGCAGCCATCGTGGCCGTCTCGGTCAGTGCCACGGCCCAGGTCGATGCCCGGCTCATGCGCTACCCCGATGTCTCGGCCACACAGATCGCCTTCAGCTATGCCAACGACATCTGGGTGGTGGCCAAGACCGGCGGCTTGGCCCAGCGCCTCTCCACCCCCAAGGGCGAGGAGTCCTTCCCCCGCTTCTCCCCGGACGGCAAGGAGCTGGCCTTCAGCGCCAACTACGATGGCAACCAGGATGTCTATGTGCTGCCCGTGGGCGGCGGCATTCCCACGCGGGTCACCCACCACCCCGGGAATGACCGCCTGGTGGACTGGACGCCGGATGGCAAGTCGCTGCTGTTCGCCTCGGGCATGGAGTCCGGCAAGGACCGGTTCAGCAAGCTCTTCCTCGTCCCCAAGGGCGGCGGCCTGCCCACGGCCCTGCCCCTGCCCTACGCCGAGTTCGGCGCCCTCTCCCCGGACGGCAAGGTGTTGGCCTACATGCCCATCAGCACGGACTTCCGCACCTGGAAGCGCTATCGCGGCGGCATGGCCTCGGAAATCTGGTTCTACGACCTGGAGAAGAAGACCGCCCTCCGCCTGCCCAGCTCTGAGGGCTCCAACGACTCCCAGCCCATGTGGTACGGGGGCAAGCTCTACTTCCTGTCGGATCGCGATGGCGTGAAGCGCAACAACCTCTGGTCCTATGACCTGGCCACCAAGGCCTTCCAGCAGGTGACCTTCTTCAAGGACTACGACGCCCACTTCCCCGCCATCGGACCCAGCGACATCGTGCTGGAGGCCGGGGGCCGCCTCTACCGCCTGGAATTGCCCACCGAGAAGTTGGTCGAAGTGAAGGTGGAGGTCATCACGGACCGCGCCGCCCTCAAGCCCCGGGAAGAGAACGCCAGCCGCCTCCTCAAGAACCCCAGCCTCTCCGCCCAGGCCAAGCGTGCGGTCTTCGAAGCCCGGGGCGAGATCTTCTCCGTGCCCGCAGACAAGGGCTACGTGCTGAACCTCACCCAGACGCCCGGCGTGGCAGAGCGCTTCCCGGCCCTCTCCCCGGATGGCCAGCAGGTGGCCTACTTCAGCGACCGCAGCGGCGAGTATGAGCTCTGCGTGCGGCCCGCGGACGGCAGCGGCGCAGAGCGCCAGATCACCCACCTGGGCCCCGGCTTCCGCTACCAGATCGCCTGGTCTCCCGATGCCAAGCACGTGGTCTTCGCGGACCAGACCATGCGCATCAACCTCTGCGACCTGGACACCGGCAAGGTGCAGGTGGTGGACAAGGGGCACTTCATGTTCGAGGGCAACCTGGAGGGCTTCCACGCCAACTGGTCCGCGGACAGCCGCTGGTTCACCTACGCCATCGATACCCCCAACCAGAACAGCGTGGTGGTGCTCTTCGACACGAAGACCGGCCAGCGCCGGGCCGTGACTTCGCCCTTCTTCAACGCCAACGATCCAGTCTTCGACCCCGAGGGCAAATACCTCTTCCTCACCTCGGGGCAGCAGTTCACGCCCACATACAGCGACCTGGACAACACCTGGGTCTACGCCGCCACCACCCGCCTCGCCGCCCTACCCCTGCGCTCGGACGTGGCCTCGCCCACCGCGCCCCGCAACGATGCCGATGCGGCGAAGGAGGACAAGGCTAAGGACAAGGACGACAAGAAGGACGACAAGAATACAAAAGCCGAGATCAAGCCCGTGGACATCGACCTGGACGGCCTGGAGGCCCGCATGGTGCTGCTGCCCCCAGTGGCCGGCTACTACCTGGACCTGGCCGCGACCAAGGGCAAGCTGGCCTATCGCCGAGCCGCCCAGCAGAGCCAGGACGGTCCCACCAAGGGCACCCTCTATGTCTATGACCTGGAGGAGCGTGAAGAGAAGGCCGTGCTAGCGGACCTCGATGGCATGGTCCTCAGCGGGGACGGCGCCAAGGTGCTGGTGAACCGCAAGCAGGACTACGCCCTGGTGGAGCTGAAGCCCGATCAGAAATTCGAAAAGAAGCTGCCCACGGCCGAGCTGATGATGACCGTGGACCCCCGCGCCGAGTGGCGGCAGATCTTCAACGACACCTGGCGCCTGCAGCGGGACATGTTCTATGACCCGGCCATGCACGGGGTGGACTGGAAGGGCATGCGTGTCCGCTACGGCAAGCTCCTGGAGGACTGTGCCACCCGCGAGGACGTGAACTTCGTCCTGGGCGAGCTCATCGCCGAGCTGAACGCCTCCCACACCTATCGGGGTGGCGGCAGCGACCTGGAGCAGCCCGCCCGTCTGGGCACAGGCCTCCTGGGCGCGGACTTCAGCCTGGAGAACGGCGCTTTCCGGATCAAGTCCATCCTCCGCGGCGCCGCCTGGGATGCCCAGGTGCGCGGGCCCCTGGCCCAGCCGGGTCTCAAGGTGAAGGAGGGCGACTACCTCCTGGCCGTGAACCGCATCCCCCTGGACATCCACCAGGACCCCTGGGCCGCCTTCGAGGGCCTGGCGGGCAAGACCGTGCTGCTCACCGTGAACGACAAGCCCAGCATGGACGGCGCCCACGACATCCTCGTGGACACCCTGGCCAACGACTACCAGCTCCGCTACTGGAGCTGGATCGAGGCCAAGCGGAAGTATGTGGAGCAGGCCAGCCACGGCCGCCTGGGATACATCTATGTGCCCGACACGGGCATCAATGGCCAGAACGACCTGGTGAAGCAGTTCCGCGCCCAGTGGGACAAGCAGGGCCTCGTCATCGATGAGCGCTTCAACAGCGGCGGCCAGATCCCCGACCGCTTTGTGGAGATGCTGGGTCGCAAGACCCTCAACTACTACGGCGTGCGCGACGGGCAGGACTGGCAGTGGCCCGCCGTGGCCCACAACGGCCCCATGGCCATGCTCATCAACGGCTGGAGCGGCTCCGGCGGCGACTGCTTCCCCTTCCTCTTCAAGCAGGCGGGACTCGGCCCCCTCATCGGCCGCCGCACCTGGGGCGGTCTCATCGGCATCAGCGGTGCCCCGGCTCTGGTGGATGGCGGCAACATCACCGTGCCCACCTTCGGGATCTTCTCGAAGGAAGGCAAGTGGATCGTGGAGAGCTACGGCGTGGACCCCGACATCGAAGTGATCGACGATCCCGCCCTGCTGGCCCAGGGCAAGGATCCCCAGTTGGATCGGGCCATCCAGGAAGTGGAAGCCGCCATCAAGGCGCACCCGCCCCTGGCCACGCCCAAGCCCACCTACCCCAACCGCTCGGGATTCTGACATGCGCTTCCTCAGGCCCCTGTTTGCGGCTGCGGCCATATGCTGCAGCCTCCTGCCCGCCCAGACGCCCACCGAAGGGGAGGTCCAGCTCCGGGATTTCCGCTTCCAGTCCGGCGAGGTCCTGAAGGAACTGCGCGTCCACTACCGCACCTACGGCAGCCCCCGGCGCGATGCGTCGGGGGTGGTCCGCAACGCGGTGCTCATCCTCCACGGCACCACGGGCAGCGGCGCACAGTTCGTGGGGCCTGGCTATGCGGGCAGACTCTTCGGCCCCGGTCAGCCCCTGGACGCGGCCCGGTATTTCATCGTGCTGCCGGACGGCATCGGCCATGGCCAGTCCGCCAAGCCCAGCGACGGTCTCCACGCCCGCTTCCCCCGCTACGGCTACCTCGACATGGTGGAGGCGCAGCGGCGCCTGCTGGCAGAGGCCTTCGGAGTGAGCCACCTGCGTCTGGTCATGGGCACCTCCATGGGCGGCATGCACACCTGGCTCTGGGGTCAGCTGTACCCGGACATGATGGACGCCCTCTGTCCCCTGGCCAGCTTGCCCACCCAGATCGCGGGCCGCAATCGCGTCTGGCGGCGCGCCGTCAGCGACACCATCCGGCAGGATCCCCTGTGGCAGGGCGGGGACTACAAGACCCAGCCCCCTTCCCTGCGCACCGCGGCGGAGCTGCTCTACTTCATGAGCAGCAATCCCGTGCTGCGCCAGGCAGAGACGCCCACCTTGGCCCGAACCGATGCCGCCCTGGACGCCTTCGTGGACCGCTACGTGAAGAGCGCCGATGCCAATGACGTGCTCTACGCCCTGGAGGCCTCCAAAGACTATGATCCTGGTCCCGGGCTAGAGCGCATCCAGGCGCCCCTGCTGGCCATCAACACTGCCGACGACCTCATCAACCCGCCGGAATTGGGCATCCTCGAGCGCGAGATCAAGCGGGTGCGCAGGGGCCGCATGCTGCTGCTGCCCCTGAGTCCCGAGACCCGGGGCCACGGCAGCCACACCGTGCCGATGCTGTGGTCCAAGCCGCTGCTGAACCTGCTGAAGGAAACCGAGAAGCCCTAGAAGATTTCCTTGAGGAAATCCATCATGTGCTGCCAGCTGCGCCGGTGGGCGGCCTCGTTGTAGGCGGCACCCTTCGAGTTGTCGTTCCCCGCCTCCTTCTGGGTGAAGGCGTGGACGGCCCCTGCGTAGGCCACGAACACGTAATCGGCCTTGGCCTTGCGCATCTCGTCCTGGAAGGCCGTCACATCCTTGGCGGGCACGAAGGGATCATCGGCCCCGTGGCAGACCAGCACCTTGGCGCCGATGGGGCCTGGGGTGTAGTCCGCCGGCACATCCAGGCCGCCATGGAAGGAGACCACGCCCTTCACGGGCAGACCGCCGCGAGCGGCCTCCAGGGCCCCGGTGCCACCGAAGCAGAAGCCGATGACTGCCAGGCGGCTGCCGTCCACGCCCTTCTGTGCCTTCAGCGCCTCAATGGCCGCGGTGATGCGGCGGCGGTAGAGCGCGCGGTCGCCCTTGTAAGTGCCAGCCAGCTTGCCCGCCTCACCGGGGTTGGCAGGGTGCACGCCCTCGCCGTAGATGTCTGCGGCCAGGGCCACATAGCCCAGCTTGGCCAGGTCATCCGAGACTTTGCGCTCGTGATCCGTGAGGCCCATCCACTGGTGGATCACCACCACGCCGGGCAGCTTGCCCTTTGCCGCGGTGGGACGGGCCACATAGCCCGCCAGCTTCGTGGCCCCATCCGCGTAGGAAAGCGGCTGACCCGCCAGCAGGGGCAGAGCGGCGATCGAAAGGGCAAGGGCGACACGGTTCATGGGGGCCTCCTGGATGGGAATCCGATCGTATAGCTGTTTGAACTTGAATTCCAGAGAACTGTTCCTAGCGCCCTCAGCGAATGCTTTTCATCTTTAGCGCCCGGTACTGCCGTAGCCTCCGCCGCCGCGCCCGGTGTCACCCAGGGCCTCGACGCTGGGAGCCGGCTCCCAGGTCCAGCTCGCCACGGGAGCCACCAGGAGTTGGGCGATGCGCTCGCCCCGCCGCAGCTCGAAGGGGGCCTCGCCGTGGTTCACCAGCAGCACCTGCACCTCACCCCTGTAGTCGGCATCGATGGTGCCCGGCGCGTTCAGCACCGTGAGGCCATGCTTGAGGGCCAGGCCTGAGCGGGGTCGCACCTGCCCCTCGAAACCCGGTGGAATGGCCATCACCAGCCCGGTGGGCACCAGGCGCCGCTGGCCTGGGGCCAGGAACCAGGTCTCGTCTTCAGGCAGGGCTGCCCGCAGGTCCATGCCTGCCGCATGGGCCGTGGCCGCTGCCGGGAGGTCGAGGCCGAGGCCGTGGGGGAGCTGGTGGACGGGAATGAGCATTCAGAAAGCTTCCGTGGAATTGGGGAGGGGGGCAAAGGAAAACTCAGAAGCGGCCCAGCCCCCGAACCATCAGCCCCACCACTCCGCCGCCCAGCACCAGCCAGGTGGGATTGAGCTTCGTGCGCAGGAGCAGGACGACGCTGAGCAGGCCCAACAACAGGCTGCCGGAGTCCACCAGGGCCGCGCGGGCCAAGCCGGCGGTGACGGTGACCATGAGGGCCAGGGCCCCCACATTGATGCCATCCAGGAAGGCGCGACTTTGGGGGGTCCGCTTGAGGCGCGCCTGCAGGCTCCCCAGGCCGCCCACCATGAGGAACGAGGGCAGGAAGATGCCCAGGGTAGCTACCAGGGCGCCGGACCAGCCGTGCAGCAAGTAGCCGATGAAGGTGGCTGTGGTGAAGACGGGGCCCGGCGTCACCTGCCCTGCGGCCACGGCGTCCAGCAGCTGGGCCTGGGTCAGCCAGTGCCAGCGGTCCACCAGGTCCGCCTTGAGGAATGCCAGCAGCACGTAGCCGCTGCCGAAGACCACCACACCGAACTTCAGGAAGGCCAGAAAGAGACCCAGCAGGCCTACGGAGGGCAGCCCCGCTACACCTAGACCCAGCGGCGACCAGGCACCCAGGGCGGTCTTTCCCGTAGGTGGCGCTTGCAGACGTGCCCACCAGGCCGAGGCCAGACCGCCGCCCAGCAGCACCACCACAGGATGGACTCCGAGCGCACTGAGGCCTAGGGCCAGGGTGCCCAGCAGCCAGAGGACCCGCGACTTGAAGGCTGTGCGGCCCAAGTTCCAAAGAGCCTGGAACACGATGGCCAGCACCACGGGCTTGATGCCATAGAGGAGTCCCTGGGCCTGGGGCAGGCGACCGAAGCGCACGTAGGCCCAGGCCAGGGCCAGGGTAAGCAGGGCCGCGGGCAGGATGAAGCAGAGGCCGCCCAGCAGGAGGCCCAGCCACCCGGCCCGTTGGTAACCGATGCCCATGGCCATCTGCGTCGAGCCCGGTCCGGGGATGAGGTTCGTGAGGCCCAGCAGGTCCAAGAAGGCCTCGTGGCTCAGCCAGCCCCGGCGTTGCACGGCCTCCTGCTCCATGAGGGCCACATGGGCCGCGGGACCGCCGAAGGCCGTGAGGCCCAGGCGCAGGAAGAAGGCAGCCAGTTCCCGCAAAGGCCCCCCTGGACAAGAATCCGTGCCCCTCAAGGCGCTGACCTTTCCTTCACCAGCTGTCCGCAGGCCCCCTGCACGTCCCGGCCCCGGCTGCGGCGCACGGTGACGAAACAGCCCCGGGCCTTGAGCCAGTCCGAGAACTGCTGAACCCGGTCGTCGCCTGGCTCCCGGAAGGTGCTGCCCGCATGCTCGTTCATGGGGATGAGGTTCAGGTTGTGGCCCCGCCGCAGCTCGCCCAGCCACTGCGCCAGGCGCTCGGCGTCAGCCTCGGTGTCGTTCTCGCCGGCCAGCAGCACGTACTCGAAGCAGAACCGCTCGCCATGCCGGGGGCCCCAATTGTCCAGGGCCTGGCGCAGCCGGGCCAGATTCCAGACGCGGTTCACGGGCATGGTGCGGCTGCGGGCCTCGTCCGTGGTGGCATTGAGGCTGAGCGCCAAGTTTGGCCGGGGCACCATCATGGCCAGCTTCTCGATGCCGCTCACCAGGCCCGAGGTGCTCACGGTGATGCGCCCCCGGCCCATGCCCAGGCCCAGGGGATGGCAGAGCAGGCGGATGGCGCGATGCAGGTTGTCGAGGTTGTGCAGGGGCTCACCCATACCCATGAACACCATGGTCAGCTCGTGGCCGCGCTGAGGCCCCAGGGCCGCCATGAGGACCAGCACCTGACTCAGGATCTCGCCGGACTGCAGGTTCCGCACAATACCCATGCCTCCCGTGGCGCAGAAGGTGCAGCCCATGGCGCAGCCCACCTGGCTGGAGATGCAGTAGGTCACGCGGGGATTCCGAACGCGTCGAGGCATGTGGACGGCCTCGATGCGCTTGCCGTCCGCCAGTTCCAGGGCCAGCTTGGTGGAGCCGTCCCCGGAGGGCTGTCGCTCAGCGATGCCGGGCAGGTGCAGGTCCGCCACGCCTTCCAACCAGGCTCGGATGGCCGAACCCAGGACCGGGGCCCCTTCTCGCCAGGTCCAGGGCCGGTGCAGACGGCGAAAGGTCTCCGCGGCGCTGCCCGGGCAGCCCAGGGCTTCCAGGTCCTCGGGAAACAGCGACCAGGCCGAGGGCAGGCCCGCCCGCTCGGGGGCGGGGCGATCCCAGGGCGTGGGGGCGGGGCCGGTCATCGACTAGGCCTTGGCCGCCAGATCGGCGTGCTGAGCTTGCCAGGTCTCAATGCTACCCGCTGGCGGCCAGCCACTGCGGGGCAGCTTCCAGCCATTCTCTAGCCTCTCCCAGCCCAGGTGGGCGTAGTAGTCGCGCGCGATGGGCGAGGCCAGCAAAACCCACTGGATGCCAGATCCCAGGCTCTGGGCCAGTTCCAGAAGACGACGGCCCACACCGCCCTTCTGGTAGGCAGGATGGATGGCCAGGTCGCAGACATAGCCGTCGAAAACGAAGTCCGTCCAGCCCCGGAGCAGGCCCACCATACGCTCACCCTCGTAGGCGGAAACCACCACGTTGGCTGCTTCGAACATGCGGCGGATGGTCTCGGCGTCCTGGATGGGACGGCGCAGCGGCGCTGACGCGTAAAGTGCCCGGATGGCCTCCACGTCGGGACGGCGGTCCAGGTGGTAGGTCAGCTCCGCACCCATGGACTAGGCCACCAGGTCCTGGGGTCGGATGTCGCAGCCGCGCTTGGTACCCAGGGCGCTGAGGCCCACCTGGGCGGGGTCCAGCAGGTCCTGGGCCACGCGCAGGACATCCTCGGGCGTCACGGCGGCGATCTCAGCCATCTGCTGGTCCAGGTTCCGGAGCTCGCCTTGGTGGATGGCCTGGTGGGCCAGGCTGAACATGCGGCTACTGCTGCTCTCCTGGCTGAATACCAGGCTGGTGCGGGCCTGGAGCTTGGCGCGTTCCAGCTCATCGGCCTCCACGCCGCCCTGGCGGATGCGGGCGCACTCGGCCATGGTGCGCTGCACCAGCTCCCGCAGCTGAGCCGGGGCGCAGCTGGCGCTGATCTGCAGGGCGCCGGTGTCGGTGTAGGGGCTGAGGTAGCTGCCCACCTGATAGCACAGGCCCCGGCGCTCGCGCAGCTCCATGAAGAGCCGCGAGGCCATGCCGCCCCCCAGAACGTGGCTGAGCAGGTGGGCCGCGGCGCGGTCTTGGGAGCGGTGGTCCGGGGCGGGGAAGCCCATGACGAGGTTGGCCTGCTGCAGCTCCTTGCGCGGCACGTTGAGCAGGAAGGGCTGGGTGCGGGCCGCCCGCTGAGGCAGCGGCGTGAAGCCTTTTGGCAGGCGGTCCAATACCGGCTGCAGCAGGGCCTGGAAGGACTCGGGCTCGATGGCGCCTGCGGCGGCCACCACCAGGTTCGGCGCCCGGTAGGTGTGCTCGAAGAAGGCCCGGGCCTCCGCAGAGCCATAGGCCGAGACCTGTTCGGGCCGCCCGAGGATGGGATGGGCCAGGGGCGTGCCCTCCCAGAAGCCGCCGTAGAACAGTTCGCTCACCCAATCATCGGCCTGGTCCACGCTCGCTGCGATCTCCTCCAGGATGACGCCGCGCTCCCGCACCAGCTCCTCGGCCTCGAAGCGGGGCGAGGTCACCAGATCCCCCAGCAGGTGCACCAGCTCTGGCAGCTGATCCGCCAGCACCTTGCCGTAGAAGCAGGCCACCTCCTTGCCCGTGAAGGCGTCCACATGGCCCCCCAGGCGGTCCGTGGCCGCGGCCAGCTCGTCCGGCGTGTGATAGGACTCGGTGCCCTTGAAGACCGTGTGCTCCAGGAAGTGGGCCAGGCCCTCTTCCGCAGGCCCCTCATGCCGTGAGCCCCGGCGCACCCAGAACCCCACCGAGCAACTCCGCACATGGGGCAGCGTCTCGATGAGGATCTCGGTGCCGGCGGGGGTGTGGGTGCGGAGGGGGGACTTGGGCATCCGATCAGTTTACAGGCTGGTCGGTATTCCCACGGAACTCCCATCCCCTGCGGGACAACGAAGGGCACCCCCACCGCAGGGAGGGGCGAAAGAGAAGTGGCCCCAGGGGCACGTTCTTTGTATTTTTATGGTGGCTTCACTGCACGCTATGCATTTTTCCTGGTTTCCCCCGGCCCTGTGCCCGAAGGAGTTCCCATGAATCAGGTTGTGGCGCGGTTCCTGGACGGAACTTCCATGAAGGGGCAGACCAACGACTTTCTGCCGACCAAGGACACCTTCCATCTCGCCCCCTTCGGCTCCAAGCCAGGCGACAAACCCGTGGAGGTGCGCGTGTCGGAGTTGAAGGGTATCTACTTCGTGCGCAACCTCTTCGGAGATCCAGACCACCACAAGACCAATGACTTCCCGCCCTTCTCTCCGAACAGCGGCAGGCGGGTCGAGGTCGTCTTCAAGGATGGTGAAGTCATGGACGGCATCACCCAGGGCTACCAGCCCGGGCGACCCGGCTTTTTCCTCGTACCCGCCGATCCATTGTCGAACAATGAGCGCTGCTACGTGGTGGCCGCAGCCACCCTGTCCATCGGCTACATCTGAGCAGCCCGGTCCAGCGCCCTACCCTTCCCCCTCGCTCCCCGCCAGGCCCACGGGCGTGCGCTGGAGCTTCCAGCCGGCCAGGACCCAACAGGCGACGCCGAAGAGCAGGAGGGCCAGGAGGGCCAGGGCGGGGTGGGTGCTGACCTGTTCCTGGGCCAGGAGCTGGGAGGTGCCCACCTCCGCGGCGCGGCTGCCGGCCAGGCTTTCGATGTGGTGGGTGAAGGTGAGGCGCTGGAGAGCGGGCGGGAAGATCCGCACCAGTGGCTCCCAGATGAAGAAGTAGAGGGCGCCCCAGAGGGTGCCGCGCTTGAAGAGGAGGCCCACCAGGGTCATGAGGGCCAGTTCCCCCCACCAGGCGCCCACCAGGGCCACCAGACGGCCTGGCAGGAGACTCGGGTCGCCGCCCAGCACCTGCAGGCCCAACACGCCCACCACCAGCCAGAGGGCGCCCCAGGCGAACCAGGGCAGGCCCTTGCCCAGGGGCAGGGCCCAGGCGGGGGCGGGCCGGACCAGCAGCAGGGGCAGGGTGCGCTGCTCGAGATCCTCGCGGATGCCTGCGGGGGCTGCCACCAGGGCCATGATGGGCAGCATCATCTTCACCAGGACTTCGTGGAAGACCTTCAAGGCCTCGGTGGAGCTGGCCTCGCCGCCCTTGAGGCGGATGAGCGTGAAGATCAGCAGGCTGAGGGCCACGGGCACCAGAACCAGGCCCGCCAGGACCCAGCCCCGGCCCTGCAGCACGCGCGGCGCATAGCCCCGCGCCGTGGCCCGGAGCGTCGCCATAGGAGTCGGGGCGGCGTTCATGCGTGATCCTTGGTGAGGTATTGGAAGACCGCATCCAGGTTGAGATCCAGCGGATCCAAGGCCCGCAGGGGGATGCCCCCCTCGGCGGCGGCTTTTTGCAGGCGGGGCAGAATATCCCGGGGCGAGCGCACCGAAATGACCACGGCGTCCTCCTCCATGCGCAGGGCCGCCAGCTCTGGCTGCTCCACGGCCCACCGGGCCAGGGCCTGAGCCTCGCCCGTGAGGCGCAGCTCCACGGGATGGCGATCCAGCAGCTGCCGGATTTCCGTGACCGTGCCCTCGGCCAGGAGGCGGCCCCGGAACAGCAGGAGGATGCGGTCCGTGAGCTGGGCGATCTCACCCAGGATGTGGCTGGAGACCAGGATGCGGGTGCCCTTTTCTGCCAGATCCCGCAGCAGGGCCATGAGGGTGAGGCGCGCCTCAGGGTCCAGGCCGTTGAAGGGCTCGTCGAGGATGAGCAGCTCCGGCCCATGCAGGAGCGCCTGGGCCAGGCGGATGCGCTGGCGCATGCCCTTGGACATGCGGGCGAAGGTGAGGTGGGCGCGGTCCGCCATGCCCACGGTCTGAAGGGCCTGGGCCACGGCCGCCTGCAGGGCTTCGCCGCTGAGGCCTGACAGCTCTCCCATCATGCGCAACCAACGGTCCGCTCGCAGGCCCGTGGGTAGGCGGTCCCCCTCAGGCACGAGGCCGAGGCGCGCCAGCACGGCCGGATTGCGGAAGGGGGCCTCACCGAAAATGCGCACCTCGCCGCCCGAGGGTGGGAGGAGGCCCGAGAGCAGCTGTAGCAGGGAAGACTTGCCAGCGCCGTTGGGGCCCAGGAGGCCCGTGATGCCACCGCCATCGGGCAGCTCGAAGGTGGTGGGGCTGAGGCCCAGGATGGGGCCGTAGCGGAGGGAGGCGCGGTCGAGGGAAATCATCAGATCACCGCCTCTGAGGGGCGCGTCCGGCGGGCGGCCACGAAAGTCCAGAGGCCGATGTGGAAGGCCGTGCCCAGCAGGGCGGGCACCCACGCCACCAGGGGATGCTGCACCCCGACCAGCAGCTGGGGCCAGGCCTCCGCGAGCATCACGGGGTTGAGGCCATCGAAGAGCCGCAGACCTGTGAGGCCATGGAGCATGGAGGTGAGGGTGCCGGCGCCCAGCACCAGGCCCAGCACCCAGCCGATCCCCGCGCGGGGCGTGGAGGCCAGGCTGGAGGCGCCCACCGCCAGGGAGCCCATGAGTATGGAGCTGATGGCCATGGCCGGCAGGAGGCGCAGGGGGGCCGTGACCCAGACTGGGCCGTGGACCCCAGCCAGCGCCAGAGACAGGGCCCAGGGCAGGAGGGCGAAAGGCAACAGGATGGCGAAGGGCAGGGCCGAAGCGAAGCCCAGCTTGGCCAGGAGGTAGTCCTGAGGCGCCACGGGGTGGGCGTACATCAAGGGTCGCACCCGGTACAGCGAATCCCGGGCCACTAGGCCGCCGCCCACCAGGGCCACCAGGAACCAGAGCAGGTACATCGTGGGATTCAGCAGGCTCGCCTGGAAGTCCGCGCCCTGGGCAAAGAGCCCTTTGGAATACTCCTCCAGAGGCCGCAGGGTCTGATTTGTCTGCATGAGGAACTTCGCATAGATCCAGGCGGTCTGGATCAGCAGGATCGCCGTGAAGACGAAGCCGAAGAAGCGGCCGATCTTCTGGCGCCAGAGCCGGGCGAGGTCGAAGCGCAGGAGCACCAGAGCTGGGGGATGCCCCTGGCTGAGGTCCGGCGCGGGCGGGAGGG
>Ga0209697_10003131_pt1 | contig 22814 bp, 14 predicted proteins | sample AliMusrvi5mmetaG_FD_184115 | JGI IMG/M metagenome (GOLD analysis project Ga0209697, IMG submission 184115) | Freshwater lake bacterial and archeal communities from Alinen Mustajarvi, Finland, to study Microbial Dark Matter (Phase II) - Alinen... | ecosystem: Environmental > Aquatic > Freshwater...
GTCATTGGTTTTATGAAAAAGATAAATCCTCAGGTATTAAAATCCTCTGAAATTCTTCGGATGAAGGCTGAAGAAATGATAAAAATGCATACGTCTAAGGATGTTATCTCACTTTCTGAATCTGATTTAATAAAGTTGGTTCATGAACTGGAGGTCCATAAGATCGAACTGGAAATTCAGAACGATGAACTTCTGATCGCCAACGAGAAGGCAGCAAAGCTAGCGGATGATAAATTTGCTGAGTTGTACGACCTTGCTCCCACAGGATATTTTACACTTTCGAAAGTCGGTGAAATTTTGGAACTGAACCTTTCTGGTGCCCGGATGCTTGGGAAGGAAAGGCTGCATTTGATTCACAGCCGGTTTGGATTCTTTATTTCGGAGGATACCAAACCTGTCTTTAATCACTTTCTGGATGAAATATTTTCCTCTAAAAATCCGAAGATTTGTGAAGTGATTCTGACAGACTCGCATAATACGACCAAATATGTTCAGTTAACCGGTATCGAATCGCGTTTTTGGGGGCAGTGCCTGATTACTATGGCAGACATATCCGTTCAAAAGGAGGCACAGGTAAGAATTCAGCATAGTGAAATATTTTTAAGAACAGCCCAGATGATAGCCGGGCTGGGGACATTTTCACTTGATTTGGTTAAAACTACCTGGGAAAGTTCTGAAGTTCTCGATTTGATTTTTGGCATTGACCCTGATTTTGACAAATCATTTGAAGGGTGGGTATCCATTGTTCATCCTGAATGGCAGCATAAGATGAGAGCCTATTTTCACCAATTGGTTGCGGAGCATGATTCGATTTTTGAAATCGAATATAAGATTGTACGAATGAATGATCATGCTGAACGTTGGATCCATGTAACAGGTCAGATTGAGTTTGATGCTCAAAAACGGCCAGTGGCACTACTCGGAGCCTTGGCCGACATCACTGCACGCAAATTGATTGAAGAACGGCTTAGGGAAAGTGAAAAATCCTATCAAAGCCTGATTTCAAACCTGCATATAGGTCTTTTAATTCAGGGACCTAAATCGGAGATCATCTTGAGCAACAATAAAGCACTGGAACTTCTGGGGCTTACTGAAGATCAGCTTTTGGGCAAAACATCCTTTGATGAAGGCTGGAATGTAATCCATGAAGACGGATCGCTTTATCCTGGGTCCACACATCCTGTGCCACAAAGTATTGCCACGCGTAAGCCTGTTCGTAATGCGGTAATGGGAGTTTATCGACCTGTTACCAGCGATAGGGTTTGGTTATTAGTAGATGCAGATCCGGAATTAAATCCTGACGGCACAGTGAATAAGGTGATTTGCACTTTCAAGGATATTACTGTGCAAAAACAAATAGAAAAAGCTTTGCGCGAGAGCGAGGACCGGTTTCGTACAGTTGTCGAATTTTCTCCCAATGCCATTGTGGTGTATCGGGATGGAAAAATAATATTTGTGAATCCCGCAGCAATCAAAATGTTTGGTGCAAAATCTGCCTCTGATCTTCTGGGGTTGCCCATCCTTGAAAGAATTCACCCTGATTATCATGAAATTATTCTGAACAGGATTCAGCAAGCTATTGATTCAGGCAGCCATGGATCACTTATTGAAGCAAAATATTTCAGGCTCGATGGAACAATAATTGATGCGCAAGTTAAGGGAATTCCAATTGTCTTTAATGGAGAAGCTGCCATACAGGCCTCTATTTATGACATTACCGAGCGTAAACTTGTTGAGGAGAAATTGAACCAATTGTCGACACGATTAGTATTGGCAACCCGTGCGGGACATGTCGGTGTGTGGGAATTAGATATTGTCAGCAATATTCTTTTGTGGGATGATCAGATGTTTGCACTTTATGGCGCAGATAAAAAGGATTTCAGTGGCGTCTACGAAGCCTGGATTTCCGGAGTCCATCCTGACGATATGTCGCGATGTCATATTGAAAATCAGCTGGCAATAAGCGGTGAAAAGGAGTTAGATACTGAATATAGGGTGGTATGGCCCAATGGAACGGTTCATAATATCAGAGCCCTTGCCGTTGTTCAACGTGATAACGCTGGAAATCCATTGCGAATGACTGGTACCAATTGGGATATTACAGATCAGAAACATGCAGAGGAAGAAATGAATCTTAAAAATAGCCAGCTTCAAAAAGTTAACGCTGAAAAAGACAAATTCTTTTCGGTTATCGCCCATGATCTGCGAAGCCCGTTCAATGGATTTTTGGGACTCACGGAGTTGATGTGTGAAGAATTGGAGGATTTGTCGCCTGAAGAGATACGCAGCGCTGCTTTATTGATGAGGAATTCGGCGAAAAATCTCTTCGATCTGCTTTCAAATCTGTTGGAATGGTCGCGTATGCAAAGAGGGCTGATTCCTTTTCTCCCAACTTCTGTTTTGCTGATAGCCAAATTTGAAGAATCCTCGAACATGTTGAAGGAATCAATTGTTAAGAAAGAGATTACCTTAATCGATGAAATTCCGCCTCATTTGAAGGTTTGGGCTGAAGAAAATATGCTGAACAGTATTCTCCGGAATTTAATGAGTAATGCTATAAAATTTACACCCAAAGGTGGTAATATTGTCGTATCTGCAAAATCACGCCCCGATCAAATGATTGAGATTTCGATCAGGGATTCCGGCATTGGAATGAGTAAACAGTTGATTGATAATCTTTTTAAACTTGATGCTAAAACGGGAAGAAAGGGGACTGAAGGAGAATTAAGTACTGGATTGGGATTGTTTATCTGTAAAGATTTTGTCGAAAAAAACGGAGGGGAAATTTGGGTGCAAAGTGAAATAGGCATTGGAACTACCTTTCAGTTTAGTCTCCTGCCATCGAATGAATGAATTATAAGAAATATGGCAGTCTTTCAGCGCTCCGCCAAATCTTTTTTTTTGTAACTTGGCGCAATATCGTTTTTGCTGAAATTAGTGAGTTCTTAAAACAAAAATCCCTCAAAGAATGGTAACAATTTATCATAAAATACTATTAACCGGATATTCTTCTAGCCCAGGGAAATGTCCGGTTTTATTCTTCTAAATGCTAATTCGGCCAGTATGGAAAAAATTCTGCATGTTTTATTTTTTAGTGATTCGCCTGATAATGCCTCACTTATTGTACAAAATCTCGAACATGCCGGTTTGACAATTAATTACCTATGTACAGGAAACCCTGAAAAGTATAAAATTGCATTGTTGGAACAACCATGGGATCTGATTCTTTCTGAGAATAAAGCTTCAGAGTTGGATCCTTATTTTGCCTTGTCAGTCCGAAATGAAATTGCTTTAAATATTCCATTTATTATTTTGACTGATGACTATTCAGATAAAAATGCCCTTGGCCTGATGAATGCCGGTGCATCAGATTATATATCCATTGACCAGATATCCAGGCTTTTACCTTCAATTATGCGCGAATTAAAAAGGCCAAACATCAGAAAGAATGAGTTAATTGCAGAAAATATTGAAGATAAAGGAGCTGAAGCTTTGCTGATTGAAACCAACGAGCGCTTAATCAGAGCCGCTTTAGTTTCAAAATCGGGTAATTGGGAATACGATCTTGAAACGCACTTAATTTCGAGTTCTGAAGGGGCCCAAAAACTATATGGTGTAGAGGGCGACAATTGGCATATTGATGAAATAAAATTGATTCCATTGCCGGAGTACAGGGAATTATTGGATAATGGTCTTTTAGCATTGATTAACTCCGGAGAACCTTACGACTATGAATTTAAAATCAGACAAAGGAATACTGGTCAGATCATCGATATTCATTCTATTGCAGAATATGATTCATCCAAAAGGATAGTTTTCGGGGTAATTCAGGATATTACTGAGCGCAAGAAAATTGAAGTTACGCTGCTCAAAAGCGAAGAGCAATACCGTCTATTAATTGAAAATCAAGGTGAAGGAGTTGCGACTGTTGATTTGAATGAAATATTTGTTTTCGCTAATCCTGCTGCCGACCAGATGTTTGGTGTACCCAAGGGAACTCTGGTTAACAGGAGTTTGCTCGATTTTACGGTGCCTGATCATGTGTCACGAATAAAGGAACAATCGGCCAAAAGAGCGAAGCTGGAAATGAGTACTTACGAAATTGAAATTGTTACTCCCAACAAAGTAAAACGTCATCTGCTGGTCACAGCAACTCCCCAAACCAACGAAATGGGGGAAATTACAGGAACCTTTGGCATTTTCAGGGATATGACCGAGCACATAAATGCTGAAAGAGAATTAGTTAGCAGTGAAAAGAAGTATCGTGAGCTTGCCAATTCGTTACCGGTCGGAATCTTCGAAAGCGATCTCACCGGGACCATAACCTTTGCCAACGAGACGTTGATGAATTGGCTTAATTATTCTGAAAATGAGGTGATTACCGGCCTTAATATGTTGCAGTTTATCCTTGAAGGCGAACGTGCCAGAGCATTTGAGCGATTTAAAGAACTCGTTGATAAAGAGTTGCAAACAGCCAGTGAATATAATGCAATTCGAAAGGATGGGTCTTCTTTTTCGGTTCTGGCTTCTGTTGGTGTCATAAAAAGTAATGGAGCAGTAACCGGAATAAGAGGAACTTTAACTGATATTACTGAACGAAAGCAGATTGAGGAGGCTTTAAATGCAAGTGACAAGCTATTCAGTAATTTGGTCGAGAAGATGCCTGACGGTGTGTATAAAAGCACTTCCGATGGAAGGTTCATTTCCGTAAATCCTGCGATGGTTAGCATGTTGGGCTATTCAAATAAGGAGGAGCTCATGGCAATCGATATTAAAAAAGAGTTGTATTTTGATCCGGATGAACGTAATCAGGTGGTTATAACCACGAGTGCCGGAGGAACTGATTTGTTCCGGTTAAAAAAGAAGGATCAGTCTGAGATCTGGGTGGAGGACCACGGATGGTTTAATTTTGATGCAAAGAGAAACATCCTTTATCACGAGGGTATTTTAAGAGATGTTACCATGCGTAAAAGCGTTGAGGATAAATTAAGGATATTATCACAGACTGTTGAACAAAATCCATCCTCTATAATAATCACCGATGCAAAAGGTAAAATAGAGTATGTAAATAATGCATTTGCCATTTTAACCCAATATACCCTCGAGGAGGTTATTGATAAACCTCCGAGGATATTTAACCATGGACACATCCCAGAAATTGATTTTGACCTAATGTGGGAAACTTTGTTCCAAAGAAGGATTTGGAAAGGGGAGTACCAGAACCGAAGGAAAGATAAATCGACGTATTGGGAAAATGTCACAATATCTTCACTCACCAATAGTAAAGGGGTGATCAGTAATTTTATTCTGGTCATGGACGATATCTCCGAAAAAAAGAAGATGCTCGATGATTTGATTCAGGCAAAGGAGAGTGCTGAAGAGAGTGACAGGCTCAAATCGGCATTTCTGGCAATGATGAATCATGAATTGCGAACCCCGCTAACTCACATCCTGGGTTTTAGCGAATTGATTATGTCCGGAGTATCTGCCGAGGATAATCTCAGTTTTGCATCAAGTATTCAGTCAAGCGGCCAGAATCTCCTTTCTATTATTGAAGGGGTATTTGACCTGGCCATTATGGACCATTCAAAAGTAAAACCGAGTAATCAAACTTTCAACCTGATGGACCATTATATGGAAAACAGGGCTTCCTTCGATCATATCCTGAGAACTTCCGGCAAACATGAATTAATAAAACTGATTTTCAGGCCCGATACACACTGGCTTTCCAGTTATGTCACTGCCGACCGCGGTAAAATCAACCAGGTATTAACCAATCTGTTTAAGAATGCTGTAAAATTCACGCAAGAAGGGACCATTGAATTTGGCTTTCATATTGAAAACGAATCGAGGATTAATTTTTATATAAAAGATAGTGGGATAGGGATTCCTGAGGAGAAACAAAGTGTTATCTTTGACTATTTCAGGCAGGTTGATGATTCCTATACCCGGGTTTATGGAGGGATAGGGGTTGGATTGGCTATCTCGAAAAAAATAGCCAGTATCCTCCAGGGTGAATTAAAAGTAACTTCAAAACCGGGTGAAGGGAGCATCTTTTCACTTTCTCTTCCGGTTGAATTATCCTATATCAAAGATTGATCATCTTAAATCGTAGCCAAAGGGGTAAATAGCGAGCCGCATAAGCTTAAAATGCTGTAAACCAAAAGGAATGCCTATAATGGTTAGACAAAGTAAAATTCCAAATAAGAGTTCTGCCAGGGCTATCCAAAGGCCTGCGAAGATTAGCCAGATCAGGTTAAAAAGAAATGAGATCACGGGAATTGAACCCCCTGACGGAACCACTTTCCGCCCAAAAGGCATCAGATGAGCTAATCCAATCTTCATAGCCTGAAATCCCCAGGGTATTCCTACAATTGTCAGGCATAGAAGAAAACCTCCCCAGAGATATCCAAAACAAGTGAATAATCCGCCACAAATCAACCAGATGAGATTGCCAATTAGTCGCATAAGTACAGTGATTTAGAGATTGATTGATCTGTGCAATTTACGAAATTGTTTCCATTTATCAAAATTAAAATCTCCAACCTCCACAGACTTAAGTTAAGCCTTCATTCCTTCATTCCTTCATTCTTAATTCGTCTTTCGTCCCTCAATCCAGCTTATAATTTTTTCAGAGTCGGGTTTCTCCTTTGGCGATACAAATCCGACCAATTGACCTTGTTCATTAATCATGAATTTCTGGAAATTCCACTGCACATCAGCATCAACGACTCCATTCAGTGATTTGGATGTCAGCCATTTATATAATGGGTCGATATCGTCGCCCTTAACCGAAATTTTTGACATCATCGGGAAGGTAACTCCATAATTTTTAGTGCAAAATTCCTTGATTTCGGCATTTGTTCCGGGTTCCTGGCTCATGAAATTGTTCGCAGGAAATCCTACAATCACAAAGTTTCGATCCCTGTAAGAATCATATAGCTTTTGAAGCAAAGCATATTGAGGGGTCAAACCACATTTGGAGGCTGTATTAACCACCAGTACCTTTTTACCTTTTAAGGCAGACAAATCGAATGGTTGTCCGTCAAGGGTGGTTGCTTTAAAATCATAAAGTGTTTTTTGCTGGGCAATTGCTCCTGCCATCAGGGTCAGCATAAAAATTGAAAGAAATAATTTTTTCATATTACGACTTTTTAATTGTTTAACATTAACTGTATGTAAAAACTATTATAACAGATATATTTACGAAATGTTCCGTTTACGGTTATTTTTATGAAAAAACAACGAAAACCACGATGCCTGTGATATTCAGGAATCTATTCCGTATATTGTTTTGTCTGACATTTCTGTGCAATCAGGTTGTTGCTCAGGATGTGCCTGCTATTCAATTCGTGAATCCATTTATTGGCACCTCGAATACCAGAACCCCTTCTCTTTGGGGAAGCGAAGGTGGTACCTATCCGGGGGCAGTTGCACCCTTTGGTTTTGTGCAACTAACACCTGAAACCAGAGCAGGGGATTCAAATGGATATAATTACCAGGATACCACTATCTGTTATTTTAGCTGCATCAATCATCTGACCGGGTACCCGGATGGATCGTCAGGAATGATTCGCATAATGCCTGTCGAAGATGGGTTAAATATTCAATCCGGCAAATTTAATCGCACCTATAACCATCGTGACGAATTAGCAGTGCCCGGTTTTTACAGCGTGTTATTTCGGGATAATGGGACACTTACAGAAATTTCTGCTGCGGAACATTCGGGAATGTTTCGATTTAGTGTTCCACCTCGCTTGAAACTGAAGATTTTTATAGGTGACCCTGGTAAAATTGAAACTGTTTCAACGAGAGTTTTAAGCGGTGAAACCTGTCATGCATTACTTTCTTTCAGTAGAGATATTCTAACCAAAGAAGAGATTCCCGGTGGATGCCTTCTGACTTTTGCACCTGTTGAACATGGGAAAAATGTTTTGGTCCTCAAAATCGGGGTCTCACCGGTTGATTTTGAAAGTACCCGAAATAACCTTCAGTCAGAAACCGACAATCTCAGTTTTGATCAGTTTAAAATTCAAAATCAACTGAAATGGAAGAAGGCCTTATCAGTTATAACGGTGGAAGACACTGCAATAATTGCTAAAACTGTCTTTTATACAGCACTTTACCATTCTATGCTTATGCCATGGATCATCTCGGATGTCAAAGGAAACTATAAAGGTGGAGACGGAACAGTTCACCAAACCAAAGGGCAAAATCAGTATGGAGGGTTCTCCGCCTGGGATACCTTTCGCTCTCTTCATCCACTATTGTGTTTGATCGCTCCGGACCGGCAGCAGGATATGATCCTTTCAATGCTGGATGAATTCGAACAATCTGGCATGTTGCCGATCGGGCCCATGACTGGAAATCATGTCATTGATATTCTCGTTGATTCTTACCTGAAAGGGATTGATCGTTTTGACAAAGTGCTGGCATATAAAGCAATGAAAGCATGTTTAGAAGCAGCGTCAGGTTCAACGGATTTTTCGGCTTATGCAAGCCTTGGATATGTCCCGGCTTCCTGTTCTGAATCGGTGACCAAAACAGTCGAATTTGCTTATGATGACTGGGCTTTGTCGCAGTTTGCCGGAAAGGTAACGGGCGACCAGGATGAATATAACAAATTAGAGAAAAGGAGTTTTAATTACCGTAATCTTTTCAATCCAGAGGCGATGGCCTTATTGCCCCGCCAGGGAAATAAGTTCAACCTGAATCCGGGCAATTCAGGTTTTAAAGAGGGAGATCCATGGAGCTACTCGATGTTTGTCCCCCAAAACCCCATCGACCTGATCAACCTTTTTGGAGGAGATGCAGAATTTGCAGAACACCTTGACAGTGCTTTGAGAAAGCAGTTCATCCTGTTTGATAACGAACCGGTTCTTCATGTTCCTTATCTTTTTAATTATGCCAACCGGGCTGACTTGACGCAAAAATGGGTGAGAAATCTTTTAACGACTCATTATACACCATTCCCATGGGGATTGCCAGGAAACGACGATCATGGCGCCATGTCAAGCTGGTATGTTTTCAGTGCGATGGGCTTTTACCCTTTTTGCCCGGGCAGGCCAGTTTATGATTTAGGTTCCCCCATTTTTAAGAAGGTGACTATTCACATGCAAAATGGAAAGAAATGGGTCATCCGGACAAAAAATAATGGAGAGGATCGGCTATTTGTTAAAAGTATCGGGCTCGATGGACTACCCTTTAACAAATCATGGATAACTCATTCGACGATTGACAGGGGAGGCGAACTAATTTTTGAAATGGATAACGTTCCTCATCCGGTAAGCAGGGATGTTTTAACGGATGTTCTGCCTTCCGAAACAATAAAAGTAACTGATTTTCAGTTTACCGGATTTTACCCTTCACAGAAGCAGGTTAACCCGGACCAGTTATTCTACGTCAATTTCACACTCAAAAACAATGGAAGTAAAGGGACTAAGATTGTTAGGCTATTTGTCGACGGGAAAGAATATGCAAAAAAGAATATTCTGCTTGATGAAAACCTGGTAAAAAAAGATTCTATTCATTGCCGCCTCTATCCTCTGGGCACACGATTGATTAGGCTGGATCAGCTTAAAGAGCAATCCATTGAAGTTGTTCCGCAATCCAACAGTATCTCCTTACCCATTCAAGTAATTGATCTTAGTTGCAAGGCAATTGTAAAAATCAATACTCCACTGAATTATTCCTTTCTGATGCAAAATAAAGGTGGCATCGATGAGACTGCAACGATCTCCGTTTTAGTGGATGATTCCATCTGCGAAAAGCGAGTCGTTTCGCTGGCACCGGGGGAAATTAAAAAAATGGAGGGAAGGCTGCTTTTTAAAAAAGATGGCTTTCACAGACTTCAGGTTGGATCAAAATTGAATCACATCAAGATTTATGAAAAGAATATTAATTCCGGGGTTATAGATTTGGTTGTCAGTAATACGGCTAAGGGAGATACGATCAAAGATCAGTCAGGACTATGGAATAATGGACTGATCCATGGAAGGTCCGGTGATCCTGCTCCTTTTTTACAGGCTATTAAAGCCGATTCAATTTGTTATGCAGTAATTCCCAATGCTAAAAGTCTGGATAATCTGGATGAGAGGATTACCATAATGGCCTGGGTTAAACCAACTGGAAATAACAGCGGATTGGCAGATATCATCACCAAGGGCGATTTTATTGCGCTTCAATCTTCCGGCAGCAAATCGCTTTCGTGGTTCGCAGGTGGATGGGGCAGAGGAAGTTGCAGCGCTGATCTTCCGGATAACTGGATGAATAACTGGCACCATATCGCAGGAGTAGCTGACGGGAGAACCCTTAAAATATATATAGATGGGGTGGAATCCGGTTCCGTGACAATAAATCCTCCGGTTAATCTCTCCTCACCTGCAAGATGGATGTTAGGGCGGAATGAAGAATTTCCTGACCAGCGATTTTTTGATGGATTTGTCAATCATTTTAAGATCTTTGTTGAACCATTAAGCGAAGCGGAAATTTTATCGGAAATGCAGAACGGGAACCCGAAGAAAGAAAACTAAAGGACAATTTGTCTATTGTTCTGCTATTTAGTAATGTATACCGTAATTAGAAACTTATAAAACTGAGTCCTTATGACCTCAAGACGTGATTTTTTTCTGAAAAGTGCCGTGATAGCAGGAGCAACAGCGTTTCCCGCAATTAAAGTAATGGCGGATGATCCGGTTCAGACTATCGCCACAACTACCGGGAAATTACCTTATAAAAATACGTACATTAAAAATGTGTTTGTCACAGAAAATGATTTCCGCAATGCCAAACCCAACATTATCGCGTCACCTGGTTTCCTGAAAGCAAAGGAGATACTGCCGGTTCCGTACTGGAAAGGAAACGAAACGGCCATTGACATGTACTGGAAAACCTGGGAAATTGCCTTCCGGAATATTAAAGATCCTGCACCGGCTTCAGGATTCATAACCTCTTACATTGATACCGCTTACAATGGCAATATTTTCATGTGGGATTCCAATTTTATCACTCTTTTCACCCGTTATGGTTCACGCGCTTACCCTTTTCAGAGAACATTGGATAATTTCTATGCCAAGCAGCATCCGGATGGTTTCATTTGCCGCGAAATCTGGGGAAATTCTGGTGAGGACTGCTTTAACCGGTACGATCCTACCAGTACCGGACCCAATCTGATTCCATGGAGTGAAATGGTCTATTTTGAGCACTTTGGAGAATGGGACCGGGTTAATAAAATATTTCCAGTGCTTGTTGCTTATTATCAATGGCTTAAGCTAAACCGAACCTGGCAGGATGGGTCTTACTGGTCGAGTGGTTGGGGAACCGGCATGGATAATCAGCCACGCGTTCCAAAGAACTATAATCCGATCTTTTCTCACGGCCATATGACCTGGCTGGATACCTGCCTGCAGCAGCTTTTTATTGGAAAATTGCTTGTTGAATTTGGATTTTATGTCGAACGATGGCAGGAGATCGAAGAGATTGAAGATGAAACTAAATCGCTTAAAAAACTGATCCGTGAAAAACTCTGGAATCCGAAAACCTCTTTCTTCTATGATAAATATGCTGATGGTAGCCAGGGAACACTGATGAGCATTGGCGCTTACTGGGCGCTGTGGAGTGATATCCTGAATAAGGATGAATTAAAAGCATTTGTATCCCACCTGTTTGATCCGGTGACTTTCTACCGCAAACACCCGGTTCCCTCCATGCCCGCCAACCACGAAAAATACCAGGCAGATGGCAGGTATTGGGAAGGTGGGGTCTGGGCTCCGACCAATTATATGGTAATTAAAGGACTTCAACGAAATGGTCTGAACAAACAGGCCTTTGACCTGGCACAAAAACACCACGAACAGGTTGCAGAGGTGTTTAAAAAAACAAATACCTTTTATGAATATTATGCTCCGGAAGCGACTGAACCGGGATTACTTGCCCGTCCGGACTTTGTGGGTTGGACAGGACTTGTTCCGGTGGCTCTACTCTTTGAATCGATCTTTGGCATCAACCCTAACTTCCTGAAAAAAACGATTGAATGGCATGTTAATCTGACAGATGAACATGGGATTGACCGCTATCCGATCGGACCCGATGGCATGCTATCCCTGAAATGTGCAGCAAGAAGTTCAGTCAAACAACGCCCTTCAATTGAAATAAACTCAAATCTGGAATTTAAACTTTTACTTACGTGGGAAGGCGGATCTGAAACATTTCAGGTAAAAGCCGGGCTTAATACGATTTAGTTAATCTCAGCGGTTTCTGGTCCTGAAATAGGTTTACAGATTCTGTAAACAAAATTCAGGACGGGTTAATTTCTGGAATAAGTTTGAGAAAAAATATCAGATATTGGTTTTGGTACAGATTTAGTCCTTTTTAAAGGCTGAAATGTATTCACTGGGGGTTAATTTCATAACCCGCTTAAACTGGTCGTTGAAATGAGATAAATTATTAAAACCACTCTCCATTCCTGCCATGGAGATATTCATTTTTCCATCAACCATCAGTTTACAGGCATGTCCGATTCTCATTTCATTCAAAAAAGAGAGAAATGTTTTGCCGGTATGTTTTTTAAAATACCGGCAAAAAGCAGTTGGAGAGATATTTACAGTACTGGCAACATCTTCAAGTTTAATGGGTTTGTTAAAATTCAGAATGATATGTTCGTGAATTTTGTTAAACCGATAAAAATCGAAGGTATTAATAGTTTTTGAATAGCCGATACTTGCATGATATTTATACTCCCTGGTATTTGCCATCATATCGAGTAACAGAATCAGTTCTGTAATCCTGCTTATGCCTGAAAGCTGGAAAATCCTGGCTATCTGGTCTCCTAACGTTTTTCTGCTTTTGCCAAGAAATTGAACTCCTCGTTGCGTCTTCTTCAGAAAGTCACCAATCGCATTCATCTCAGGCAATTTGATAAAGTTACTATCAAAAATTTCTCTTCTAAACTGGATAATCAACGCCTTTATTCCTGAGGTATCGGTCCCGTCAGAATATTTACGGTCACTCTTCCACCAATGAGGGACATTCTCTCCAATAATGCTAATCTCCCCATCTGCAAAGCGATGAATACCATCCCCGACATAACTGGTTCCTGAACTTTTGGCTACAAAAAGAATTTCGATTTCGGGATGGAAATGCCATGGCACCGCAAAATGTGGCCTTTCTTCATCGAAAAAAATGACCGATTCAGTAGGTATTGCAGCAAGTTTCTGATAAAATGGTTTCATAAAATCCAACAATTAGCCGAAATAATATAATCCGGTTAAAAAATGCTAAAATAGCATTATATTTAGATAAAAATGCCTAAAGGCGGAGAAAAAATTGATACTATGTTTGTTTTGACTCAACAAGGACAAAACTGACTAATGAAACAATTTGCAACGATCGACTGGATTGTCTTCCTCGGCTATGCCTCCATTATTGTTTTTACAGGATTATGGGTCTCCCGGTCAAAGAAAGGAGAACAAAAAACAACTTCCGACTATTTTCTTGCCGGTCGCTCTTTGCCATGGTGGACAATTGGAGCCGCCTTACTGGCTGCCAATATTTCGGCTGAACATTTTATTGCCATGTCAGGGTCTGGTTATGCGGTCGGATTAGCCATTGCTGCCTACGAATGGATAGCCGCGATTGTGCTGATTTTTGTTGCCAAATATTTCCTTCCGGTTTTTATTCAAAAGGGAATCTACACGATGCCCCAGTTTTTGGCTCAGCGTTACGACAAAAGAGTAAGTACCATTATGGCTGTTTTCTGGGTGTTGGTCTACATTTTTGTAAATATGACAGCCGTTCTCTACCTGGGAGCTCTGGCCATGGAAAAAATTATCGGTGTTCCGATGGTCTATGGAATTATCGGGTTTTCGTTTTTTTCAGCGGTTTACTCTTTGTGGGGAGGGATGAAAGCTATTGCCTGGACCGATGTGATCAATGTTACAGTGTTGATTTTTGGAGGATTATTGACCACTTTCCTGGCCGTTAGTGCCGTTGGCGTTGACCATGGGTTCTTCTCCGGATTTATCGAACTGATACACAAGGCTCCCCATAAATTTCATATGATTATTGCAAAGGGGACTATCTTTGTCCCTGATGGTGCAGGAGGCAAGAAAGATGCTTTCCTCGATCTTCCCGGTCTGGGGGTCGTACTAGGTTCAATGTGGCTGACCAATTTTGCGTTCTGGGGATTTAACCAGTTCATTATTCAACGCGGATTGGCAGGGAAAAGTCTCAAGGAAGCCCAATATGGAGTGGTCTTTGCCGGTTATCTGAAATTATTAATACCCCTTTTGGTTGTGGTTCCGGGAATTGCAGCGTTTGCCCTTGGAGCTGATCTGGCAAAATCGGATGAAGCCTATCCATGGTTGCTGAGTAATATTGTTCCTGCCGGAATTAAGGGACTCGCCTTCTCCGCTATTGCAGCAGCTGCAGTCTCTGCCCTTAGCTCAATTGTAAACAGTGTTTCTACTGTTTTTACAATGGACATTTATAAAGCCCATTTAAGGAAAGGGACCGAAGATAAAAAACTGGTCATTGTCGGACGCGTTGTCGCCCTGATCGCTTTGATCATCGCCACCTGTGTGGCTCCGCAACTTAGGACACTTGATCAGGCATACCAGTATATCCAGGAGTACACCGGGTATATTTATCCCGGCGAATTCTTAATCTTTTTTTGCGGACTTTTCTGGCGCAAGTCAACCGCAACGGCTGCAGTCTGGATTGCCCTGCTTACCATCCCGCTGGGAATTCTGCTCAAAGTTATTAACCCGGGCCTCCCTTTCATCTTAAGAATCGGGTATGTCTTTATTATCCTAACCGTTGTAATGATTGGATTGAGCCTGCTTGACAAATCACATCAGGTTGAAAATCAATTTGCAGGTGACCTTGCAAAAAGAAGAACGGTTAAACTTGGATGGAGAATCATAGCTATAGCCGCTTTTGTTGGCCTTGTTGCAGCCTTTTTTGTGGTGCCTCTGCGAAATCTGGCTATCGAGGCTATATATGTCCTGGTCACCGGATTTATTTTGATCGGTACTATATTGATATTCAATTCTTCAAGTCAAACCATGAACGAAAAAGGGTTGATTATCGAACGTTCGATGTTTAAAACTACGGATAAATTCAACATCGCAGCCATCGGTATTTGTGGGATATTGGCAGTTCTTTACGCATGTTTTTGGTAACAAACGGCTTTCGGCGATTAGCGGCTAGCCGCTAATTACCAGTAAATAAATCGATTGATATAAATGAATTTATGAGAGTCTCTATTAAAAAATTATATAAGGAAGCATACGGCAAATTTGGCATCGGGGCATTTAATGTATTCAATGCAGAGCAGGTGCATGGGGTATTCAGTGGAGCCTCTAAAGTATCAGCGCCGGTTATCATTCAGCTAACTCCTGTTGCCCGTGAATACCTCCATCCTGAAATGTTGGAAGGAATCTTAACCGCTGCCGGGAAAATCTATCCGAAGGTCACTTTTACTGTTCATCTCGATCATGGAAATTATATACATTGTCTAAATGCGATCGAATCCGGATATTACAATTCCATTATGATCGACGCGTCGCATGAAACTTTTGACGAAAATGTTCGGATTACCAGTGAGATTGCAGAACGTGCTCATGCCAAAGGGATTGCGGTCGAAGCGGAATTAGGGGTGTTAAGTGGTGTTGAAGATCATATTTCAATCGATGAGAAACTTGCCTTGTACACCGATCCCCAACAGGCTGAGGAATTTGTCCGTCGGACTGGTTGTGACAGCCTGGCTGTTGCCGCGGGAACAAGCCATGGCGCCTATAAATTTTCAGGGGGAGAGGGATTGCAACTGAATATTTTAAAAGAGATGCAACAGAGAATTCCGGGATTCCCGTTGGTTCTTCATGGCGCATCTGCAGTTCCGGCAGAGGAGGTGAACCGGATTAACCTTGCCGGTGGAACAATAAGCCCAGGCGCTAAAGGCACAAATGATGAGGAATTACTAAAAGCAATCAACTTTGGTGTTTGTAAAGTGAATATTGCCACCGATATGCGCCTGATCTGGACCCGAATCCATCGTGAATTTTTTCGTGACTCCCCCGAATTATTTGACATGGTAATTCCCGGTAAAACCTATATGAATGTTCTGGAAGCTTTTGTGGCTCAAAAGTGCACTTTTTTAAAATCCAATAACAGAAATTAAAATGAAAAGAGATACAAAATGCCCCCTCATTGCCAGGGCAACTACTTCAGGTTCTGTTTACCAGAGCATTACATGTGCAGAGGCAGGATGGGAATTTCTAAATTTCGAGGCCCGTACTCTAATAAAGGATGAGCGATGGTCGCACATCACCGGGAATTATGAATTACTTATTGTTCTGTTGGGTGGAAATTTTTCAGTTCAATCGGAATTAGGGAGTTGGCAAACCAAGAATGGCCGGAAAGACGTTTTCAGCGGTTTGCCCCACGGATTATACCTTCCACCAAACACCTCATTCATTCTTACAGCCGAAAGCCAGGCACTCGATATAGCCTGCAGCTGGGTTTTATCGGATGAGAGCTTTCCACCCTCCTTTATTACTCCGGACGATGTGGAGAAAATGGGTATTGAATATCGTGGAGGAGATAACGCAAGCCGTCAGATCAACCGTTTGCTTCCTCCGGGTTCAGCCTGTCACAAGCTCGTTTGTGTTGAAGTATACACCCCTTCAGGAAACTGGAGCTCTTTCCCTGCCCATAAACACGACAGCAGGAAGGTAGATCCAATTTCGGGTCAATTGCTGGAAGCAGAACTTGAAGAGATCTATTTTTACAAGATTGATAAGCCTCAGGGTTTTGCTTTACAAAAAGTCTATACTGATGACCGAAGCCTCGATGAAATTGCTGAAGTCAATAATAATGATGTTGTACTGATCCCAAAAGGTTACCATCCGGTAATTGCTGGTCATGGATACAATGTTTATTACCTGAATTTCCTGGCTGGAAGTGACCAGAGTCTGGCCAGCAGCGACGATCCCGGGCATCAATGGATTTACGGAACCTGGAAAGAGATGGATCCGCGAATTCCGATGGTAACCAGGGAGATGAATACTTTTTAATGCTGAATGGGTCAGGCAACCAAATGAAAAATTGAATGAATTAAGAAATGAAAAAATGATAGAAAAATCTTATGATGTAATCACTTATGGACGCTCATCCATCGATCTTTATTCGGCCAATATCGGAGCTGACTTTGTGGACATACAATCATTTAATGCATATGTCGGCGGATCGCCCCTGAATATGGCAGTGGGGACAAAGCGATTAGGGCTTCGGTCTGCACTGATTACTGCAATTGGTCAGGATCAGGTTGGTGATTTCCTGCTCCATTTTCTGAAAAAGGAGGGAGTTGAAACAAAATTCATCCCACGCAAACCTGGCTTCCGGACAAGCGCTGTCATTCTGGGTATCCAACCACCGGACAATTTTCCACTGGTTTACTATCGTGAGAATTGTGCAGATTCAAAAATTTCAATCGATGATGTCATATACGCAAATGTCGGCGATTGCCGGTTATTCGAAATCTCGGCTACAGCCCTGAATGTTGAGCCTTCACGGTCAGCCGGATTCTTTGCAGCCGAAGAAGCGGTCAAAAATAATGTTCCGATCTTAATTGATCTGGACTTTCGTGCAGATCAGTGGCACGACCCACGCTCTTTTGGGGTAACTACCCGGGCGTACCTGCAAAATTGCACCATTGCACTTGGGACTGAAGAGGAAATTCTTGCCACCATGTTAAGCGATCCTAATCAGATCAGAATAACGAACCAGCAGATTTCGGCCCCTGAGATTCGCGGAAATGTAGAGGCTGCTATTCACAAAATTATGGCTCTGGGCACTGAAGCCTTAATTGTAAAAAAGGGAGCTAAAGGTTCAACAGTTTTCCTTAAAAATGGTGAGATTATTGATGTTCCGGGCTACCAGGTCGAAGTGATGAATGTCCTGGGGGCCGGCGATGCTTTTGCAAGCGGCTTCATTTATGGATACCTCAACGATTGGGATTGGTATAAATGCTGCCGGATGGGAAATGCCTGCGGTGCTATCCTGGTTACTAAACCCGGGTGTTCTAATTTCAATCCAACGCTTGACGAAGTGATGAAATTTATCGGTGAAAAGGGGGGATTTTAGAAAATGGCAATTGGCTATTAGCGGCTGGCAGACAGCTGTCAGTCGCTTTTCTTAAATATTGCAAGCCAAATTTTGAATAAACAGTAACAAAATGAAAACACAACAAATGACAGTTGGACAGGCTGTAATTAAGTTCCTTAAAAACCAGCATGTTGAACGCGATGGCATTGAAAATCGGTTTTTTGCAGGATGTCTGGGTATTTTTGGACATGGGATTATCGCTGGTGTTGGTCAGGGGTTGACCCAGAATACAGATTTTCGTTACATTATGACCCGAAATGAGCAATCTTCGGTCCATATCGCCATCGCCTATGCGAAGATGAAGAACAGGATGGGCACTTTTGCCTGTATCTCTTCCATCGGCCCTGGGGCTACCAATATGATCACAGGTGCTGCCTGTGCAACAATTAACCGCATACCGGTGCTGATTATCCCGGGTGATCTTTTCGCCACCCGTAGTGTTGGACCGGTTTTGCAACAATTGGAATCTTCCTCAACTCAGGACATATCGGTCAATGATTGTTTTAAACCTGTTTCGAAATACTGGGACCGAATTAACCGGGCTGAGCAACTGGTTACCTCCTTACCCGAAGTAATGCGTGTGCTCACCTCTCCATCGGATACAGGTACCGTAACCCTCTGTTTACCTCAGGATGTGCAGGCCGAAGCCTTCGACTTTCCAGAGGAACTGTTCCGGAAAAGGGTATGGAGAATTGAGCGTCCCCGACCCGATATTTCCGCTATCAACGAAGCTGCCAGGCTGATTAAAGGTTCTAAAAAGCCGGTGATCATTACCGGAGGTGGGACGATTTATAGTGAAGCCACCCTAATATTGCAGCAACTGGTCGAACGCACCGGAATTCCGGTTGCCGAAACGTTTGCAGGTAAAGGGGCACTTCGATATGACCACCCATGTAATCTGGGTGCAGTTGGAGCAACCGGTACACCGGGCGCCAATGAAATAACAGGGGAAGCCGATTTAGTTATTGGGATAGGGACCCGTTACAGTGATTTTACAACCGCTTCTAAAACAGCCTTTCAGAACCCCAATGTAAAATTCATCAATTTAAACATTGCCAGCTTCGATTCAGGGAAACAAAGCGCATTACCCCTCACCGGAGATGCAAGGGTATGCCTCGAAGAACTCAGTGAATTACTGACAGACTATAAAGTTGCATCCGAATACAGCAATCATGTCAAAGAACTTAACCAGGCCTGGGACAGACAGGTCTCCGAATTCTATCAGGTAAAGGGTGATCTTCCGGTAAGTCAGCCCGAAGTAGTTGGAGCTGTGAATGATTTCGCCGGACCCCGCGACGTAGTCCTCTGTGCTGCAGGAAGCCTGCCAGGTGATCTTCACAAACTCTGGAGAACCTCTGATCCGAAAGGGTTTCACCTCGAATATGGCTATTCTACCATGGGATATGAAATTGCTGCAGGAATAGGTGCCAAAATGGCCTGTCCCGATCGGGAGATCTATGTGATGGTTGGGGATGGCAATTACCTGATGATGAATAATGAAATTGTTACAGCCATCCAGGAGGGGATTAAATTTACGATTATCCTTCTGAATAACAACGGGTTTGCAAGTATCGGGGGATTGTCGCAGTCAATAGGCTCAGAGCGCTTTGGAACCAAATACCGGTATCGCGACCAGGAGACCGGGCTCTTAACCGGTGAAACCCTTCCGGTCGATTTTGCTCAGAATGCCCGAAGTCTCGGCGCTCATGTCATCGAGGCTCATGATATTGATTCGCTCAAATCAGCGCTTAATGATGCAAAAAAGCAAACACAAACAACGGTGATAACTATTGAAACAAGCCTGACTAAAGGGGTCCCCGGTTATGCGTGGTGGGAAGTGGCGATAGCCGAAGTTTCAGAGCAATCTACTGTGCAACAAGCACGTACAGAATATATGGAACATAAGAAAAAACAACGATACTATTTATAAACGAAAAATAAAAAATGATCTTGACAAGGTTCTGGCAGAAAATAAAGTTCTGAAAATAATCTGCCAGCCGCGAGCCGCCAATAGCCAGTCGCAAGGAGCTTAAAAAATATCTGTAAAAAGAGAACCAAATATCGTCTAAAACAACTTTAAAAAAGAGATTATAATGCCAACGGTACTAAAAAACTACATCAACGGCCAATGGTGTGAGAGCAGAAGCTCTACATTGATTGAAGTGATTAACCCGGCCACCGGACAAAGGATTTGCAGGGTGCCGGCCGGTTGCAGCCAGGATATTGCGGATGCTGCAGAATCAGCGAATCAGGCCTGGGAAATATGGAGAAACACTCCAGCAATTCAACGTATTCAGTATCTGTTTAAAATGAAGCATGTTCTTGAAACCCATACTGACGAGATTGCCGCTATTTGTACCAAAGAATGCGGAAAAACATTTGCTGAATCAAAAGCGGAAATGACCCGTGCACTGGAAAACATTGAAGTAGCCTGCGGAATTCCCACACTGATGCAAAGCGTATTTTCAGAGGATATTGCAACAGGGGTTGATGAGTTCGTAATCCGTCAGCCATTGGGAGTCGGGGCTTGCATCTCCCCGTTCAACTTTCCGATCATGATCCCTTTTTGGTTTATGCCTTATGCCATTGCCTGCGGAAATACCTATATTATTAAACCTTCCGAGAAGGTCCCGATGACCATGACCCGGATTTTCGAGCTATTCGAAACATTAAATTTTCCCAAGGGAGTACTCAATATGGTTCATGGCGGAAAAGAAGTTGTCGATGCTATTCTTGAAAATCCATTTATCCCTGCCATCAGTTTCGTCGGTTCTACTCCGGTCGCAAAACATGTCTATCAATTGGGAACCCTGAATGGGAAAAGGGTACAGGCACAAGGGGGGGCAAAAAATGCAGTGGTTGTCATGCCCGATGCAGAGATTGAAACAACGGTAAGAATAATCGTGGATAGCGCCTTTGGATGCGCAGGTCAACGATGTCTTGCGGCTTCAGTAGTAATAACTGTCGGAGATGTGGCAGAAAAAATCACCGGAAAGATCGTTAAGCTGGCTCAATCTAAAAAGACAGGTAACGGAATGGTTGGAGAAGTTGATATGGGGCCGGTAATTTCAATGGAAAGTAAAGAGCGGATACTCAGACTTATTCAATCGGGGATCGATGAAGGGGCTGAACTTTTACTCGACGGACGTGATGTAAAAGTAACCGGATTCGAAGATGGCAACTTTATTGGACCCACCATCCTTGGAAAAGTTAGCGCTGAGAGCGAAGTCTACAAAACGGAGATCTTTGGCCCGGTGCTTAGTTTCATCAATGTTAAAACCCTGGACGAGGCAATTCAACTGATCAACCTTAACCGTTATGGAAACTCTGCCTGTATTTTCACGCGAAGTGGAGCCGCAGCACGCAAGTTCCGCCATAATGCACTTGCCGGAAATATCGGTGTAAACATTGGAGTGGCAGCCCCTATGGCATTCTTCCCATTCAGTGGCTGGAAGGAGAGCTTTTTCGGCGATCTGCATGGACAGTCATCGCATGCCGTTGAATTTTATACCCAGACCAAGGTGGTCATTGAACGGTGGAATGAGGAATGGTCCCGAAAATTCTGATAGATAAGATTATAACCTCTTTAAAATTTATTCAAAATGATAAAAATTGCTAATGCCCCATGCTCATGGGGGGTTCTTGAATTTGATCTGGAAGGGAAAGCAGCCGGATTTGAACAAGTACTCGATGAAATCAGAGAAACCGGTTACGAGGGGAGTGAACTCGGCGACTGGGGCTTTATGCCTTCTGTTCCGGCGCAATTGAAATGGGAACTTGATTTTCGTGGTCTATCCATGGTGGGAGCATTTGTCCCCATTGCCTTAAAAGATCCTTCCAAACATGCGGCAGGTGTCGGTTTAGCAGTCAAAACAGCTAAACTTATGGCTGATGCCGGTTACCCGGATGCATTCATTGTACTGGCAGATGACAATGGAAGCGTGAAGGAGCGGACCCTAAATGCCGGACGAGTTACACCGGAGATGGGATTGTCGAAATTGGAGTGGCAGATCTTTGCAGAAGGAGCTAACCGGGTGGCCCATGAGGTAAAAACCAAAACAGGATTACGAACTGTTTTCCATCACCATTGCGCAGGTTATGTTGAAACACCTGATGAAATTGATCAATTATTAGCATTGACCGATCCATCCATTTTAGGTTTAGTTCTGGATATGGGACATTCCCGGTATGGCGGAGGCGATCCGTTGGCTGCCCTGAAAAAACATAAAAACCGGATATGGCATATCCACTTTAAAGATTGTCATCCCGGAATTGCTGCACAATCACGAGTTGAAGGATGGGATTATTTCCAGTCGGTTGGACATGGGGTGTTTTGTGAATTGGGCAAAGGCGGTGTTGACTTTCCTTCTATTGTGGAGGAACTTACGAAACAAAATTATTCCGGATGGATAACAGTTGAACAGGATGTCCTTCCGGGGATGGGAAATCCTGAAGTTTGTGCACTTCGAAACCGGAATTATATCAAATCACTTGGATTATAAACTATTAATTGGACCTAATTAACGTATTAAAATGAAAAAACTAAAACTTGGAGTTATCGGTACCGGAAGGATAGGCAAAGTTCATATTGCAACATTGGTACAAAGTGTTCCTCAGGCAGAAGTTGTAGCAATTGCTGATGCTGACCTTAA
>Ga0209697_10003144_pt1 | contig 22757 bp, 15 predicted proteins | sample AliMusrvi5mmetaG_FD_184115 | JGI IMG/M metagenome (GOLD analysis project Ga0209697, IMG submission 184115) | Freshwater lake bacterial and archeal communities from Alinen Mustajarvi, Finland, to study Microbial Dark Matter (Phase II) - Alinen... | ecosystem: Environmental > Aquatic > Freshwater...
GGAGGGACTCGAACTCCAACCCCACCGGAAAACCGAGCACATGGATTAATTTCCGGGGAACTCCGTCGTGGAGGAGGACGTCGGCGGTGGACTCGTCGGCGACGAGCGAGCCGTGGCAGTGGCAGCGATACCACGCCGAGTTGATCTGCGTGGAATCGGTGATGACCGTGTAGAACGGAATGGTCATCAGGGGATCGGACTTGCGGATCTTTGCGATGAGGAAAGAGAAGACCGGGTAGGTCGAGGCGATGATGTCCGGCTGGAATTCCCGGATCAGCCCGCGCACGGCCGCGGTGAGCTCGGCGAGCATCGGCCCCATGCCCTCGACAACCCCGCGCCGGCTGAGAAGTTCAAAGATGACTTTCCATGCCCGCGGATAGCGGTTGATCGCCATCGTGTAGCCGCTTTGCATGAGGCGGTTGATGACCGGGTTTGTTCGCGTGTAGGGATCGGCGACGAGAACTTCCGCCGCACCGGGAGCTTCGGCCAGGATGGCGTTGCGGATGTTGCGCGCGGCCGTGTTATGGCCTTCTCCCATGCTCGCCGTGAGCAAGAGGACTCGAGTGGGGTGGTGGGAGGGTTTGCTCAATGGGAGAAAAAATTCCGCGGGTTTGCAGATTCGAAATCAGGTCGGAAGAGAGTCCATTTGGCGGCGGGCTGTTCAGTTTTCGATATGGAAAATCCGCTGCAACCGCAGGAGTTCGATGACCGAACGCACTTGCGGGCGCATGTTTTTGAGCACCACGGTTGCGCTGCTTGGCGGCAGGCGGCGGAGAACGCCGAGGAGGGATCCCACTCCGGAGCTGTCCACAAACTCCACCAGGCTCATGTCCACGACGGCCCTTGTCAACCCGTCTATCCACGCGGCCGAGACCTGTTCCTTGAATGTCGCGAGGAAGGCCGCATCCATGCGGGGCCGACTGATGACAATGTGAATTGTATTTCCTTCGGCTTGTGCCCGGATCTGATCCTTCATATAATCGGCATAAAGATCGGCGGGATCCAAATCAACATGAATCTTGAAATTTCCAGTGTCCTGCGGGTGCGAGATCCCCGGCTCGAAGATGTCTCCGAGGTTGTCGGCAGGCTGATCGGCTTTTTGCGTGATCAGAATGTGAACGGCCAAAAGTTTCTCGAAGAGTTCGAGCTTGCCGCCGCCGAGGCGATCAACAATGCCATCGAGCACGGGTGCGCCGCCTCCGAGCAGAAGTTTCTCGCCGCCGAGGTCATTGTCAAACCCGGCGAAGTCGAACTCAACATCACCGATCCGTCCGCATTCCCGGGCTGGACCGGCGAAGCCACGCTGCCCGACGATCCGCTTGCGGAAGGCGGTCGCGGTCGTTTCCTCATGGAGCAGATGACCACAAAATTGGAACACCGCCTTCGGGACGGACACCATGTGCTCGTGATGCGCAAAGCGTTTGCGCCGGGGACAACGTGGGAATACGAGCCCGGACAGAGCGAGGGGATTCTCAACGCCATGACGGAGGAACTCGGGTCGAGTTACGAGATGATCAACGCGCTCATCGGCCTGGGCGAGCTGCTGGCGAGCGCCGACGAGATGTCGCTCTTCATGCGTCTCGCTCTCGCCCGCCTCTGCGAACTCACCGGGGCGGAGACGGCCTATGTCCGGATCCAAAAGGGAGCCGAACTCGTGCTGGCCGGGCAATCCGGAACGCAGGGCATGGATCTGCCGGCCGCCATTGTTCCCCCCGATGCCGGCATCGAGTCCCGGGTCTTTGCGAGCGGAGACGAGATGACCGTGACCAGCAGCCAGGCGATCCCGCGGGGCGATCCCCTTTGCGGGCGGATTGAGGCGGCCTTTGTCGCGCCGATTTTTTTTAAAAACCGGAGGAGGGGAGTGCTCGTCATCGCGAAAAACTCCTTTTCCGCGTTCTTCACCGCGGCGCAGCTCAAAGTGACGCGTGTCGTGACCGAATACCTCGGCATTATTTTCGCCATGAACGAACTCCAGCAACGGAGGGAAACCGAGCAGCGCGCGCTGCGGGAACTCGAGATCGCCGCCGAGATCCAACTCTCGCTCATGCCGCAGCATTTCGACCGCGCGAAAAATCTGGATCTTTTCGGCGTGTGCGAGCCCGCGCTCAAGGCAGGCGGCGATTATTTTGACATTGTCATCCTGCCCGACGGATCGGTCTTTGTCGTGATTGCGGACGTGATGGGAAAAGGCATCTCCGCCGCGCTGCTTGCCAACATGCTTCGCACCAACATCCGGGCATTGATCCACGAAGCGAGCGATCCGGGCCGCCTTGTTGCCAGCGTCAACCGCACGATGGCGCCCGATCTCGTGAAGCTCGACATGTTCATCACGGTTGCCTGCGCGTGGATTTCCCCCGATCGCTCTCTCATCCGCGAAGTCAATGCCGGGCACCCGGCCGGGCTGATCTACCACGGCGCCCGGGCGCATACCGCCCTCAAGTCCCAGGGACTGCCGATCGGGGTTCTTCCCGAGACGGAATACGAGACCCACGAGTGCCGGTTCGAGGTCGGCGACTGCCTTCTGCTTTTCACCGACGGAATCCCGGAGGCCGACAATGAGGACGGGGAGTTTTTTGAAGTCGAGGGGCTGCGGAACGCGTTCGCCGCGATACCGGTCACAACGTCCGAGGAGCTTGTGAAGCGGACGCTTCTCACGGTGGACAAGTTTTCCAGTCACGCCCCTCCCGGCGATGATCGCACGATGATGGTCATTATTCGCAAAGCCTGATTTACCCATGAACAAACAAATCCTGATCGTCGATGACGAGGAGCACATGATCCGACTCCTCCAGTTCGCCCTCAAACCGGTCGCCGCGGAAATCACCGCCGTCAAGCGGGGCGAAGCAGCGGTCGCCCACCTCGTGCAACACCCGACCGATCTCGTCATTCTCGATTACTCAATGCCCGGCCTCAACGGAGTCGAAACCCTCCGCCGGATCCGCGAGACCGCCGGCTGCGACGGGCTCCATGTGATCATGCTCACCGCGCGCGACCAGACCGCCATCCGACAGGAAGCCGCCGGCCTCAACGTCGCCGCCTTTCTGACAAAGCCGTTCAGCCCGAGCGATCTTGTCCGACGCGCCAACGAACTCCTCGCCTGAGGAGACGTTCGGGCCGCTCTACGGGGTGAGGAAACGCAGGCGTTCGCGTTTGGACTCCACGTTTTTGGTAAAACGCTTCAAGACCGCGTCGAGCAATTCCGGGGGCATCCGGCTCGGGCCGCAATTGTCCTCCCATCCGTTCGACACCCCCTGGGGAAGGCCATACCAGGCTCAGCGCGTATTCCAGAACAGCCTGTCCATTTTGAACCGTGCTCTTTTTCAGCTCAACCTTGAAAGGCAGTCGGGCATGGTCGTTGGGATCTTCCAGCGTGAGCTGCGGCTCTTTGATCCGAACCGCTCGCCCCGCTTTGGCTCCCCACACCAATGTGGAGTCTTTTTCGAGGGCAATCCCAAGCTGGCCTGAAGCGGGGGGCTGGGTTTGACCAAACGCGCCTGCCGTCAGCAGAGCGGCGAGGAATTGCGGCATTCGCGCGCCGAAAATTCCAAGACCCTTTTTGAAGTGGGCGTTGCAGGGGAGTGATGTCTTCATGCCGGGGTTGTTGTTTGAGGTTGTCATTTTTGAATTCGACAGAGTCCCGCCAGATCCCGAAAGACAGGCTTTATTTCGGGCGAGTGAAGCCGATCAACCCTCCCGGTTTGGCCTTGGCCGTGATCGCCCAGAGGCTGAAGGTTCCGGTTTCGTCGCGCACGACATCGAGCGAGGTGACGGCTTTTTCGGGAAACGGGTTGACCCAATCGTAACGGGAGAGCCGGTTGTCTTTTTTTGCGGTGGTCCAAACGATCGTGGTTTTTGGCGCGATGCCCCAGGGGCGGGTCTGGTCGGTGAGCGTCGAGAAGACCGCAATCGGCACGCGCAGGGAGGTGCCGTCGGCGTAGTTCACCCGGTAGTAGCCGAGCACGCTGTCGTGCGTCCAGAGGATGGCCTGGTGAAAAAAGTGGAGGGATTGGATTTTGCCGCCCACCGGAATTCCCTGGAGCAGGCGCGGCCCGAGCTTGATGAAGCGGCCATTGACCCAGGTCGGCACGTCTCCCAGCTTGTTGCATCCCTGTTTCAAAGGAAGCGACTCGGAGTTGCCGGCATCCTTTGTTTGGACGTTGCCGCCGAAGAGGCGTTCCTCGGCGTAACTGACGTCCTTGAGCAGGGAGCGGAGAGGCTGGTTGCAGTAGCCGTCGAGATCCAGGCCCGCGTAGCCATCGCCCAAATCCCGCGGCAGGCCGGCTTTGGCGTCGGCGGCAGTCACCGTCTCGGATTTGATCTTCTCGCTCTCGCCGCTCAACATCTGGGCGGCGGTGTAGTCGGCACGGCCATCGCCCCACACCTGTCCGCCCATGGATGTCGTCCGGCTGGCCAGAAATTGGTCGGGATCCGCGCGGTCGATGATGATCTGGCGATCCTTGGGGATGAATTTTTCCAGCGATGTTTCCTTTGTCACAAAGAAGGAACGGACGCCGATCGGCTCGATGCGCGAGGTGAAGGACCAGTTGTTCTGCGCGGAGACCGGATGGGTTTCGTTGCTGAAACATTCGAAGACGTTTGCCGTCTCGCCGGGCTTGAAGCCGAGGGCCACGGGGTCAAGCGTGACCCGGAAGTCGTGGGCGCGATCCTCGGTTTCGATGGCGAGGAGCAGCGAGCCGTGCGGCCCGATCCGTCGGCCTGCAAAAATGCCGGTATCGGCAGCGCCGTCGGCACCGGTGATGGCGGCGGCGGGTTTGATGCCACCCTCGCGCAGCAAACCGGCGAGAAGTTCTCCGGTGGCATCGTTATCGCAGACCACGAGGGGTTTGCCCGCCAGGAAAATGCAGCGGCCTTTGCCGAAGGCCTGCATGGTCACAACCGGCTGGGTGCCTGAGCTGACCACGGCCTTGGCGGACGAGCCGGGCGGGATTTTCAGCCGGGTTGTCACATCAATGAAGACCGTCTTTTTCCCCCAAGGAATGGACACGGGAGCGTTGTGGAGTTCCTCGCCCGCCAGCTTGCCCGCTTCGATGCCGGCGACTTTCGCCAACGGGCCCGCTGGAAAGACCGGGCTGACCTTGAAGAGATCATCGGCTTCCGCCGTGTTTCCCATCATGAGCAGCGTGCCGCCCGCCGAAACAAAATCAGCCAGCTTGCGGGCGTGATCCGCCGTGATCCGCGGAGTGGTCGGCAGCAGGATCGCCTGGAGCCCGCCGAGCTTGTCATGATCCACTTGATATTCGGTGAGGATGGCCACCTGATCCGCAAGGCCGTGCGCCGCAAGCGCGCGCAGGAGGGAGAAGGCGTCGGTCTTGTAGCTGCCGACGTGCCCGCTGAGCGTGGAGTCCTCGAGGTAGAGGATGCCGATCCGGGGCTTGGAGGCTTTCGACTCGGCGAGCAGTCCGCCCAACGAGTTCATCATGCGGTTTGTGTGCTCGACCTCAAAAAAAACGGCGGGCAAGTTCTCGACCACGATCGGATCGTAATTGCGGCCGGGGACGAATTCGCTGTTGGCCCCGAGGATGTTGAAAAATGTCCAAATGTTAAAGCCGTCGAATCCGAGCGCGGCATTCCACCAGAGCTGGCGGCGCAGGTAGGCCGGGCGGCCAGACCAAGGCACGATGCCCGAGCCGGCCCCGACCTCGTTGGTGAACCACGGCCCCTCGCCAACGCTCTTGATATAGAGGGTGTGCATCGCCTCGGGCAGCGAATAGGAAAACTCGCCGCCGCCGACCGAGAAGTTTTTCACGCGAGCGGCGATGGCGGCGAACTCGAAGTTATAAAGACCGTAGGCCTGCCCGCTGAAAGGCCCGTGGTTGTACTCGTAGGAAATCGGGCGGCCCGTTCCGTCCAGGTCGTTGATCGTGTCAACAAGCCCGACCCAGGCGTCCTCATGCACCTTCTTGTTGTAGCGGGCCCAGTCGTAGTGAGCGACCTTGCCGTTTGGCAGCGTCCGTTTTTTGAAGTCCGCGGCCCCGCCTTTGATGGGCGGAAAAACGTCGTCCCAGCTTTTGTAAAAGGCCTTGTCGCCGCCGTAACGTTCCGAAACCTGCTCCAGCGAAAAGTCCTTTTTGACGAATTCGCGAAACCGGGCGATCGACTGCTCGTCGTAGGAAATGGCCGCCCAGGTTTCTCCGCCGATCTGGTAGCCGATCACGCCCGGCTCGTTGCGGATGAGATCGATCATCGGCTTGAGCCGTTCCCGCACTCCGGCGGCGTGTTCCTTCGCGTCGTAATGAAATAGGTTGTTGGGAATCGGTTTCGCCTCTCCCTCCTCGGTCACCAGCGTCCAGTTGCGATCCTTGCGGAATTTTTCCTGAGCCCCCGTATTCGGATGGAGGACGATCTTCATTCCGGTTTTTTTGCATCGGGCGATGCATTGTTTCAGCCAGTGGATATTGCGCTCCACATCGTCGGCGACCCAGGAAAAATAGACGGTGTTGAACTGCGCCCGCGTGTAAAAATCACGGTCGGTTCCCACCAGGTTTTCCGGAAGGGACAAGAGGGAACCCAGGCTTTTGTCGGGCTCTCCCGTCATCCAGTGGTTGCACCCCCACCAGGCCGCCCGCTTGTAGAACGGCTGGCCATCGACAAGATGCAGACCGCCTTGGATGCTCCCGCCCGGTTGGGAAGCGGGCGCGGGGGCGGTCGCCTCGCCCGCCCGCAATTCGCAGAGGGAAAAAATAGTGGCGGAAACCAAAAGGAACCGTGAAAAAACGGCCGGAAGCGGATTTTTGTGAAGGGAACGCATTTGTCTAAAAAAACCGGCCTTTTCGGGGGGGGAGTGTGAAAAAATCAGGAACGTCCGTTTGCATAGGGGAATATGAGACTGGACGCAAAAGGTATTTATGACCCGGAACCCATTTCCCAATCCCCGGTCTTCCCCCCGCTTCTCCCGACCAGAATTCCTCACACAGACGCGGACACAGACGCGGACACAGACGCGGATTGCATTCAAGCCCGGCAGGGTTTAGACTTAACAAATTGTGGAAAACCCGCCGATAACAGCCAACCCCGGGCGTATGCAACGCCGGATCGAAGGTGTTTTACGCGCCGGAGCCATCGCGCAGGGGATGATGCGCACGTTGTTGCGCAGGCTGCAGCGCATGCCGCGCACGGTCACCGAGGGGCCGAATCTCCTGCCCACGTTGATCAAGGTGCTTGCCGCCTTTGCCTGCGTGGACGGCGAAATCCTCGAGGAGGAAATCGACTCGGGCCTCGGGTTTTTGCGTTATGATTACCCGGACGCGGTTTATTCCGAGCTGCGGAAGCTCTTCCGTGATGCGCTGCATGAAAAACAGGATCTCAACGCGATGGCGCAAAAATTGGCCGGACAACTCGGCGACGAGCGCAAAATCCTCCTCGGCGTCCAGCTCTACGACCTGATCGCAAAGGCCGGACTCAAACAGGATCAGGTCATTGCCTACTACGCGTTCATGTCCCAGCTCGGCATGGCCGCGCAGGCGATCGACATCGTCTATCAGCTCAACGCCGACGACCAGGCCGACGCGGCCGTCTATCAAAAAGGGGCCTCGCCGCTCGAAATGGTGAGCTTCGGACACAAGGACAACGCGGATGTCGTGCTCGCCGACTTCGCCCCCGACGAACATCTGAACGCCTACCGCTACGGCGATCTCATCATCCTGAAAAACCTCAGCGGGCGGAACCTGATCGTCCAGGGCCGCGCCCTCAAGCCGGGAGATTTCGCCCGCCTTTATGCCGGGCAGCGGGTGCTCATCGACGACCAGGTGCTCGCCTACGCCGACCTCGTCTTTTATTTCAACGCGAAAAAAAATGTGACGCTGCCCCAGATTTTCGTGGCGGTGAGCGGCACCGACGAGGTGCGGCTGGAGAAGACGCGTTCGCGCGACTCCTGCCTCCAGGTCACCTTCGGACTCCGGGTGAAAGTCCTCGCCCTGCGGAATGTCGATGCCGTGCTCAATGGCGTGCGCCTCGGCGCGGGCAAGGCAGTCTCCGCCACCCTCGAGGATAAAATTATTTTTCACAACGACAGCGAGCTCGACCTGGGAACCCTGCGGCGGCGCGCGCGTTCCTACGGCGGGCGATTCCAGCTCAAGACATCGAAGAGCGAATACCTCGTCTCGAACAACCCCGGGCTTCTGGAGGAGGATGACATCCTGCTGGCCCCGGGAGTCGGCGGCGATGTGCTGCTGAAAATCTCCTGCGATTACGAAAAACGCGAGGGCCGGGTGGAAGTTCTGCAATCCGACCGGCCCATCCTCGTGCGGGGCGTCCCCGTGCGCAATTCCGCCGCACTCGCGGACGGGGACACGATCCGCGTCGATGTCGGCCAGATCCTCCGGTGCAACTTTTCCGAGCGCCTCATCGAGGAGGAACGCAATGTGATCCGCTCGATGGAGGCCAGGGATTTGGTCTGCCGTTTCGGAAACGCCCAGGTTGCCATCGACGGGATTTCGTTTCCGGTTCACCGCGGCGAGATGGTCTGCGTGATGGGGTCGAGCGGCTGCGGCAAGAGCACGCTTCTGCGGGCGCTCTCCGGACAGTTTCCGCCGGTGCAGGGCGACGTGCTCTTCAACAACCGCTCGCTCTACGGCAACTACGACGCCCTCCGGAAATACGTCACCTACGTCCCCCAATACGATGCCTTCGACGAGCATCTCACGATCGAGGAGAACCTCGACTTCGCCGCCGCCATCCGCGCGCCGCACCTTTCCCGCCGCGAGCGGCTCCGCCGGATCGACGGCAAGCTCGCCGAACTCGGGCTCAACGAACGCCGCGGGTTCGTCGTCGGCAGCTCGCATAAAAAAACGCTCAGCGGCGGCGAGCGCAAACGCCTGAATATCGGCCTCGACATGGTCAGCTCGGCCGACATTTTCCTCTTCGACGAGCCGACGAGCGGCCTCTCCTCGAAGGACTCCGAACACGTCGTCGAAATCATCCGCGGGATGTCGCACAACAAAATCGTGCTCGTCACAATCCACCAGCCGACATCAAAAATTTTCCAGATGTTCCACAAGGCGGCTCTTCTCGACCGCGGCGGGAAGCTGGTCTTTTTCGGGACGCCCCAGGAGATGCTCAAATACTTCGCGGAAGCCGAACACCAGCAGCACTTCGGCACCGCGCTCGGCGGATGCGAGGCCTGCGGCACCACGCGCCCGGAATTCATTTTCGACGTGCTGGAAACCCCGCTGCGCGATCTCGGCGGCGATATTATCTTCGAGGAAAACAACCGCGGACAGCTCATCCCCGCGCGGCGGTTCTCGCCGGATTACTGGCGGGACAAATACGAGGCCTACCGCCTCATGCTGGATGTCCAGGCTCCCGCCACCCCACGCGAGGCCGCGCCGCCCCCGGCCCCGACCCGCCGCCGCGAGCCGTTCCGCTGGCGGGACGAGACCCACCAGTTTGTCGTCCTCCTCAAGCGGGCGTTCCTCAGCAAGCTCCGGAACCCGGCCAACCTGCTGACCACAATTCTGGAAGCTCCGCTGCTCGCGTTGCTCACCGGCATGGTGCTCCGCTACTCGGAAAGCGATGTCTATGATTTTGCGTCGGCCTTCCACATCCCGACCTACCTCTTCCTCGCTCTCGTCGTGGCGATGTTCCTCGGGCTGACGAACAGCGTGGACGACATCATCCGCGACCGGGCGGTTCTCATGCGCGAGCGCAACCTCGACGTGCGGCTCATCTACTACGTCATGGCGAAGGCGCTCACGCTGGCCGCGTTCGCCGTGATCCAGTGCGCGCTTTTTACCTGGATCGGAAACTGGCTCCTCGCCCTCCGCAGCGGGTTCGGGATTGTTTTTATTGCCATGTTCCTGACCGCCGGATGCGGCGCGGCCATCGGGCTCGTCATCTCCTCGCTCGTGTCGGAAAGCAAGACCGGCATCCTCATCATCCCGGCCGTGCTCATCCCTCAGATCATCCTCAGCGGGGCTCTCATCAAATACGAGGAAATGAACCGCAACCTCGATTTCGTCTATACCATCCAGCAGTGGGTCAACAGCCACCCCGGCAGCGCCATGCCCGCGCGCAGCGATCTCCAGGTGCCGCTCATCTGTGAAATCATGCCAACCCGCTGGTCGTATGAGGCGCTCGTCTTTGCCCAGGCCAAACTCAACCCGCTCACCCGCCGTCAGGAGGAAATCCAGAAGCAGATCAATGCCCTCGTCGTCGCAAAAAATCCGCCGCCCGCACAGGAGGAACGCCTCGAGGATCTGAAGGACACCCTCGCCGTGCTCTCGGGGCTCGAGGCCTCGACCCCCGATTCCCTCGACGCCAAGTTCCGGATTGTGGACGACATCATACGCGGCGGGCCGTTCGACCGCGCAAAATTCAATGGCTCGGGAACCGGAGTGACCGCCGAACAACTCTACGTGAACCAAAAGGTGACCGATCTCATTTCCAAGGCGGAGATGGAACAAAGCGACTATCGGGAAACCCGGCACATCAATGTTTTTTTTGGGCCGGTCAAACAATATCTCGGCGTGAAGATCGGCCTGCTCTGGTTCAATTGCCTCGTCCTGCTCGGCATGACGATCGGACTGTTCGCCCTGCTTTTTCTGATCCTTCGCTCCCAAATCCGCACCCGTCTCGCATGACCCTCGAGGATACCCACGCGGACATTCTCCAAAAGGCGCGCCGCGGGCTCGGGCTCGATATCGAAACCGCCGCCCGCCGCGCCGGACTCTCGACCGCCGCCTTTGGGCGGATCCTGGAACCCTCGCCGGATCCCGTGGCCCTGAAGGCCGCCGCGCTCGCCCTCGGTCTCGATCCGCGCAGCCTCGAGGCGATCGCGCGCGGAGCCTACCACCCCGGGTGCGGGCAGATCCCCAAAGGTCTCCATGTGTTCGGCACGCCTTTCGGAGACATGATGGTGAATTCCTATCTTGTCCGGGATCCGCAGACCGGCCGCGCCGCAGCCTTCGATACCGGCAGCGATTGCGACGGCCTGCTCGAAACCGTCCGCACACTCCAGCTCGGGCTCGAATCGGTTTTTCTCACCCACGCGCACGGCGATCACATTTACGACCTCGACCGCCTGGTGGAAAAATCCGACGCGGGCGCGTGGGCGGCCGAACCGGTTCCGGGAGCACGCCTCTTCGGGCCGGGCACCCGCTTTTCCATCGGGACACTCAAGGTCTCGACGCTCCTGACGTGCGGGCATTCCCCGGCGGGGATCACCTATCTCATCGACGGGCTGTCCCGCCCGGTGGCCATTGTCGGGGACGCCTTGTTCGCCGGTTCGATGGGCGGCGGCACGGTTTCCTACCAGGACGCGTTGACCACCACCCGCACCCGGATTCTCGGCCTTCCCGCGGACACGCTTCTCTGCCCGGGCCACGGCCCGCTCACGACCGTCGCCCTCGAACGCGCCAACAATCCCTTCTTCCCGCCTTGAACACCGCCTCCGATCCGGCAAGATGCCGTTCCTCGCAAACCTGATCATCCCGCTTCTGAAATGAACCGCTCCTTTCTGCTTGTTTTTTTCCTGTGCACCGGCCTCTTGCCGGCCGCCGATCCGACAACCGACAACGGGGAACCGACGGAAAACCCGAAGCCGACATGGGAAACCCAGCGGCAGGCCCGCACCTTCACGCTCGCAATCCCGGCCCCGCGCGGACAGATCACCGATCGCAACGGGAAGACCCTCGCGCAAAACCGGCTCAGCTATAACCTCGCGGTCAGCTTTCCCACCCCGCTCGACTGGTCGGACAAACAGATCCTTGCCTTCGCCCGCCAGCAAATCACGTTCGCCAAGGGGATTCTCAAACGCGAGATCCGGATTGCCGATGACGTCATCCTCAATCATTACAAAAATCGTGGCGTTCTTCCGCTCGACATCGCCGAGGATCTGCTGCCGGCCGAGTTGAAAATCCTCGAGGGCGGACTTTCCCCGGCACTGATCGTGCGCCAGACCTACGTGCGCTTTTATCCGAATGGCACGCTCGCCGCCCACATCATCGGCTACACCGGACGCGAGGCGCCGCTCTCGGTCCGCCCGATCGAAAATGACGATTTTATCTTTCCCGAAAGCGAAGGCCGCGAGGGCCTCGAACTCATTTTCAACAATGAGCTCAAGGGTCGGCCGGGCATCCTCCATATCACGTTCAATCCGGAAGGAAAAAAAATGTCCGAGCGCATCGCCCGCCCGCCGGTTCCCGGATACAACGTCGTCACCACGCTCGACGAGGATCTTCAGCGGCTTTGCGAGAAGGTTCTGGCAAAGAATGTGAAACGCGGGGCGATTGTCCTGATCGAGCCGACCAGCGGCGAGATCCTCGCCATGGCTTCGTTCCCGGCCTTCAACCCCAACGACTTCATTCCGACCATCCGGCAGAGCATCTTCTCGGCCTACTCGAAGGATCCCTCGGACCCGCTTGTCCCCAGGGCCTATCGCTCGGCCTACCCGCCGGGCTCGTCGTTCAAGACGTTCGTGGGCTACGCGGCGCTCGGAACCGGAAAGATCAAACCAAGCGATCAGTTCAGTTGTCCGACCACCTTCACCGTCGGCGACCATACGTTCAAAAATTGGAAAAAAACCGGCAGCGGATCGCTCAATTTCAAAGAGGCGCTCACCCAGTCGTGCAACACCTGGTTCTACCAGGTCGGAATTAAAATCGGCGCGGCACCAATCATCGACTACAGCCAACGCGTCGGCCTCGGCCGCCGCACCGGCATTCCCGTCAGCAGCGAGGTGGCCGGCAATATCCCGACCGATGAATACATGCTCCGCGTCCACAAACGGAAAATCAAAAATGGCGACTTGGCAAATATGGCGATCGGCCAGGGCGACATCCTCATCAGCCCGCTGCAAATGGCCCAGGGAATGGGCGTTGTTTCGCAGGGCGGGGTTTTTCACCAGACCCGTCTCGTCAAACAGATCCAGATGATCGATAACAGGGTCATCGCCGCTTATCCGGACCGTGTCCGCGATACCATTCCCACCACCCCACAGGTCATGGACGTCCTCCGCTCGGCGCTCATTGCCGTGACTTCCGACGGCCAGGGCACGGCCCATGCCGCCCAGGTCAAGGGCGTCACGGTCGCAGGAAAAACCGGCACGGCACAATGGGGGCCGACCAATAAACAGCGCACAGCCGCCTGGTTCGCCGGATTCATTCCGGCCCTCGCACCCCAATTCGCATTCGCCGCCCTCTACGAAGGCGAACCCGGCGATAATACCATCCACGGAGGCTCCCATGCCGCTCCCCTCATCGGCAAGGTCTTCGCCGAAATCTACCCCGGCGTCCCGAAACAAAAAAAGAAGGAAACAAAAGAGACGAAGGAGGAAATCCCCGCTGAAGAAACAAAAAAAGACGAGCCCCCAAAAGAACCTCCGGCAGACGAGTCGAACTGATCCGAAGGGCACTATGCCGATCTCTCGTTTTGTCTGTCGGTCTCTCCCTGCCATTGCCTTCCTGCGCCCCCTTGACTCCATCCCAGTTACGGGACTTCTTCGCTACTACGAGGGCTCTGTCACCTCCCAATCGCGGTTCTTCGGGCTCATTGGCCATGAACTCCGCTCCTCCCCTTGGTTCGTGATCCCCGCTTCACGTCACGACAACTTCCAACCTTCCTGCCTCCAACCATCCCAGACGACCCCTTCCGTGCTCGTGCTGTCAACACGGGGATCTGGTGCTTTTCCTGCCCTCCCCTTTCCGGGGCGGCTTGCGCTTCTCGGGCTTCGCCTTTCCCTAGCGGGCTCGCCGTCGTCTGAAACCGAATCGAGTTCATCATTGTTTTAATTGCGGGCTGGTTGTTCGCTTCCGGTTGCTCCCCTCCCCACCTCTCGGTGACGCAGTTACCTTCCGCTTCGGAGGTTCAGCTCCCTCCGGTCGGGACTTTCACCCAACTGTTGTTGTGCGCTTGCGGGCGCACTAGGGATGGCTCGCCGAGCCGTCCGTCGATACTAGGGATGGCTCGCCGAGCCGTCCGTCGATTCCTCTCGTTTCGGTGTCAAAATGGTATCAGGATTCCCGAGACTCGTTTCCGTCTGTGCCACTCGGTTCGGTCAAACCGGTTCCGCTCTCGCTGATCGTGTAGGTTCGCACGGGGTCGCTTTTCCCTTTGATTGCCATGTCGCCGACCGGTTCGAACGGAAACCGGCTCCGTGCCGCGACAAACGTGTATTCGCTCACGAGGATATCGATGCCGGCGCGGTCGCGGGTCGCCTGCTCAAGGCGGGAGGCGAGGTTGACCGCATCGCCGATGGCCGTGAATTCCATCCTTTGCTTGGAGCCGATATTGCCGACAATCGCGAGCCCGGTGTTGATGCCGATGCCGATTTCCAGAGAAGAGATATTGCGCTGGGCAACATCCTCCGATGCGGCCCACTCGGATTTGAGGCCGGCGAGAACGGTTCGCATATCAAGCGCCGCCTGCACGGCGTGCTCCTCCTGGAAATCGTCATCGCGGAGCGCGCCGAAAAGCGCCATCAACCCGTCGCCCATAAACTTGTTGAGGTGCCCTTTGTTCTGAAAAATCGCATCGATCATCTTTTCAAAATACTGGTTCAAAAAGGCGACGGTCTGCTCGGGGCTCGACTGCTCGGACATGTTCGTGAACCCGCGCACATCCGCGAAGAGGATGGTCACCTTTTTCCGCTTGCTGAAGAGCTCGGTCGATTTTCCGGCGTAGATGATCTCTTGGAGGATGTCCTCGGAGACATAGCGGGCAAGGGCTCCCTTGAGGTCGTCGCGCTGCTGCAGGCCCAACGACATTTCGTTCAGCGCCTTTGCCACCTCGCCGAATTCGTCGTTGGAACGCAGGGCGAGCGTCTGCCGGAAATCTCCCTGGGAAATCTTCCCGACCAGCGCGCGGATCGCGTGCAGCGGTGAGGCGAGCCGACGGGCGATCCATTTGGAAAACAGCCAGGAAAAGACAACCGAAACCGCAAACGCCAGCACTCCGTTCCAGAGCAGTCCGCGAAGTTGTTTCAGCGCGTCGGAGGCGCTGACATCGACCCCGACAGCAGCCACCGCGTCCCCCCGGGCATCGCGCACCGGCGCGTTTGCCGTCAGCCACACCCCCCACTGGTCGCGGAGAAATTCGTCCTCGACCTGGTAGTCGTTGATCCGGAATTTGAAGTTGGGATTATTGACCTTGTAGATGTCCCCGACGTTCGACTTGTCCTCGCCGCGCTCCTCCGCATCCACAACGAATTGTGCCTTGGCGGGATTGTCCGGATACGAGCGCATCGTATAGACGAATTTGACATTGATATCCTGGCGGCGGTTCGCATTCCTCACCCGGCGCAATTGCTCTTCGATCCGCAAATAGGGTTCTCCGGACTGGTCTTCCCGGGTCAGGATCTTTTCGTGATTGCTTGCGTCGAGCAGCGAGGCGGTGGTCGCGGCAATGGAAAGCACGCTGGTCTTCATGAGCCCGAAAACAAGCTTTTCCGCGGGAAGGTAAATGAAGACGGTGGCCAGCAGGCTGCTCAGGAGGGCGATCCCCAGCGAATAGAAAAATACTTTTGTCTGGAAACGCATGAGCGGAGCAGTGGCAGGACTGTCGCACGGGTTTGCGGAATGAAAAAGAATTTTCCGTGCCGGCACGGCTCCCAAAATCTGCAACCGGATCCGCGTGTTGCCGGGTGGGTTTCGGTTGCCATTTTTTAGGGATCGGCTAGTTTCGCTTCGCCAGGGACTATGGATTGCGAACGGACGAACCCCGCCAGGGCAGGAATGCAGCAACGGCACTCCGCTTCTCTTTGCCGTAGCTCTCTGGCACTTTTCCCCTCCTTGACTCCGTCCGCCCGAGAATTAGTCTGGTGCGAAATGCAACCGGCCCTCCGAGATGATGTGTGCGCGACTCCCCGCGGATTTTTCGCGGGCGGAGGGCTGCGCAAAACCGCACAGCGCCAGGCCATTGTCGAGGCGGCTTCCGGCACGAAAGATCACTTCACCGCAGAGGAACTGCTTGCAATGGCCCGCCGGATCGACCGGTCGGTTTCGCGTGCCACGGTCTATCGCACCCTGCCGCTGCTTGTGGCGGGCGGGCTTCTCCGGGAGCTTGATCTCGGGGGAGAAACAAAAATCTACGACCCGAATTTCCTCGACCATCCGACGCACAACCACCTCGTCTGCGTGGACTGCAAAAAAATCATCGAATTTGAAGACCCGAACATGGAGCTGCTTGAAAATTGCATCACGCGGCGGCTCGGGTTTTCTCCCGCCAACAAGAGGGTGACCATCGAAGCCCACTGCGACGAACTCAAATTGCGGGGCACCTGCACCAAGCGCCCCGTTGACTCCGACCAATAACCATGTGGAAAGGCCGATTTAAACAGGAACAGTCCGATCTCCTCAAATCCTACGGCCAGTCGGTCACCGCCGACTGGCAGCTCTACCGCCATGATATCCGGGGGAGCATCGCCCACGCCCGCGCCCTCATGGGGGCCGGCATCCTGAGCGGCGAGGAATTCGCGCTGATCGATTCCGGTCTGCGTGCGATCGGAGACGAGATTGCCGCCGGGCGTTTTGCGTTCAGCCAGGATTTGGAGGATGTCCACATGAACATCGAATCCGAACTGACCCGCCGGATTGGTCCTGCCGGGGCGAAACTGCATACCGCCCGCAGTCGCAACGATCAGGTGGCTCTCGATCTTCGGATGTTTTTGCGCGAGGAGTCGGGGAAGATCGTTGACGGAATTCGGGCGTTCCAGCGCGCGCTGGTCGGCCTGGCCACACGTCACCCGGAGGCGGGCATGCCCGGATACACCCATTTGCAGCGGGCCCAGCCGGTTCTGTTTGCCCACCACCTGCTGGCTTATGTCGAGATGCTTGATCGGGATGCCGGACGTTTCCACGATTGCGCCCGGAGGATGGATGCCATGCCGCTGGGCTCCGGGGCGATCGCCGGCTCCACGATTTTGCTCGACCGGGAAGCCATCGCCCGCGAGCTCGGATTTTCCAAAGTGACGACGAACAGCATGGATGCCGTGGCCGATCGCGACTTTGCCTGCGAGCTTCTCGCGGCGATCGCCATTCTCGGCATGCATCTCTCCCGGCTCAGCGAGGACGTGATCCTGTGGGCCTCGGCGGAATTCGGGTTTCTGGAACTCAGCGACAGGCACACGACCGGCTCAAGCCTCATGCCCCAAAAAAAGAATCCCGACATCGCCGAGCTGGCGCGCGGAAAAACCGGACGCCTCTACGGGAATCTTGTGGCCCTGCTCACCGTGATGAAGGGACTTCCGCTCACCTACAACCGCGATATGCAGGAGGACAAGGAACCGGTCTTCGATTCGGTCGCGACCGTTCTCCGGACACTGGCCGTTTTTTCCGAAATGCTCTCGGCTTCCTCCCTTCGCGAGGATCGCGCGCGCGCCGCCGCCGCCGATCCGCTTCTCCTTGCCACCGATCTCGCCGACCGCCTCGTCGAGGGCGGAGTGCCGTTCCGACAGGCCCACGAGATCGTCGGCCGCCTCGTCGCGCGAGCGCAGGAAACCGGAACCCCGCTCGATAAACTCGCTCCGGAAGAATTTTTGTCCGCATCCCCTCTCCTCACGCCGGCGGTCGTAGAAAAGACCTTTGACCTTCGGAGCGCTCTTGCCGCGCGCCGGGCGGTCGGCGCCCCTTCTCCGGAAAATGTGGCGCGGGAGCTTGCCCGCTGGTCCGCCCAGCTTCCATGAAAAGCGACTGGCCTCTTCTCGCCTCCGAAACGTTCTGCGATTTTCCGTGGATCCGGGTTGCCCGCGAACTGGTCGCCACGCCGACCCGTCCGGCGGGCGTGCATTGGATGGTCGCCCACCGTCCGGTTGCGGCTGTCGTCGCCCCGCGCACCCCATCGGGCGATTACCTTCTCATCCGCCAGGAACGGATTCCGATCCGGCGGGAAACCTGGGAATTTCCGGCCGGACAGGTCGAGGGGAAAGTCACCGAACAAGCGATCCTTCGGGCCGCACACCGCGAGCTGGGCGAGGAGGCGGGCGTCCGCTGCCCGGGAGAGTTGCTTGCGCTCGGGTTGTTCTATTCCTCCGTCGGATTCACCGACGAGTGCTGCCATCTTTTTCTCGCGCCCGATGTCGTGCATTCGGCGGATCTTGTGGATCACGATGAACACGAGGCGATCCATGAAGTGCGGGCTTTCGCCCCGGACGCGTTGATTGCGGCGATCGCGGAGGGGCTCATCCTCGATGCCAATACCATGGCGGTCTTCGCCCGCCTGCACGCCCGAGGGGTCTTTTTATGAGCCTCCGGCGCTTTTTTGATTTCCGGGAATCGCGCGATGAGGCCAAGCCCTTCCTCCAGCATCTGGAGGATTTGCGCGTCACCATCTTCAAGATGGCCGCCGTCCTCCTCGGCGCAATGATGCTCTGCTTCGCGTTCCGCAGCGAGGTGGCCGCATTTGTCCAGCGTCCGCTTGCGGGCGTTGACCCTTCCCATCCTCTCATCCTGCAATCGTTCGGGGTGGCGGACTCGTTCACCATCTCGCTCGAATTGGCATTCTACGGGGGCATGGTTCTGTCCTTCCCGTTCCTGCTCTGGTTTCTGGCGGGGTTCGTCCTGCCCGCGCTCACCCCGCAAGAGAAGCGCATGCTTTTTCCGGCGGGTCTCGTCGGGTTCGGGCTTTTCCTCATCGGGGCGAGCTTTGCTTTTTATGGAGTGCTCCCCCGCGCGCTGGATTTTTTCCTGAAAGACGCGAAAGCAACAATGAACTGGGAGCCCAAGTGGCCGGTTCGGGAATATTACTCGTTCACAACCCAGTTTGTGATCTCCTTCGGACTCGCCTTCGAACTGCCGGTCGTCGTGCTTTTGCTCGTCAAGCTCGGGATTGTGGACTTCGCCTTTCTCTCGCGCACCCGGGCGTTCGCCATCGTGATCATTTTGGTTCTGGCGGCGATCCTCGCCCCCACCCCCGATGTCCTGACGCTCGTTTTGATGGGGGCCCCGATGTATCTGCTCTACGAACTCTGCATCGGCATCGCCTGGTTCATGGAAAGAAAGAAGTCCGGCGAGTAAATCGTGGTTTTGTTTTTACGGCTGGCACAACATTTGCCATGAATGGGGCATGACAGCATTGTTGGCACTTGAGGACGGGAGGGTTTTTTACGGCGAGGCGTTCGGGGCAAAGGGAACGGCTGCCGGGGAGATTTGTTTCAACACGTCAATGAGCGGGTATCAGGAAATCCTCACCGACCCCTCCTACCGCGGGCAGATCGTGGCGATGACCTTCCCGGAAATCGGCAACTACGGCGTGAACGATCTCGATGTCGAAAGCGCTTCGCCGCACGTGCGCGGGTTTGTGATCGAGGAACTCAGCCCGGTGATCAGCAGTTGGCGGGCCGGGGGCGGACTCCACGAATATTTGGAAAAGCACGGGATTCCCGGAGTCCAAGGCATCGACACCCGCGCCCTGACCAGGCACTTGCGAACCCTTGGCTCGATGCGCGCGTGCGTGACCACCGAAATCACCGACGAGGCGGAAGCCGTGCGCCGCGCGCGGAACGTCTCCTACGCCGGCGTGGATTTTGTCCGCGAGGTGACGACCGCTAACTCCTACCACTGGGATCCGGAGGGAACCCTGAGCCGCGAATGGATGCTCCGCCACACCGCCGCCGAGGTGCCGGACGCCGATGCGAAGGGAAATGTCTTCCATCCCCTGCCGCCGGTGAAACACACCCTGGCGGCGTTGGATTTCGGAATGAAAAAAAATATCCTCCGTTCGCTGCGCCAGCAGGGGTTCGACGTGACCGTGCTGCCCGCGACGAGCACGGCCGCGGAAGTTCTGGCCCTCGGAACCGACGGAGTTTTTCTTTCCAACGGACCGGGAGATCCGCAGGAACTCGGCTATATCCATGAGATGGTCAGGGAACTCATCGGAAAAAAACCGCTCTTCGGAATTTGTCTTGGGCACCAGATTCTGGCGCTCGCCCTCGGCGGCCGGACGTTCAAACTGAAGTTCGGACACCGCGGGGCCAACCAGCCGGTGAAAGATCTGCGGAGTGGAAAAATCGCGATCACCTCGCAGAATCATGGCTACGCGGTCGATCCGGACTCGTTGCCCGATGAGGTCGAGGTCACCCATGTCAACCTCAACGACGGCACGGTCGCCGGACTCCGACACAAGATCCACCGCGCGTTCAGCGTGCAATACCATCCGGAGGCAAACCCGGGCCCGCACGACGCCGGTTACTTTTTTTCGGAATTTGCCAAAGAAGTTGCCGAGGCGAAGGGTGTCGGGGTATAAGGGAAGATCTATGGCCCAGTTGCAAATTGTCCTCCCCGGCGGCGCACAGTCGGTGCATGATCTTGTGGAAGAAAAAGCGAGCGTCGGCCGGCTCGCCGACAACGTGCTTCAATTCGATGATGCGTCGGTCTCAAGCCACCATGCCGAGATTGTTCTCGAGGGGGCCGCGTATCACCTGCACGACCTCGGTTCAACGAATGGAACATTTGTCAACGAGGAGCAAATAACGGACTCGGTGCTGCAGCACGGCGATCAAATCCGCGTCGGAGCGATCGAAATGGTTTTCCTCGATGAAGCCAATGTTTCCGAGGAACCGCTTCCCGAATCCGCCACGGTTTCCGCCGAGGTCGCCAAGGCCAGCACCCGTCCCGCCGGATTTGTCAGTTCCTCGCCGATGCCAAAAATCCAGCGCACCAAAGACCCCGTCGCCGTCGCGCTTTTTGTCGCGACCGCAATCGCCGCCTTGGTTTTTGTCGCGGCGGCGGTCTTCATCTTCCAAATGTCGGCCGCTCACTAGGCTTGTATTCCGGCCGCTGACCGGGCGGCCCACGATTTTATGGAAGAAAAATCACACAACGAATTGCTGGCCATCCGCCGCGGAAAACTTGAGGCCCTCCGCGCGGCGGGAGTGTCTCCCTATGGCTGCCGGTTTGACACGACCGGCCGTCCCGGCGAGATCCGCGCCGCCTTTTCCGAAGGCGTCCCGATCCGCACCGCCGGACGCATCACCGCCCACCGGAACATGGGCAAAAGCCACTTCCTCGACCTCTCCGACAGCACCGGACGGATTCAAATTTACCTGAACGCGAAAGAGGTCGGCCCGGAAGCGATGGCGGTCTTCGACTGCGTGGATATCGGCGATTTCATCGGGGTCGAGGGCGCGACGTTCACCACCAAGGCGGGCGAACCGAGCATCAAGGTCTCGGCGTTGACGATCCTCTCGAAGTCGCTCCGGCCGCTTCCCGACAAGTGGCACGGCGTCCAGGATACCGAAATCAAATACCGCCAGCGCTATCTCGACCTGATCTCGAACCCCGAGTCGCTGGAGGTTTTCAAAAAGCGGATCGCGATCGTGCGCGAAATCCGGCGGTTCCTTGAAGAGCGCGGGTTCATCGAGGTCGAGACGCCGATGATGCAGTTCATCCCCGGCGGCGCCGCCGCACAGCCGTTCCAGACCCACCACAACGCCCTCGGCGTGGATCTCTTCCTCCGCATCGCCCCGGAACTCTATCTCAAACGTCTGCTCGTCGGCGGGCTCGGGAAAGTTTTCGAACTCAACCGGAATTTCCGCAACGAGGGGATCTCTCGCCGACACAATCCCGAGTTCACGATGCTCGAAGCCTACTGGGCGTTTGCCGACTTCGAGCAGATGGCCGCACTCGTCGAGGAAATGGTCTGCCACCTCGCCACATCGATCTGCGGCGGACTCAAAATCGAACACCGCGCGCCCGACGGCACGCCCGCCCGCACGATCGATCTCTCCCCGCCCTGGCGCCGCGCCCGCTATGCCGACCTCATCCGCGGCGTCAAATCCGACTGGTATGAGATCGGCTCCCCCGCCCGCCGGGACTGGTGCAAAGCAAACGGCCTCGACATCGGACACTGCGCCGAGGACTTCGAGGTCACCCAGCATGTCTTTGAAAAACTCGTCGAGGAAAAGACGATGGATCCGCTCTTCGTCACCCATTGCCCGAAGGAACTCGTTCCCCTCGCCAAACAAAATGCCGGCGACGATTCGATCGTCGATGTCTATGAACTCGTCATCAACGGCCAGGAAATTTCTCCCGGCTACTCCGAGCTCAACGACCCCGACATCCAGCGCGCCCGCCTCGAACACCAGAGCGGCGGCGAAACCCAGAAGCTCGACGAGGAATTCCTCCACGCCCTCGAATACGGCATGCCCCCCGCCGGCGGCATCGGCATCGGCATCGACCGCCTCGTCATGATGCTCACCGGCGCCGAAAGCATCCGCGACGTCATCCTCTTCCCCCACATGCGCCCGCGCACGGAAATCTAAAATTTCAAATCCGGAATCTCAAATCTCAATTCGCCAATCTGAAATCTCAAATTTGAAATCTCAAATTTCAAATCTTCCCCCCGCCCCCCTCCCCCATGACCTACGACCGCTTCGAGGCCCTTCCGGTCTGGCAGGATGCCATCCGCCTCGCCGAAGACTGCGAGGACTTTCTTCTCGAAGCAAAAGACCGGATCACATGGTCGAAGCGCGACCAGATTGACCGCGCGTCGCTCTCGGTCTCCAACAACATCGCCGAAGGCTTCGAGCGCGGCACCACCAACGAACTCCTCGCCTTCCTCTACATCGCCCGCGGCTCGGCCGGAGAAGTCCGGTCTATGCTCTGCTTCTTCGAGCGCCGCCCGGCCCTGAGCAATTTTAAATCTCAAATCGCAAATTTGAAATCCGTGGCCGAGAGCTGCTCCCGCCAGATCCGCGCCTGGGCCGACTCCCTCCAAAACTCCGACATCAAAGGCCAGCGCCACCTCACCGACAAAAACCGCCGAACCCACGAGGACAAAAAACTCGCCGCCGCATTCCTCAAATCCCT